>JAEEGH010027426.1_pt1 | contig 11274 bp, 5 predicted proteins | sample 9134181 | NCBI WGS metagenome assembly JAEEGH01 (sample SAMN16246544, study PRJNA631951) | gut metagenome | biome: gut microbiome; feature: rumen; material: DP-attached | host: Bos | place: Iran: Karaj | collected 2018-10 | reverse complement strand
ACCCTGAACTTTTTGATGATAATACAAAAGGTGTGTTTGGACTTTATGTTTCAGAGCTATCATCTGAAGCCGATTATAAAGGCGCTTCCTTTTGGGAAAATTTCCCTGAAAGCCTGACAAAGCGCTTTGTCCTTTTAGAAAAAGAAAATGTATGTACTCTCTTTGAATCTCAGGAAGAAAAAACTGTACTTATCAAAGTGCTCAAGCTTAGCGAGGTAAACTTTGGCTGTGCGGGCCTTAAGTCTCTGGAAGTAGAAGGCAAGCTGATTGCTCCATCGAAAGAGCCTGCTGGGCAATCACTGGAAGTTATAGGAGACTCAATCACCTGTGGATATGGAATTGAAGGCGTTTTTGAAAAAGATGTCTTTACAACCCGTCAGCAGCGTCCAGATTTGGCTTACGCTTTTTTGACTGCAAAAACACTTGGCCTGGAATTCAACCTTGTCAGCTGGAGTGGCATTGGAATTATCTCTAAATATGTAGATGCCAGCGTAGAAGTACCTGATACTACAGTTGTAATGCCTTCTGTATGGCCATATGTAGATAAATCACTTTCTTTGCGCCGCGGGCTTGAACCTGTAGTTTGGGACGAAGCTCGCTTTTCACCGGATATTGTTGTACTTCATCTTGGAACTAATGACGCAAGCTTTGTTCGTAATCACGAAGACCGCCGATTGTCCTATGTTTGTGGACTCCGACAGTTCCTGGAAGCAATTCATCGTCGTTCTCCAAAAGCAAAAATCTGCTGCTGTCTTGGTGTGATGGGGCAGGATTTGTGTGCTTCGGTTGAAGAGGCTTTAAAGCAGTTTTCTGGTGATTTTAAAAATGTGCCGGTTAAATATGTAAAGTTCCCTGTTCAGCTGGATGCAGATGGAATTGGCGCGGACTGGCATCCTAGTGCAAAAACTCACGAAAAAATCGCAAAAATTCTGTCAGATGCTTTAAAAGAGTGGGTGTAAAAGGCCTTTTAAGGGAAAAAAGCACCTTTTTCTTGTAAATATAACAAAAATTTTACAAATAGCGATTCCTAACTTATAATCTTAAATTCAGGAGTTTGCTATGAGAAGTATTAAAACTAAATTAATTGTTTCGTCCTCTTTAATGATTTTTGCAGCTATTCTTATAGTTGCAATTCCTACTTTAAGAAATCAGTATTCTGTTTTAAATCAAAATATTACAGATAATGCTGCCTTGCAAATTTCCACAGCTGCTGATTCCATTGATTCATTTTTTAATACCCCAAAGACAATTGTAAAAGATGTTTCTTACTATGTTCAGCGTTCAGATTTGGAAATGGAAACTGCTCAAAAAGATTTTGAGAACATTATAAAGGGTGTTCCAGCTCTTTTTTGTCTTTACTATGCAGATGAAAAACCAATGACTGAAGGTGGAATCTTTTATTCAAGTGATGGCTGGATTCCCGATGATGATTATGATAAAGATGCCCATGACTGGTATGTAGATACAAAAAAAGCAAACAAGGTAATTATAACTGAACCTTATGTAGATGAATCTACCGGCCAGCTTGTAAGTACAATTGCAACTACTGTAAAAAATAATGGCACCTTCCGTGGTGTTGTAGGTATTGATGTTTTCCTTGATGATTTAAATGCTATGATGGAAAAAATTAAGCTTACAAAAGATGGAAAAACTTTCTTAATTGACGCAAACGGAAGTTATCTTACAAATGAAGATGCAAAAAAGATTCAGACTGTTAAATTCTTTGATGAATATACAAATCTTGCTGATTATAAAACACAGATAAGTACTTCTGATGTTTTCCTTGAAACAAGAGCAAATGGCGGAAACTATATAGCAGGTACAATCGTAAATAAGGATGCTGGCTGGATGCTTGTTACAGTTGGTAGTTCAGCTGCAATTTTCACAGGTCTTCAGCGCAATATTATTCTTGTTATTGTAATGGCCGTAATTGCTCAGGTAGTTGGTGTTTCAATCGTTATTATTATTTCTTCTTCAATCGTAAAACCAATAAAGGTTGTAGATACTGCCGTAAATGGAATTGCCGAAGGTAATGCAAATCTTACTCATCGTCTTAAGGCAAGCAGCCGTGATGAAGTTGGCCACCTTGTAAATGGCTTTAACAAGTTTATGGGAAAGCTGCATGGAATTGTAAGTGATGTAAAAGCTTCTAAAAATAATCTTGCTGATGTAAAAATTGACCTGCAGGAAAGTATTGATAGTACAGCAAGCGCAATCACACAGATTCTTTCTAATATAGAAAGTGTTGGTGAACAGGTTAATCATCAGGTTAATTCTGTAAATCAGACTTCGGCAGCTGTAACAGAAATTGCAGAAAATATTAACAGCCTTGAACGCATGATTGAAAATCAGTCAAGTGGAGTTACTCAGGCTTCTGCAGCAGTAGAAGAGATGCTTGGAAATATTTCTTCTGTTAATCACAGTGTTGAAATGATGTCTAGATCCTTTACTTCTCTTGAAGGTGCTGCCAGCGACGGTATTCAAAAGCAGCAGAAGGTTTCGGAACAGGTTGCAGAAATTGCGGCTCAGTCGGAGGCTTTGCAGGATGCAAACAAGGCTATTACAAGTGTTGCCAGTCAGACAAACCTGCTTGCTATGAATGCTGCAATTGAGGCGGCACATGCGGGTGAAGCAGGAAAGGGCTTCTCGGTTGTTGCTGATGAAATTCGTAAGCTGTCTGAAACTTCAGCATCTGAATCTAAGAAGATTAGTGAAGAGCTGCGCAAAATTAGCGAGACAATTTCTTCTGTGGTTGTGACTGCCCGCGAAAGTACAGAAACTTTTGCTGGTGTTAGCGAAAAAATCTCGCAGACTGACCAGCTTGTTGAACAGATTAAGGCTGCAATGGAAGAACAGCAGATTGGTTCTCAGCAGATTGTAGATGCCCTTAAGCTTATGAACGACAGCACTGGTGAAGTAAGAAATGCTTCACACGAAATGGCTGTTGGTAATCAGGCTATTCTTTCTGAAATTCACACCCTTCAGGATGCAACTCATGTTATTAAAGACGGCATGAATGAAATGTCTATTGGTGCTAAAGAAATGAATCAGACTAGTGCGTCACTTTCTGAGATTTCTACAAAGGTGAACGAGTCTATTAATCAGATTGGTATGCAGATAGATCAGTTCCAGGTTTAGAATATGTATAGTTAAAAAGAAAGCGCCCGGTGTGTGTCCGAGCGCTTTTTTTATGTTTTAGTCGTAGTGTTTAGCTAATGCCACCGGTTCGTATTCTATGCGAATCTTTGGCAGGGCTGGCAATGTGGTGAAGCTGTTGGTCATCCAGTCGCCGTCTGGGGCTTTGAATGGGTCGCTGCCGTCTGCAGGGTGGTTAAGACCGTCTGCTGGTGGTGCAAAGAAGCGCAGCTTCATGTTGCGGCTTTCTCCTTTTTTTAGCTGATTTTCAAAGAAGTAGCTCATCAAGTCGACGCACTTAACTCCAGGGGCCTTGTAGAACCAGTATCCGCCGAACTCAATCATAAGGTTGAGGTTTCGCAGTTCATCTTCAAAATAAAGTTCTGCAAAAACAGGGTCTTTTTCAATCTTTAATTCTACTTCTACGCCTTCTGCGTCTTCTGAAGAAGACCAGCGCAATTTTGCAGGAAGGTTTACGTTTTCTCCAGTTGTCATTTTCTGGCTGAAGAAGTCTTTATGAAGCTGCTTGCGGTAAACGCCAATAATTGGCTGTTCAATACCAACATCGCTGTTGTTAGGGTCTGTAATTTCAAGTCCAAGGCGGCCGTCATCACGGAACTGGTAGAGTGTGAAGGCTGAAAGCCACTTTTCGTCATCTTTTTCCAGTCTTTCCATAAAATGACGCATCATGTTTGCCTGTTCATAGGCTCCGGTAACGTCGCCATCACCATTTAATTCTGACAAAACAAATGGTTTATCCTGTCCGGTAATTTCGCGCAGGCGGTGCAGGGTAGCTTTTGCTTTTTCATAAACTTCGTCTGTGTCGTAGCAGGCATAAGCGTTTGTTTCTTTTGTTGCAACATCTACAGGCCAGCCCCAGTGAAGAGAAAGGTACTGGTCTCCAGACCAGATATCAGCAGCTTTGTGGGCTTCCAGGAAGATATCTTCCATTTCGATTTTGCCAGTTTCTTTTTGGAACATACCGGCACACAAAATTACTTTTACGTTTGGAGCGTATTCGTGCATAACCTTGCAAACCAGAACAAAGAAGTCTGCCAGCTGCTGGTAGCTTGCACGTTTATTAAAGCAGAACCAGGTTCCTGTACATTCGTGGTTTACGCGAAGAAGAATGCGGCCGTATGGGCGCAGGTCTTTTGCGATTGGAATTAAGTCTTCTTCTTTGAGGGCTGGGTCAATTGTCATTGTAAGGACAACGTCCATACCGTGCTGGCGGATTTCTTTCATAAAATTGAAAGGTTCGCCATCGCGGTTACCTTCGCGGCCGCCGCGGTATGGGAAGTAATTTTCATAAGGTGAGTCCCAGGCACCGCGAGGTTCGTCTCCTGCGTCTATCTGGCAGGCACGAGTAGGCCATTCTTTGTCGTTTGGATAATAGGTATACATCAAACTGATGCCGCGGTGTATTTTTTTCATCTTCTGGAGTACATAATCCTGATTAACATACAGTGCGCGTTCGCTTCCGTCGCCTAAATCAAGTGCGCAGCCGCAGCTTCCCATTAAAACTTTGCGTGTTTTCAAAATATCATTCTTAATAAAACTCATAAAATCAGTATAAGATAGATAAAAATAAAAGTAAATCAGAAAAGTCGTTTGGATTTTAAAATGTTGGTGTTTTTGAAGCAGGGAGGGGCGTTACGGGGGGGGGGATAGGTAAAGCTAAAAATTGCTGTCGCAATTTTTTTAACGCTTTGCTATAGAACACCGGCCGCCAGCGGCCTTACACACCCCCGGAGAGGGGGTAGCGGAAGACACCGCAGCGAAGCGAGGAGGCTGGAGCGAGGGGGAGACTTCCCCCTCTTATTATGGCCTTACACATTGACTGTAATCCTTTTTATCTATAAAATAGTAATACTTAACAGTGCAAATCTTTTTATATATGGAGAAAAAATCGATGGCTACAAAGTATGTTTACTTTTTCGGCAACGGTGACGCAGAAGGCGATGAATCAATGCGTCCTATTCTCGGTGGTAAAGGTGCTAACCTTGCTCAGATGGCAAAGGCTCCTTTAAGTCTTCCAGTTCCACCTGGATTCACAATTTCTATTGACGTATGTCAGGAATATTACAAACTCGGAAAGAAATATCCTGAAGGACTTGATAAGGAAGTTGCTGAATATCTTAACAAACTTGAAACAACTTTCGGAAAGAAACTTGGTGATGAAAACGATCCACTCCTCGTTTCTGTTCGTTCTGGTGCTGCTGAATCTATGCCAGGTATGATGGATACAATCCTCAACCTCGGTCTTAACGACAAGTCTGTACTTGGTCTTGCTAACAAGACAAACAACCCACGTTTCGCATGGGATGCTTACCGCCGCTTTATCCAGATGTACGGTAACGTTGCTATGGGCGTTGATCACGACAAATTTGAAGAGATTATCGATTCTGTAAAGGCAAAGGCTGGAGTAAAAGAAGATACTGAACTTACTACAGAAAACCTCCAGGAAATCGTTGCTAAGTACAAGGAAATGTACAAGAAAGAAAAGGGCGAAGATTTCCCACAGGATCCACAGGTTCAGATGTGGGGAGCTATTGGTGCTGTATTCGGTTCTTGGATGAACGAACGCGCTATCATTTACCGCAAGCTCAACAACATCGACGAAAACGTAATTAAGGGAACTGCTGTTACTGTAATGGCTATGGTATTCGGTAACATGGGTGATACATCAGGAACTGGTGTAGCATTCTCTCGTGACCCTTCAACTGGTGAAAACCACTTCATGGCTGAATATCTTATCAATGCTCAGGGTGAAGACGTTGTAGCTGGTATTCGTACTCCAATGGACATTTCTGCTCTTGAAAAACAGCAGCCAGAAATCTTCAAGGAAATCTCTACAATCCGTGATCGTCTTGAAGCTCACTATCATGATATGCAGGATATGGAATTCACTGTACAGGAAGGAAAACTCTTCATGCTCCAGTGCCGTAACGGAAAACGTACAGGTCCTGCTGCTGTAAAGATGGCTGTAGACATGGTTGGCGAAGGAATGATTACAAAAGAAGAAGCTCTTCTCCGCGTAAAGCCAGATCAGCTTGATCAGCTCCTCCACCCACAGTTCGAAGCTAAGGCTCTTAAATCAGCTAAACCTTTGGCATCTGCATTGAACGCTTCTCCAGGAGCTGGATGTGGTGAAATCGTATTCACTGCAGAAGAAGCTGTAGAAGAAGACAAGAAGGGTAAGAAAGTTATCCTCGTTCGTAAAGAAACATCTCCTGATGACATTGCAGGTATGTATGTTGCTCAGGGTATTCTTACATCTACTGGTGGACGTACATCACACGCAGCTGTAGTTGCACGTGGTATGGGTACACCTTGTGTATGTGGATGTGCTGATGTTGTATTCACAGGTAAAGATACTGTTACAATCGGCGGAAAGAAATTCAAGAAGGGTGACTTCATTTCTATCGACGGTTCAACAGGTAACGTATATGGTGAAGTAATTCCTGTAACTCCAGCTTCAGTTTCTGGCGACCTCGAAACATTCCTTGGTTGGGCAGACGAAGTACGCGCTGCTTCAGTTCGTACAACTCCATCTGGAAAGACTGTAAAGGGATTCGAAGTTCTTGCTAACGCTGAACAGAACGAAGCTCCACAGGCATTCCGCTTTGGTGCTGCTGGTATTGGTCTTTGCCGTACAGAACATATGTTCTTCGAAGAACCAAAACTTACTTCATTCCAGAAGATGATTATTTCTGACACAACTGAAGAAAGAAAGGCTAACCTTGCTGCTATCCTCCCACTTCAGCAGAAAGACTTCTACGGAATCATTAAGACTATGGAAGGACGCGCTGTAACAATCCGTCTTCTTGACCCACCTCTTAACGAATTCGTACAGGCTGAAACTCCAGACTTGGCTAAAGCTTTGGCTAAGAAACTTGGTGTTAAAGTTGACTTCATCAACAAGAAATACTCAGAACTTAACGAACACAACCCAATGCTCGGTCACCGTGGATGCCGCTTGGCAATCACATACCCAGAGATCTACGAAATGCAGGTTGAAGCTATTGCTCGTGCAACAGCTCAGGCTGAAAAAGAAGGTCTTAAGCACGATGTTCGCATCATGATTCCAAACGTAACTACATTCGCTGAATTGAAGCAGATTCGTGCTCAGGCAGAAGCTGTTATCGCTAATGTAAACAAAGAACTCGGAGTTTCACTCAAGTTCCAGATTGGTTCTATGATCGAATTCCCACGTGCTGCTGCTACAGCTGACAAGATCGCTGAATATGCAGACTTCTTCTCATTCGGTACAAACGACCTTACACAGACAACATTCGGCTTCAGCCGTGATGACTACTCTAAGTTCATCGATTCTTACTTGGATCAGAAGGTTCTCCTCCAGGACCCATTCAAGACTTTGGACGAAGATGGTGTTGGTGTAATGATTGGTCTCGCAGAAGAAAAGGGACGTTCAGTTAAATCTGACCTTCACCTCGGAATCTGTGGTGAACATGGTGGAGACCCAGCTTCTATCGCATTGTGCTACAAGCTTGGTTTGAACTATGTTTCATGTTCTCCATTCCGCGTACCTGCTGCTCGCTTGGCAGGCGCACAGGCTGTTATTAAGGCTAACAAATAAATTAAGTTAGTTTTCAAATAACGGAATGAAGGGGTCTTCATAGAAATATGGAGACCTCTTTTTTTTAACGGCTTTTCGATTTTAGTCAGGAGCTCAGGCTGTAATAAAATTTGATTTAACTATTTTCTCCTTTTATAATTTTGTATAGGAGAAGATATGAAAAAAGTTTTTTATTTAATAATTTTAGTTTCTGGTCTTTTTTGTCTTTCTTGTAAAAGTAAAGTTGAAAAAAAATCTTTAAATGTTAGTCCTGTTGTAATTGAGGATAATAATCTTGTATTTCAGGTTGATCCTAAAAGTGAATTACTTATGATGGCACTTAGGCTTGCTAAGGTTAATGCCATGTCTTATACAAGCGGTTCTGATTATGTTTTTACGAATGACCGCTTGGTGGAGAAATATAAAGATCATCCATTAATTAAACAGTTAAGTAAGGCAACTAAAAAATATAATGGTTATTTTTCATCTGAACTGGAAATTGCAAAATATATTTCTGATGATATAACCACGCTGAATGTTGATAGCAAAAATCTGCCTTTGGAATTGCAGGCCTTCTGGTCGCTGGTGAATCTTAATCAGTTTATTGATAATTTGAATGATTTTGCAGTAAAGATTCAATTTGAACGTATCTGGAAGATGAATGAAGGTAAAAATAGGATAGGACTTACTAATCTGAAAGAGTTTTATCAGAAAAATGATTATAAAATTCTTTCGTGGGTGGAAAATACATTTTTTACAAAAGAATATTCCTGTAAGTTCACAATCAATTCTAGTTTTTATGTAAGAAATTATTTTTTCCCACTTTCTGCTCGATTTTCTGGAAAAAATGTTCTTCTGGACCTTTATCATCCTATGGATTTAAATATTGAAAGTTTTGATGATGGCTGGACAAGTTTGTATTGGGGAGAATCAATCATTCAGACAATATTAATGGAAAATTGGGAAGAAATTGAAGGAAAAATCAAACCTTATGTAGATGAAGTATTAAAAAAGAATAAAATTTCTGTAAAAAACTTTAATAAAGAAAATTACATTCAAGACATTAGGTATTATCTTTCGTTAATTTTGCTGACTGATTATGTAAAAATGGCCAAAACAGAGGAAGATATTCAAGGTTTTCAGAATTATTTAAAACAGAAAATTCTTTTGGAAAATGTTGAAGAAATTATTTTGGATCATGAAAGTTCTTATTTGAACAATAGAGATCAATATCCTGAATATAAAGATTTTATTATTGAATATCTTAAGCAGTTTTAAAATATGAAAAAACGTCATTTATTCTGGATAATTCCTCTTTCAATCATTTTTGCAGTATTTCTGACAGTTTTATTAGGACATCTGATTAGTCCGGTAAAAGTTTTGCCAATATCATCAAAAAATAAAGCAAAAAATTCTGTAAGTGAAAAGGAAATTAAAGAGGACCTTAAGTACTTAAAATATTATTTTGAAAATATGTATGCTGGTTACGAACTTATGGTGGAAAAAGGTTTTGATATTGATAAGGTTTGTGATCAGATTTATGTGAAGATTTCAAAAGAAAAGGGCAGTCTAGAAAAGGTGAATTCTTCGGTTTTTCGGCAGAAGATTCAGGAAGTTTTATTAAAAGAAATAAATATTGTTGATATGCACTTATCGATTGCAGGAATAGGTACACCACTAAAAAGACTTTATTTTTCGGATATATATTTTAAGGAAAAGCAAGGGCCTCAGGGTAAACAGTATTTTGTTTATAAAATTCAGCAGGATCCTTTTACTGAAGCTATGAAAAAGGATTTAACGATTTTACCTTTGCCTGAAGAAGTTAAAATTGGGATGGAATACACAGGGCCGGAAGTAAATTTGCGAGAGTGTATTCTTGATTCAGAAAAGGTTTATCGTTATGCAGTTTTAACTAATAAAAATCCAAAGTATGCAAATATCAGTCTTGAAGGTACATCAATCACAATTCCTGTTCTCCCTTCAATCTCGCTTTCTAGTGAAAAAATGCAGGGTTATGCAGAGACAAAAGATACTCTTTATCTTTCATTAAGGGATTTTGTTTTTAATAATGGAAGTAAAAACTATGAGGAATTAGGCAAACGAGAATTTCAATCATTATGTGAAAATGCGAGGGAACTTTCTAAAGGTAAAAAAAATCTGATTATTGATTTACGTAATAATGGGGGTGGGGAGCCTTTTAGAAGAAATGCTGTATTTGCAAATTTAATGTATAACTCTTCTGAAATTACACAAGATATAATTACTTCTATTGCGGTGGTAGGTGAAGATAATGAAAAACGGATTCTTTCATCACCACTTGCACATTTTTACCGTAGAGGCATCTTTTATGATTTAAAGAAATTTTTTAAATCTTTTGAGTTTAAGGATTACGATGTAAAGTATCCTTTCGAAATTTTTGAAGAAATTGAATATAAAAACTGGAAAAAAATAAATTATTCTTATGCTTTTGGAGAATTATTTTTTCCGAGCAGAAAATGGATTTCAGATTTTAATGGTGAAATAAAAGATTTGCCTGAACCAGATTTTAAGGGTGATATTTATATGCTCACAAATTCTTATTCAGCATCTTGTTCCGAATATTCTATGGCATTGGCATACGAATTTGAAAAATTTGATGGAGTACAAGTTCACCACATTGGAGAAAATACTTGCGGTGCAGTGAGTTATGTTAATCCTGTGAGTATAGTTTTACCTAATTCAGGTTTTTGGATGTACATACCGACTGCCTTAAATCTTGATTCAAAAGCATTTATGCATTCAAAGTATCATGGCGAAGGGGAAGGCTGGTATCCTGATTACTGGGTAAATAGTTTTCAAATTTCTGAACTTCTCCAGTATTTAATTGATGATCCTGAATTAAAAGAAATGCTTGTAGGAATTGAACGCGGATATTTATAATTTCCTTCTGTTGTGAATAAGTCATTTTTTGGGTATATTGGAGCCATGAACAAACATAATATGCAGCTCCTTCAGGAGCTTTCTTTGAAAAATGGTCCTTTGTGTGTTGGGTTGGACACAGATCCTTCTTATATTCCAGAAAATATTCTTAAACAGTATGAAAGTCCTGCAAAAGCTGTTTTAGCTTACAACAAAGCAATTATTGATCGTGTTGCTAATGATAAATCTGCATCATGTTTTAAGGTTCAGATTGCTTATTATGAAGCAATGGGACTTGAAGGTATGCAGGTTTATTCTGAAACCTTGAAAATGGTTCGTTCAAGCGGCTTAATGGCGATTTCTGATATTAAACGTGGTGATATTGGAGCTACTTCTGACGCTTATGCTAAGGCACATTTTAAGGGTGATTTTGAAACTGACATCATCACAATTAATCCTTATATGGGATTTGATACACTTGTTCCTTTCACCAAATATTCAAGTCCAGACTGTGGTGGAAAAGGTGCCTTTGTTCTTTTGTGTACATCAAATCCAGGAATGACAGATATTGAACACCAGAAACTGGCAGATGGTGGACTTCTTCTTGAACGCGTTGGTGATGAAATTGCCCGTATTGGTCAGGAATTCAAACAGTATTATGC
>JAEEGH010027424.1_pt1 | contig 11274 bp, 8 predicted proteins | sample 9134181 | NCBI WGS metagenome assembly JAEEGH01 (sample SAMN16246544, study PRJNA631951) | gut metagenome | biome: gut microbiome; feature: rumen; material: DP-attached | host: Bos | place: Iran: Karaj | collected 2018-10 | reverse complement strand
CGTATTCCACTACGCCCGCATCTTCGAAGTGATTCCGCAGGCCGCCATCACCATCGTGGACAACATGAACATTTCGTTTGGCGATGAATGGGAATGGCACGAAGTCTTCTTGCTCGGCGGTCGATTCTTCCCGAGCACGGGCGTTGTCACCCCGTTCCTGGGCGCAGGCGTTGGTCTCGGCATTCAGATTGACGACCGCTACTACGACAGTGACGAAAGCTTTGCAATCGGTCTTGCCGCCGGCGCAGAACTCGGCGTGATCTTCTTCCGCAATTCCGCCACCCAGCTCGAAGTCGGCCTCGCATGGGACGCTCTGTGGGATGGCTTTGAAAGCTTTGACCGTCGCTTCGGCGCCGGTAGCTTCTACATCGCTATCAACTACTAATCGAAAGGTGAAAGAGAATTAAAAAAGGTCATTGGCGCTTGCCAATGACTTTTTAAATGTTTAAAACCGTCTGAGATTAACCGTAAATGAAACCGAGGGTCACAGCTACGGCAACCAGCAACACGATTTGTTTGACGATTTGAAGTTCTCTTGAATTCATGCCTATAAGATACATTTCTGGGCCGCCAAAAGCCATATTGTAAGGAACGAATAATTTTACACCTGTAAACAGTGTGATGTAGCTTACATTACGAAAATCTTATTTCGCGAAAAACGCCTAAAATAGGCAAAATTATTTCAACAATTCTTCGGGAACGCATTCGGCCATGGCCTCGTACGCCTTGGCGCTCGGGTGCAAATGGTCGCCCGAATCGAACCCGTTGCTGAACTGTTTCGGGTTGTCGTGCCCGCGCACCGCCTTGTCAAAATCCACGCAGCCGTCAAAGTCGGGGGCAGTACGCAACCACTGATTGAATGCCGTGCGAATGATGTCGCGGTTCTCGTTGTAGGTGCGCCAACCGTAAATCGGCAGCAGCGTGCCGCTGTAAATCTTGAGCCCGAGCTTGCGCGCATGCGTAATGTAGAGCGAACGCACGCCGTTAATCAAGTCATCGGCCGTGGGCATATCGCTCCAGGGACGGAACTTGTTGACCTCGACACCCACCGGGTGAATAATATCGTTAATGCCGTGCTGCACAATCACCGTGCGGGCCCCAGCCACGTTCATCTCGATCGGGAATCGCGTGGCGCCCTTGAGCCCATAGGCCGCGTAAGTAATGCAACTGTATTCGCGCAAAATGCGAGTGCCGCTCACTGCGCGACGGATAATCGCCACGTTGTTAAAACCCTCGCGTGCACAACGCAGCGTCAGGTAATCGGGCCAGTCCTGCGCCGTAATGGAATCGCCGAAACACACCAACGCAAAATTCTTTTCTTCGGTAAAAATGTCGATGGTATTCAGGAAGTAGATCCAGTTCGTTTTGCGCGTCAGGTCGTCAGGCAGCGTCGCGGACTTTGCGAAGTTGCCGTAGCTGTACTTGCCGCCCGAAAGCGGGCCCGTAATCGCCGTGCCCGCATTCATCTGCGTAAAGTCTGCAAAGTAAAGGCTCACGTCGAACGTTTCGCCTGCAGTCACATCGAATGCGATCTCGTCGCTCAAGATTTCTTCGCCAGCGGGGATTGTGGCGGAGGTGCGGCCACCGAACGTAATGGGGGTCGGCGCATATTCCGACGAACTCGGCGCCTCTTTAGCGACGTACGCCTCGCTAATGGTCACCGGCTCCGTGCCAGTCAAGTTCGAAAAATGGAACCGCAACTTGTTGCCCGAAAAGCATGCGCGAATCGGGTAACGGAGCGTCAAGTCTTTTGCGTAAGTCGCTTCTTTGCGGTCTGTAATAGAGGTCGCATTGCCCCAGCAAGCGACCCATTTCGAAAATTTCTCTGGCATACGCCAAAGATAGCTAAATCAGCGTAAGCTTATAACTGTACAACCAAGCCGAAGGCGAAGGGGAGCGCGATTTTGTCTTTGCTGAGTCCGCCATCGTCCATGTCGAGGTACGTGTAATAGCCGCCATCGCCGGCATAGAATTCGAAGCCCGTTTCAAAGAACATTCCCAAGTGTTCGCTGAACATGTGCTGCAAGCCGAAACCGAATACCAAGCGCCAGTAATAAAAGCGTTCTTCCTTGACGCCGCCCAGCTCTTCATGGTAAATATGGTCGTTCGTTCTGCCGGTCAGGAATTCAGACGAATGGAATACGTACGGGCCGGTCAAACCGTTAAAGCGGTAAGCCACGCCCGCGCCGCCCATAAAGTCGTAGTCGGAATCGTAGCCCAGCCAGTGCGCGTTTGCAGACAGGTGTCCGTTCAAGAACGTCTGTTCCACACCGACGAGTCCATGGTAAGCTTGCCCAAGCCCAGCAAAAATACTGGTTTGCGCAAAGCTGATGCATGCCAAAAGGCAAATAATTAGGGTGATTTTCTTCATTTGTTTTCCTCCTTAATTGAAAACGAGTGGTAATATACAAAAAGTGGGTGTGTGGGGAGTAGTAAATTGTTATCTATGGCGATAGAAAATGAGCGAGATTTCGTACAGCAAAAAGAATGACCGTATTGAATGCGTGCGTTACAAGGATTGGCGCAAGTCGTACCCGCCGCACACGCATACTGGGCACATGACAGTCGGCTATATTGAAGAGGGCCGCGTTTGCATTGTGCTGAACGGCGAGGCAAAAATTTATGGCGCCGGAGAACAGTTCCAGATTCCGCCGAATACGTTGCACGAAATCAAGACCGTAGGCGATGAATGCTATTCGATGGTGGTGCTGTGTACCGCATTGGAGCCCGACGAGGTTGTTGCTGAGGACTGCGCGCGATTAGATGAATTGCAAAAAAGCATTCTCGAAAATCCCGAGAACATTTACCTGATTGAGCAAATGGCGCATGACGCGTGCATCAGCCCGTTTCACATGATACGCGAATTCAAAAAGGCCTTCGGACTCACGCCGCACCAGTTCCAGATGCAATGCAAAGTCCGCAAGGCGCAAAAACTGCTCGAAGAAAGGCCCGCGGCCGAGGTGACGTTTGACGCCGGATTTTACGACCAAAGCCACATGGACCGCTGCTTTAAAAAAGTCATCGGCCTTTCTCCGAAAGAATATAAACGTGCCGTGAAGACAGATGACTAATACGTCATTGCGAGACCGTAAGGGCGACGCAATCTCCTAGCATTACTTTTTCTGTCATCCCCGCGTAAGCGGGGATCTCCTTAGCAAAGCGCCGGCATGAACTTTGCGAACAGATAAAGCCCCTGGTCGCCAGCGTCTATCTGGTGCGGGACTTTCGCCGGCATAATCGAGATGACTCCCGGAACGTATTCGAGCTTGGCACCGTCATTGATGCAAATGCCGCTGCCTGCGATAACCTCGTGCGTTTCGAGCTGGGTTTCGTGAATGTGCATTTTGATGCTCTTGTTCGGTGCGATTCTCACCAAATGGTAGCTGAACGTGCCGCCGGTTTCTTTCGCGGTGATGATATGCTTGAGTTCTACGCCCTCGAAAGTTGGGTGCTTGGACCAGGCGATATCCTTGAAAGCGATTGTTTTGCCCGGGAGCCTGAGCTCGCCTTCGTTGAATTTTTCGAAAATATCGTTGCCGAGAATAGCTTTTTCCATGATTTTACTCCTATGTTAGGGTTTAGTTTGCGACGTTGGCTAAGTGCGTCGCGGTGATGCCCGAAATCTATACGAAGGGGTGCATGGAAAAATTGGACAAAATTGCGGAAATAAATGGAAATTTTGAAAACTTATTTTATTGTGTTTTTATTTGATTTGTATAAAATTTTGTTTATAAAGTGTTATATTACGTTTTGTATATTAAAATGTTTCATTAATGAGAAGAAAGGAAAAAAATGTCTATTGGACAAACCCCGATAAGATTTTATTTAGGAGAAGAATCTCGTCTTGTAATTGAAGATATTCAAATGATGAATGCGTCTATTTTTAAGGACGCGTATGAAGTTGCTTTGAATATTATATCTGATTATATAAAGAATGAACAAAAAATGGATCGAAATAACTCATCGATCGAAATTTTTAGGCAAACAGCAGATACTATTGGCAATAATATTATTGCTTTTGTTGGAGATCGTGGCATGGGAAAAAGCTCCTGCATGCTCTCTATAGCGAATATGTTGAGAACGATTAATGAAAAAACGGATGATAAATATGCTATAGAAATATCAAAAAAATGTGGAACGGGTTTTGAAATACTAGAAACAATTGATCCCACATTTTTTGAAGAAAAAACAAATATTTTGGAAATCGTTCTCGGAAGAATGTTTTCTAATTTTATAAAAAAGAGTAAAAAGGGGAATGGTTTTGGTGACGGCGCCTTTGAGGACAATAAGGATTCTTTGTTTAGAGCGTTTCAAGAAGTCAAAGAAAGTGTAGTTCAAAAAAATAGATGCCAGATAAATGAAGAAGATTGCGTAGATAGTTTATTGAAATTGACTGCGTCGGTTGATTTAAGAGACTCTTTTAAAAAATTAATAGATAAATATTTGATTTTCACAAAGAAAGACTATCTTGTAATTTGTATTGATGATCTTGATTTAAATACAGAATATGCTTATGAAATGGCTGAACAAATACGGAAATATTTGCGTCAAGAGAAAGTTATCGTTTTAATAGCTTTAAAAATTGATCAGTTAAAAAATGCGGTTCAATTACAGTTTGAAAATCAATATAGTGGAATGGAGGATAAATGGAAATTAAATTTGCCAGAAATGTCTTCTAAATATATAGACAAATTAATACCTGAAAGAAATAGAGTGCTTTTGCCAAATGTAAATGTGTGGGCAGATTCTGTAATAGAGGTATACAAAAAAAATGATGGCAAATGGGAACTTGTTGATGATTGTCATAAGGGGCAAACACTTAAGTATTATGTGGTTTCATTAATTTTCCAAAAAACGAGATATTTATTTTATCATTCAGAAGGTCGAATTTGCCCAATTGTGCCGAGAAATCTACGCGAATTGAGGCATTTGATAAGTACTTTGTGTGCTATGCCGGATTATACGGATGAATCAAAAATGGAAAATAATAAGGAGGTGTTTAAAGAATATTTTTTGAAAATATGGGCTCCTAATAATTTAAATTCCGAAAGTTTGAGTGTTATTCGAGAAATTTTTGAGATCGTGGATCCGTCAGAAATAAACAAATATGTTGTACAAAAGTTAAAAACGATATATTCTGATTATCTTCCTTCTCAATGGGAAAGTTCAAGTGATGTTGATGAAGAAATAGGTCGAATTATTGATGTTGGAAATGTTACATACAATGTGACGCTAGGTGACGTCCTTTTTCTGTTGTCATTCTTAAAAACTCGAGTAGAACGATTAAATGGTAGAATGTTGATTTTTGCTATAGAGACGTTCTATTCGATGCGTCTTTATGAATATTATGATTTGATGACTGAAAAAAGTGTAATTAATAAAAGAAAAGAGTTGAATAAAAAAATTGATTATACTATTAGGAAAAAAACGGTATTGGAAGGTTTGAATGCCTACGATATTTTAGTTGGAGGAGCTTTTGTCAATACAGAAATGGTTAATGTTCTCTCTCCAACTAAAGGGGGAAATAGAAGGGATATTAGGCCTATCACAAGAGAATCTATTGATAATCTTTTAAATTCGATCGAAGAAGATGGTGATCCTGATGGTGATAAATTGAGATGGGTTGAATTTTTTGTTTTATTCATTTCAAGAAAAAATTATGATGCGAAAAGAGCTGGGATATCAGAAAAAAGGTGGAGAAACCAAGATGAAGTATCGTATGCTATTTCGCTAAATGCTCCGAGATTAAAATTTGACGTTTTCTCCATATTCAGTAATATTGTCAGTATAGAGCGACAATATAAAAGATTTAGCTCAAAATTGTATGAGCTAGCTTCGAAAAAAGAGGCGAAGTCACTTTTAAATGAATTGAAAAATTATTGTTATGAACATAGGGGGCGTAGATCTTCTGATAAGGATATGGATGATGATTCTGTGGAATGGGATAAGAATTGGAATCTTATGTCATGGGGAGCAATTAGGAATATAGATGTACTTGAAAGTTTAGTTGAGTATGCGAATAGTTTAAATAAGGCATATCACGGTGAAAATATTGAACATATATCGACTTTTTTACGTAATATATCGGAATTTCAAATTAAAACATACGATATTATAACGAATAATGATAGATATACTATAACATTTGAGTTCCTTAAGAATGTGAGAAATTTTATAGAAGATCAAAAAAAGGATGGGAATACAAGTATATTTAATAAAATATATAGTAGTTATTATGGTGATGCTGATGATGAGACTTCGGGCTTTATTGGAAAAAATGATGATATTGCAGAAGATGTTATTGTTATAAATGGTAGACTATATTATCGTGTTACTCCTCGTTTCAAGATTAGAGCTGATATTGATGATGTTGAAGCTGAAGAACTCAGCCAGCAAAAAAATATTCTTGCAATTCGAGAGTATATCGAAAAGATGAATCCTGGTCTTTCAAGGAGAGGCTCATATCAAAAATATTGGAATTCCGTTGAAGCGGGTATAAATTTCCCTTTAAGTGTTGGAATGGCGAAGGCTTTGTATTCAGAGTTAATTAAGGGTTACATATCGTATTATAGAAATATATATCCTGGTAAAAAATGAATAATCTTTCATTAATTCTCAAGTCGTATTTTGTTGATGCGTCTTTTGATACTATCGTTAATCCCCCAATGGGTCAGTTTCCTGAAAGGGGAATGAGTGATGGTGTTTTTGCAAATATTTTTCTGAAAAATGAAATAGTTTATGGTTTTGATATTGTAAATGCGATTAATAGGTATATAGGAAGTTGTGGAATTGTTGATGAATATGGTCAAAAATCCGTATTCAATATTCTAACGTTTGCTACTAAGGACATTCTTTTCTTTAAAAATGATAATCCGGTTTGTAGGCAAGAACATTTTTTGCGATGGAATGAAGTTTCTAGAATTATAGGCGAGGATTTGCTAATAATAGCATATTTGGCAAAAAATTTTTCTAAGAATCATGATATATCGTCGTTTGCATGGAAGCCTTATATTAGATCGGATTCAATTACCATAAATGATATTCTTGACAAGGGCTTATATGAATTGCATTCTCATTTAAATGCAGCATCCTTAAATTTTGATGTTAACTGGCTTGCATTAATGAATGCGGCGAAAATGAAGGGAAACAAAAAGGAGAAGTTATACGAAGAATTTCCTAATGAGATGATGGTGACATATAAAGCTGTTGCTATACGTTATTATCTTTTTTCAAAACTGAATGGGAAAAATCCGAATTTTGAGATAAACGATATTTTGACTTGTCGAAATTGGCTGCAGCTTAATGAATTATTGATGGATTGTAATAATGAGATCGCATTGCAAAGTCAGAATTCGTTTCTTTTTGGAAAAGATTTTATTGATTATGCTATTCCTGGATCAATCTCAAAGAGAGATCGGGAACGGTATTATAATGTTCCTTTAATAGGAGAAAGAAAATTCTTATACGATTGTATGCGAAAAATTTATACTTCTCCAGAATTAAATCTTGAATACTCACGATTATTATATGCCTATATTGTTGCGAAGAATCAATTTCGAAAAGTTATAGTGCAATGCGATAAGATTAAGGGATTTGGATATTTTGCGGGGATTCAAAAAAGAAAGTATCTTTTTGAAAGTGAAAAGTATCGAAAATTACTGCTTTTCATGGCCGTACAAAATACAGTTTGTAATCAGCCTATAAAGGCAATGGAAATGCGAATCGCTCCGAGTGATTCGAGGAATCATTTAATTAAAGATATTGAGTTTTATAATGGTTGTATTAATGAAAGTGCTTTTTTGTTGGGCCAAAAAAACAGGATAAATGAAGATATAAAATTGGGCTATATTTTGCATTTTATCAAACAAAAAGAATCAAAAAAAATCAATGAAAATGGAGATGCTTATTATAGAAATTATTCGGTTCGAAAGAATGTAAAAAAACAGACGTCCATAATAGTAGATTTAGTTAAAAGGAACTCTCCCCTTATAAAGGGTGGAGAAGAATTTCAAAATAGAATTATTAAAAAGCATGTAGAATATCCTATTGTGGGAATTGATGCTGCAAGTTCGGAATTTTATTGTCGTCCAGAGGTCTTTGCTCCTGCATTCAGACGTTTGAAATATATCCAACGAAGTACAGATCAAGATTTATTTATTAATCGAACTGATAAGCAATTGGGAAGGACTTTTCATGTGGGCGAGGATTTTTATGATATCATTGATGGATTGCGAGCAATAGATGAATGTTTATGCTACATGAATTTTGGTGAAGGCGATCGCATAGGACATGGCGTTGCTTTAGGTATTGATGCCAGAAATTATTATGATCAGCGCCAAGACAGAATAATCCTTCCTAAACATGATTTGTTGGATAATGTTGTGTGGATGTATAAAATGATGGAATTTTATTCTATTTGCGACGAAGATGGTTTAATGTCTAAACTAGAAAAGACATTTAGAGAAAAATACCACGAAATATACAAGGATCTTATTAACAAAAAAAAGGAGATGGCGAATATTTCTCTTTCTGATTATTATGATTCGTGGAAATTACGAGGAGATGATCCGGAATCTCTTAATGGTGATTCGGGGTTTAAAGAATATGAAGAAGGATCTCATAAAGAGTTAGAAGGCATTCGCTCTGTGGAAAAGATTATGGACCTATTCCGTGCGTATCATTATTCCGGAGATGCAAAACTAAAGGGTGCGGAATGTGAAGAATATCATTTGCCGGAAGGCTATTGCAATGTCGTTTCGATTCTTCAGTCCAAACTTCGGGAAAGAATACAAAAGAAACATATTTCTGTGGAAACGAATCCGACATCGAATATGCAAATTACAGATGTAGATCGTTATGCAGAACATCCTATCACGGTAATGAACAATGTCTATCTAAAACCAGATTATGATTCCATGATCGACGTGTCCATCAATACGGATGATCAGGGGGTATTTGCAACATCTCTTGAAAAAGAATTTACGCTTATGGCGATTGCTCTTGAAAAAGAGAAAAAAGCGGATGGAAGTATGCAATATAGGAAGGCTGATATATATAAGTGGTTGGATTATGTTCGTGATTCTGCGCGTCCGCGTAGTTTCCTGTATGATTGATTTTGCCCCCCTCTTGACGTTTTTAACTTAATAAGTTAAATTAAGTTAAAGAGGTGGATATGAGCATCGGTGGCATTACATACAAGAAGATTAACGGCAAGCGGTACGCCTATTACCAGTGGTGTGAAGATGGCAAGCAGCGGAGCCGTCGCGTCAAGGATGATGAGCTAGAATCGCTCGTGGCGCAAATCGAGCTGGCTAAGAACCAGGCGGTGCTTGAGCGTTCCATGGAATTGTCCGATGGGCGGGCGGTTTATTCGGCGCAACCGCTGTCGGTGTTCAAGACCGATGTAAAGACCAGTGTTTTGCTTGAAAATTTTGCAGCCCCTGTGAAGGGTTTCAAGAAGCGTGAGTGTTTCGCGGCTTTGCACGATTATGTCTATGGCGCGAATAACGATCGTGTTCTGGTCTTGTATGGGTTGCGTCGTACCGGCAAAACGACGCTTGTGCGTCAGCTAATTGGTGAAATGGATGCGGCGCATCGCGCCAAGACGGCTTTTGTTCAGGTGAATGCGCGACATACTCTTGCCGATGTCAATCACGATTTGAAGTTATTGGAATCGCAGGGTTTCAAGTACGTATTTGTTGACGAAGTGACGCAGCTTGGTGATTTTATCGAGGGTGCGGCGCTATTTTCGGATGTGTTTGCCGTGGGCGGCATGAAGGTTGTTCTTTCGGGAACGGATTCGCTCGGGTTCGTATTTTCGGAAGACGAGCAGCTTTATGATCGTTGCATTCTGTTGCACACTACGTTTATCCCGTATCGTGAATTTGAGCGCGTGTTGGGTGTTGTTGGTATAGACGAGTTCATACGTTACGGCGGCACCATGAGCATGGGTGGCACCAATTACAACAAGGATGCGTTTACCTTTGCGACCAAGAAGGGCGCCGACGATTATGTGGATTCTGCCATTGCAAGGAACATTCAGCATTCTCTTAAGTGTTACCAGTATGGTGGTCATTTCCGTTCGCTCCAGCAGCTGTATGAACGTGGTGAATTGACGAATGCGATCAACCGGATTGTAGAAGATATCAATCACCGTTTTACGCTTGATGTTTTGACCCGCGATTTTGCGTCGAATGACTTGAAAATTTCGGCATCAAATTTGCGTCGCGACAGAATGCACCCGACAGATGCTTTGGATAAAGTCAATGCGGTGGCGGTCGCGCAGGAAATGAAACGCCTGCTCGAAATCATGGACCGCAATGAATGTTCGGTGAATATCGAAGACGCTCATCGGATTGAAATTCGCGAATACTTGCAGATGCTCGATATGATTTGCCCGATAGATGTGGTGAATATGGCGTCGCTCAACCAGAACGCTTTTAGAACGGTCCTTGCGCAGCCAGGCTTGCGTTATGCGCAATCCGAAGCGCTTGTCCGTGGCCTTATGATGGATGAAGCGTTCCAGAAAATTTCGATTGGTGAACGTAACCGCATTATCGCGAGAATCCTGGATGAAATCAGGGGCCGCATGATGGAAGAAATCGTGCTACTCGAAACCAAGATGGCGCGACCGGATAGGCAGATTTTTACGCTGCAGTTCCCTGTGGGCGAATTCGACATGGTTGTGTTTGATTCTGAAAACGCCTGTTGTGAAGTTTATGAAATCAAGCATAGTGACAAGGCTGTGCCTGCGCAATACCGCCACTTGCAAGACAAAAAGAAATGCCATGAGACGGAATTCCGCTATGGCAAAATCAAGGGGCGGTACGTAATTTATCGCGGTAAGTCTTGCCGCCAGGGCGATATCGAATACTTGAATGTAGAAGAGTATTTGAAAGGCCTTGGCTAGAGTTGCTGTCACCCCATTGTCATTCCATTATTATATATTTCCAGCATGCCTAGAACAAAATCGTCTTCCGCGCAGTCTGCGCCCGCAAAAAAGAAATCCGTCCCCGAAAAGTCCGTAGAGGCGTCCCTCTGGGAGTCTGCGAACAAGTTGCGCGGCAGCGTGGAACCCGCCGAATACAAGCACGTGGTGCTTTCGCTTATCTTCCTCAAGTTTGCAAGCGACAAGTTCGAGGAACAGCGTGAAAAGCTCATCGCCGCCGGCCGCCAGAAATACGTGGAAATGCCCGAGTTCTACAACAAGGACAACGTCTTTTACTTGGAAGAAACTTCCCGCTGGAGCTTTATCATCGAGCATGCCCGCCAAAG
>JAEEGH010027423.1_pt1 | contig 11274 bp, 8 predicted proteins | sample 9134181 | NCBI WGS metagenome assembly JAEEGH01 (sample SAMN16246544, study PRJNA631951) | gut metagenome | biome: gut microbiome; feature: rumen; material: DP-attached | host: Bos | place: Iran: Karaj | collected 2018-10 | reverse complement strand
GAGAGGGGGTTGGTGGAGGCCATCGTATTCGGGTCACCGGAGGAACCGTACCAGTTCCAGATCACACCGGCTTTCGGGTCGCCCTCCGGGAACACGGTGGGTTTGGTAGGATCGAAGGACAGGGCGTTTCCGATGGCACCGCCCTTGGCCCAGTTGGTCATCTGGTAGATGCCCTTGGCGTTAAACGTGAGGCTGAGATGGTCATCCAGGAACTTCGGAGAGAGGCTCACGTCGAGATTCGCCCTCTGGTTGTTGCCCACTTTCACAGTCGCCTGGTCCAGGTTGTAGCCTGCACTTACACGGAAGGGCAGCCTGCCGCCTCCATAGACACTCACGTTGTGGTCTGTCTGGAGAGCCAGGCGGTAGATTTCCTTTTGCCAGTCGGTGTCGTAAAGCGTGTCCTTGTACCCGAGGAGGGAGGCGGAAGCAGGATAGTTCTTCTTGACGTAATCGGAGTATTCCCCGCTATTCATCATGTTGAAGAACTGATAATTCTGCTTCACGGAAACAGAGCCGTTGTAGTTTACCCTCGGCTTGCTGCCCGTACCCTTCTTGGTCGTGATGATGATAACACCGTTGGAAGCACGGGAACCATAGATGGCAGTGGCGGAAGCATCCTTCAGGACGGAGTAGCTTTCGATGTCATTCGGGTTCACGGAAGCCAGCGGATTACCCATTCCGGCACCACCGTCGCTGGTGATCGGAACTCCATCGATGACGATGAGAGGGTCATTGGAGGCATTCAGGGAAGCGGCGCCACGGATACGGATGGTGGCGGAGGCGCCAGGCTGGCCGGTAGCCGGCGTCACAAGCAGACCGGCGACCTTACCCATGAGCATCTGGTCCGGAGACGTGACGGCGCCACGGTTGATGTCGTCCGCCTTGATGGCCACGACAGAACCGGTCATATCGCTCTTTTTCACGGTACCGTAACCGATGACCACAACCTCATCCAGGAAATCAGTATCCTCGGAGAGGGTGATGGTGGCCGGCACGGCGTTGGCCGGGAAAACTTGGGTTGCATAGCCGATGCAGGAGATTTCCACCATTGCATTGGCATTGGAAACGGTGAGGAGGAAGTCGCCATCCAGACCGGTGGAAACGCCGTTGGACGTTCCCTGCTCGATCACCGAGGCTCCGATCACGGGGCCGATGGCGTCTACTACCACACCTTTAACCTGGTATCCGCCCTGGGCGAATACGGTAGCGCAGGCTGCGCAGAGCACTGCGATAGCGGTTAGAATCCTTTTCATTAGTGTGTAGTTGGTTAATTTATTTGGTTTTGATGAATTTCACGCAGGCGGCTCCCAGCACCAGGTACACGCCGGCCATCAGCAGCATGGCGGGCTGGCTGCTCCCCAGCAGGTGGAGCACCAGGCCGCCGGTGGCGGCCGCCACAATCTGCGGCAGGCAGATGGTGCAGTTGAACAGGCCCAGGTAGCTGCCCATATAAGGGCTGCCTTCCAGGGCGTTGGTAAGGAGCGTAAACGGCAGGGCCAGCATGGCGGCCCAGGCGAAACCGATGAGGAAGTAGCTCACGAACAGTACGTACTGGTTGTGCAGGAACATCACGGAGGCGAAGCCCAGGGCACCTACCAGCAGGCTCACGACATAGGCCATCTTCAGGTTCTTGAAGCGGGGCAGGACGGTGGCCCAGAGGATGGAGCCCACGGCCTGCACGGCGAAGAGCACGCCCACCCAGTTGCCGGCGGCCTGGAAGCCCTCGCTGGCGGCAGCGCCGGGCTGGTTCATGTCCACGCCCCAGCAGTTGGTGGCAATGGCACCGTTGGTATAGTTCCACATATACAGGAAAGCGGCCCAGCAGAAGAACTGCACCAGGCCCACGGTCCAGAAGGTCTTGGGGGCTTTGACCAGGAGGGAGAACAGACCCTCGGAGGGTTCATCGGCCTTTTTCTCCAGATCAATGTCATGGAATTCCGCATACTCCTTGGGCGGCATTTCCTTCACGCGGAGGAAGGTGTACAGCACGCACAGGATGAGAATGGCGGCACCGCAGTAGAAGCTCCAGATAACGCTGTCGGGCACCACGCCTTCGGGGGCGGTGTTGGCGATGCCGATCCAGGTGAAGAAGATGGGGAACAGGTAGCCCAGCAGGGAGCCTGCGTTGCACAGGAAGCTCTGGATGCTGTAGGCGGTGGTTTTCTGCTTTTCGTTCACCATGTCGCCCACCATCATCTTGAAGGGCTGCATGGCGATGTTGATGCTGGTGTCCAGGAAGATGAGGGAGAACAGGCCGAACCACATGGCCATGTTCAGGCCCAGCATGACCCGGGCGCTGAAGTTGAGGCTTCCGGCGTTGGGCAGGAAAATCATCACCAGCACGGCGATGAGGGCGCCTACCAGCAGATAGGGCTTGCGGCGGCCCATCTTGCACCAGGTACGGTCACTGTACTTGCCGATGAGGGGCTGTACGATCATACCCATCAGCGGGGGCAGAATCCAGAAAAAGCTAAGCTGGTGGGGGTCTGCTCCCAGCGTGGCGAAAATACGGCTGATGTTGGCGCTTTGCAGGGCATAGGCAATCTGCACGCCTAAAAAGCCGAAGCTCAGATCTACGAGTTGACGGAACGTCAAATCACGTTTGTTGGACATATTGTTATCAGTTTTAGGCCACTGGTTATGCGGCACTCGCAAAAGTACTATTATTTAAGGTAAAAAGGAGAGTGCGGTCCCAACGACTCTTCCGAATGGATATTTTTTTGCGACGAACGGAATAATTGTGTAATTTTGCCGTATGCACTGGAAGAAAACGGCTTGGCTCATCCACGGCTTCGCGCTGCTGCACGTGGCCGTGACCATGCTGTGCACGGCCATGGGGCTGCGGGACAGCCTGCTGCTCACCGCCCTCACCATGGCGCTCACCGGTGTCATCTGCTTCCAGGAGAATCTCACCGTGGAGATTACGGTCACGGCCCTCATCCTGGTGAACGTGATCGGGTTCCTGCTGGGGAACATCGGCGCCTTTGTCCTGGAGGACCTGCTGCCGCCCATCTGGCACCACGCCATCTCCACGTTCCTGGTGACGGAGGGTATCGGCTGGGGCTTATATCTGTTCGCCCACCGCTTCTCCCCTTACGGGCCGGCCGGATATGAACGGGAGCAGTCCTGGTACAAGCACGCCGGGTGGCTGGTGATTGCCATCGGCCTGGTCTTCGGCATCCGTGTGTACACCGACCTCAACTTCAACGGCGACTCCGTGCTGGAGAATTCCGGCGTGATGGTGCTGCTCATCCTCACCACGGTGGTGTCCCTCATCCTTATGGTGAACTTCGCCATCAATATGCAGCAGGAGGCCTCCAAGCAGCGTACGCGCCGCCACCAGGCCGAGTTCCGTTACATGAACCTGAAGAACCAGGTGAACCCCCACTTCCTGTTCAACTCCCTGAACATCCTGGACTCCGTGATCCAGGAGGGGGAGAAGGAGGAGGCCAGCCGGTATGTCCACAAGCTCGCCGGCATCTACCGCTACATGCTCCAGCATGACGGGGAAAAACTCGTGCGCCTCAGCGAGGAAGTCACGTTCGTGTCGATGTATTACGACCTCCTGAAGATCCGCTTCCCGGAGGGCATCTCCGTGGAGAAGGACATCCGTCCGGAAGATCTGTCCCGGATGGTCGTCCCCTGCACGCTCCAGCTGCTGGTGGAGAACGTGACCAAGCACAACGCCATTTCTCCCGAGGCGCCCGTCCGCATCCGCATCGTCACGGACGGACGGTTCCTCACGCTCGAGAACAACCGCCGCCCCCGCGCCTCGGAACCCGTTTCCACGGGCCTGGGCCTCCCCTATATCCGGAAACAATACATGGACATCTCCGGAGAGGGTATCCTCGTCGAAAAGACGGACGATGCCTTCCGGGTCCGCATCCCCCTCCTGTAAAGACCTATGAAAGCCCTCATCGTTGAAGACGAACCCCGTGCCCGACGGGTCCTCGAGAACCTCCTCCGCACCCACTTCCCCGAAGTGGAGGTCGTCGGCCTCACCGCATCGGTGAAGGAAACCGTGTCCTGGCTGGCCGAAAACCGCGCCGACGTCATCTTCATGGACGTGGAACTGGCCGACGGCAACTGCTTCGACATCTTCGCCGCCGCGAAGGTGGACGCGCAGGTCGTGATGATCACGGCCTATGACAACTACGCCGTCAAGGCCTTCGAGGTCAATTCGGTGGACTACCTGCTGAAGCCCGTGGAGGCGGAGGACCTCCGCCGCGCGGTGGAGCGGGTGAAGGAGCGGCTGGGGAAAGCCGATGGTATCGACATGACCCAAGTCCTGGAGGCGTTCCGGAAGATGCAGGGAGGAGAAGAGGAGAGCGTGCCGATCCCCGTGGCCGGCCGGAAAAGGGAGAAGTTCCTCATCCGCCTGAACGACCGCATCGTTCCCGTGAGCGTCGGCGACATCGCCTATTTCTATTCCGAGGCGAAGAACTCCTACATCGTCACCCGCGGCGGCAAGAGTTACGTCCTGGACGATTCGCTGGACGCGGTGGAGGCCGGGCTGGACCCGAAGGCCTTCTTCCGCATCTCCCGGGGCGCCATCATCGCCGAAAACGTCATCGACAGTGCCGGCAAGCTGCTCGGCGGCCGCCTCCGCCTCACCCTGAAGCCCGGCATCCCCGCCTCCACCGATTTAACGGTATCCCGCGCCCGCGCGGACGCTTTCCTGGACTGGCTGGAAGGATAGCCCTCCCCTTCCCGTCATTCCGGGCCTGACCCGGAATCTCAAGAAAATTGCGTATCTTTGCAGGCTATGAAGAATATCCGCAACTTTTGCATCATTGCGCATATCGACCATGGGAAAAGCACCCTGGCGGACCGGCTCCTGGAACTCACGCAGACGCTGAGCGACCGGGAGATGGAGAACCAGGTGCTGGACGACATGGACCTGGAGAAGGAGAAGGGCATCACCATCAAGAGCCACGCCATCCAGATGGAGTACAAGCGCGACGGGGAGACGTATCGGCTGAACCTGATCGATACGCCCGGTCACGTGGACTTCAGCTATGAGGTGTCGCGGTCCATCGCGTCTTGCGAGGGTGCGCTGCTCGTGGTGGACGCGTCGCAGGGCATCCAGGCGCAGACGATCTCCAACCTGTACCAGGCCATCGACCATGGGCTCGAGATCATTCCCGTACTGAACAAGATCGACATGGATTCCGCGCAGCCGGAGCTGGTGACGGACCAGGTGTGCGACCTGCTGGGCTGCGACCCGGAGGACGTGTACCGGGTGTCGGCCCGCACGGGCGAAGGCGTGCCGGCGGTGCTGGACGCCATCGTGGACAAGGTTCCCGCGCCGAAGGGCGATCCCGACGCGCCGCTGCAGGCGCTCATCTTCGACTCGGTGTTCAACTCCTTCCGCGGCATCATCGCCTATTTCAAGGTGGTGAACGGCAGCATCCGGAAGGGCGACAAGGTGAAGTTCTTCAACACCGGCAAGGAATACGAGGCCGAGGAAATCGGCAATCTCAAGCTCAAGCTGAACCCCACGGGCGAGGTGCGTACCGGCGACGTGGGTTATATCATCTCCGGCATCAAGGCGGCGGTGGAAGTGAAGGTGGGTGATACGATCACGCACGTGGATAACCCTTGTTCCCAAGCGATTGCGGGATTCGAGGAGGTAAAGCCGATGGTCTTCGCGGGCCTGTATCCGGTCGATGCTTCCAAGTTCGAGGAACTCCGCGCCACGCTGGAGAAGTTCCAGCTGAACGACGCTTCCTTCGTGTATGAGCCCGAGAGCTCGCTGGCGCTGGGCTTCGGTTTCCGCTGCGGATTCCTGGGCCTGCTGCACCTGGAGATCGTCCAGGAGCGGCTGTTCCGCGAGTTCAACATGGACGTGATCACCACCGTCCCGAACGTGTCCTACAAGGTCTATACGACCAAGGGCGAGGTCATCGACGTCCACAACCCGTCCGGCCTCCCGCCGCAAACGCTCATCGACCATATCGAGGAACCCTATATCCGCGCCCAGATCATCTCCAAGTCCGATTTCTACGGGCCCATCATGAAGCTGTGCATGGACAAGCGCGGCACCCTCATCGGCCAGCATTACATCACCACCGACCGGGTGGAGCTGAACTATGACCTGCCGCTGTCCGAGGTGGTCTTCGACTTTTACGACAAGCTCAAGTCCATCTCCAAGGGTTACGCCTCCTTCGACTATCACGTGACGGACTTCCGTCCCGCCCGTCTGGTGAAGCTGGACATCCTGCTGAACGGCGATCCCGCCGACGCCCTTTCGACCCTCATCCACGAGGACCACGCCTACGATTTCGGCCGGAAGATCTGCCTGAAGCTCAAGGAGCTCATCCCGCGCCAGCAGTTCGACATCGCCGTGCAGGCGGCCATCGGCGCGAAGATCATCGCCCGCGAAACCGTGCGCCAGGTGCGCAAGGACGTGACGGCCAAGTGCTATGGCGGCGACGTCACGCGTAAGCGCAAGCTCCTCGAGAAGCAGAAGGAGGGCAAGAAGCGGATGCGTCAGATCGGCACCGTCCAGGTGCCCCAGAGCGCGTTCATGGCGGTTCTGAAGCTCGACTGATGAAGACCGTCGCCCTGCTCATATACGCCGAGACCCTCGAGTCCACAGTCGCCGAATGCCGGCGGCAGATCGACCTGATCCCGACCGACGAATACACGTTCGAACTCTTTGTCAATCCCGATCTGGACGAGGCGTGGCGCGCCGCCGGGGACAAGGATTTCTACATCTGGCTCCATGGCCTGGTGACGCCGGTGGAGGGCGCCCTCTACAATCTGCTGGACAATTCTTCCTTCCTGGGCGACCGGGCCCTGCTCGTGGGCACGGTCCAGGATGCGGAGGGGCATATCGTCAGCGGCGGCTTCAGCCGGAGCCGGCGCCTCATGCAGCCGGACCCGGTGATTCCGACGGCCTGCCGGATGTTCGACGGCCTGTTCGCCCTCGTTCCGCTGGCGGTGTACAAGCGCATCGGCGTGCTCGGAGGCCGCTACCGCGGCCAGCTCGCCGGCTTCGACTACTGCATGCGGGCCCGCAAGGCCGGCTACCCCAGCGTCATCGCCCCGGGCATCGCCTGCACCTGCCCGGAACGTCCGGACCCGGACCGCACCCTGGCCACGGACTTTGTCCTGGATTTCCGTACCAAGGGCCTTTTCACGGCGATCTGGTACTTCCTGCGCTCCGCCATCCGGCGGTTCGTGATCCATAACCTTTCCGTCTATGAATAAGTTCCGCGCCGCCGTCGCCTCGATGCGGCTCCGCACCCTTCCGCTCTCCACGGGCGGCGTTCTTCTGGGCATCCTCCTCGCCACCGCCGACTTCAAGGTCGATGTCTGGGCGGCCGTCCTTATCGTCCTCACCACCGTCTGCCTGCAGATTCTGTCGAACCTGTCCAACGAACTCGGCGACGTCCTGCTCGGTACCGACACGGCCGACCGCAAAGGCCCGCAGTACGGTCTGAACGGCGGTGTGCTCACGATCGGGGAGATGAAAATCCTGATCGGCGTGTTCGTGGGCCTTTGCATCGTTTTCGGCACGGCGATGACGCTCCGCTCCTTCGGAACGCTGTTGGAACTGACCCCGATCCTCGTCCTGCTCCTGGGCGCCGGCGCCATCATGGGCGCGATGAAATACACCCTCGGCCGCAACCCTTACGGGTATCGCGGGCTGGGTGACGTGTATGTCTTTCTGTTCTTCGGGCTGGTGGCCGTGCTGGGCGCCTACTTCGTCGCGAGCCACACCCTCTTCTGGCGCCTGCTCCTGCCCGGCGCCGCCGTGGGTTGCTTCTCCGTGGGCGTACTGAATGTCAATAACATACGCGACATGGAAACCGACGCGCCGAATCGCGTCACCACGGCCATCCGCCTGGGCGAAAAGAAGGCGAAAATCTACCAGACCATCCTGATAGTCTTAGGCTGGGTCCTGATGCTGGCTTATTGTCAACTGCGGATGTTCTCCTGGTGGCACTACCTCTTCGTGGTCACCCTGCCGCTGTACGTCCTGCACCTCCGCGGCGTCTGGCAGCGCACCGGCAAAGCCCTTGACCCGATGCTGCCGCTCCTGGTGATTTCCACCTTCCTCTTCTGCCTCCTTGCCGGCCTCGGCTTCTGCGCGCACCTGTTCTAGCCTTCCAGCCAGGCCAGGAAGGCGTCGGCGCGGGCGCGGGAGACGGTGAGGTCGGTGCCGGCGGGGATGCCGGGCTTGAGGGAGAGGCGGAGTCGGCCGCCGAGGAGTTTGGAGGCGCTGTCGATGACGTTGTCGGCGATGATGGCGCCCCGGGAGATGCGGAAGAAGGTCTTCGGATCCAGGGCGGCCTCGATGGTGTCCAGGGAGTCGTCCAGGACAAAGGTTTTTCCGGCGCGGGTGACGATGTAGGAGTTCTTCGCCTCCGAGTAGAAATAGGCGATGTCGTGCACGCTCACCGGAACGATGCGGTCGTTCAGCCGGATCAGGAATTTCTCGCGGTGCTTTCCGGCTGCGGGTGCAGTGCCCTGAACAGCGCCCTGAACCCCGTCCGGAGCGGAGAGTTCCTCTCCCTTCTGCGCCTGCCGGAACGCCTCCAGCACCTTCGCGAAATCGATTCCGCCGTCCGTCCCCATCCGTTCCGAGACGCGGCCCACGGCGCGCCGCAGGTCCTCCACCTCCACCGGTTTCAGCAGATAGTCCACCGAATTGACCTCGAAGGCCTTCACTGCGTAGTTGTCATAGGCCGTGGTCATCACGACATGCGCGTCGACCTTCACCTGCGCGAAGATGTCGAAACAGTTGCCGTCGGAGAGCTCCACGTCCATGAAAATGACGTCGGGGCGGTGGTCGGCCAGCCAGCCGACGGTCTCCCGGACCGAGGCGGTGAGGCCGATGATGTCCATCTCCGGGAAATGCGTCCGGAGGAGGTTTTCGAGGACCCGCTGGGCGCGGGGTTCGTCTTCAACGATCAAGGCTTTCATAGGAGGGGGATGCTGACCCGGAAAGTGTCCTCCGTCTGCTCGACGAGGATGTCCTTTCCGGAAATGTCCATGTATTGATTCCGGAGATAGGGGAGGCCGAGGCCCGTGGAAACGGGCGCCGAGGCCCGCGGAATGCGGTCGTTCTCCATTGTAAGATACTCTCCGTTCGTGCTGACGCCGATGCGGAGGGGTTTTTCGGCGGAGATGGCGTTGTGCTTGGTCACATTCTCCAGGAGGAGCTGGAGGGTGCAGGGGACGACCTTCCGGGAGAGGTCTTCTTCGCGGATCAGCTGATACACGTTGAAGCCCTCGGGGAAGCGGACCCGGAGCAGGTCCGCATACATCCTCACGAAGGTGACTTCCTCGCCGAGGGTGACGAGCTTCTGGTTGTCATGCTGCAGCATGTAGCGGTAGATGCCGGCCAGCTTGTGGATGTATCGGCTGGCTTCCTCTTTCTCCCCGTCCTGCACGATGGAGTCCAGGATGTTCAGGGAATTGAACAGGAAATGCGGGTTCACCTGGCTTTTGAGAGCCATGTAGCGGTATTCCGCCATATGCCGCCGCTCCCGCTGGGAGGCGATTTCGCGGCGGGTCCGCACGGCGTATTCGGCCAGGTAGACGACGGCGAAGAGGGTGGTCTCCGCGATGAGGGCCGCGACCAGGTTCCGGGCGAAGACGGCCGCCTCCACGGGAAGCGTCCAGTGGAAGGGGAACCCGAGCGTGTGCAGGAAAGCGCAGAGGATCGAGATCAGGCCGATGAACAGCGTCGTGCCGATGGTGGAGACGTCCAGGCTGAAGTGCCAGCCATGGGCCTTCCGGACAAAGAAGACCGTGCCGACGAGCATGCCCAGGATGACGAGGGAGTTGCCCAGGAACGACCGGAAGACGCCGGTCACGGACACGCCCTCGAACGGCCCTTTCCGGAAGATGACATATTCGATGACCAGCCGCAGGGCGAACACCACCACCACGGCGAAGATGAGCCAGCCGAGGTTCTTCTGCCACGATTCGCGCCGGCCGGCCGGAATGTGGTAGGCTTTGGCGAACAGGTTCAGGGACCAGCCCAGGAGTTCGGTGGTGAAGAAGGTGGAGAGAGCGCGGCTGAGCATTTCGGACGGGAAGTTGAACACTTGCGCGCCGATGCGGCCGATGACGTAGCCCGCGATGTTGACGAGGATGACGCAGATGGCGGTGAATTCGACCTGTACGTTCCGCCTCAGGCAGATGAGGACGGTCAGGAGCATCGTCAGCAGCGTGAGGATGAGCGAGTCGGGGATTCCGGTGAGGAGGCACAGGACGGTGACCACGGCGTGCAGCGCCGCGAAACCGTGGATCAGGTATGCCGTCCGTATCCGTCTCATTGACGGCTAAATTACGAAAAAACGGCATGGAAAGCAAATCCCGCCCTCCGTTCGTCCGGAAAAACGCGCCGCCCGTCGGCCAAAAACGGGAGGTGGGTTTATTCCCGTAGGGAATTGACGGGAAAAGATTTTACTTTTGTCTTGCACTAAACCGCAAGATTGATAACATGAGCAACCAACGTGACTTGACATTCCGTCAGCTGGTGGACCTGAGTTTCGGGTTCCTCGGCGTCCAGATCGCCTACGCCCTGCAGAGCGCGAATATCAGCCGCATCTTCGCCACGCTTGGCGCGGATCCGCATCAACTCTCGTTCTTCTGGATCCTGCCCCCGCTGATGGGCATGATCGTCCAGCCACTGATCGGCAAGTATTCCGACCGCACCTGGTGCAGGATGGGCCGGCGCAAGCCGTATCTCATCGTGGGCGCCGTCGTCGCCGTCCTGGTGATGGCCTTCCTCCCCAACGCCGGTTCGCTGAATTTCTCCGCCCGGGTGTTCCTGGGCCTGAACATGGCGATGTGGTTCGGCCTGTTCTCCCTGATTTTCCTGGACACCTCCATCAACGTGGCGATGCAGCCCTTCAAGATGATGGTGGGCGACATGGTGAACGAGAAGCAGAAGACCACCGCCTACAGCATCCAGAGCTTCCTGTGCAACGCGGGCTCGCTCCTCGGCTACCTCTTCCCGATCTTCTTCACCTGGATCGGCATCGCCAACGAGGCTCCGGAAGGCGTCGTCCCTGACAGCGTGGTCTACAGCTTCTACGTGGGCGCCGCCATCCTCATCCTTTGCGTCCTCTATACGTTCCTGCGCGTGAAGGAGATGCCGCCGAAGGAATACGCCGAATTCCACGGCATCGACCTGCAGAACCAGGAGCAGAAATCCGACAAGGGCCTGCTGAAACTCCTGGCGGAGGCGCCGAAGACCTTCTGGACCGTGGGCCTGGTGCAGTTCTTCTGCTGGGCCGCGTTCCTGTACAT
>JAEEGH010027422.1_pt1 | contig 11274 bp, 18 predicted proteins | sample 9134181 | NCBI WGS metagenome assembly JAEEGH01 (sample SAMN16246544, study PRJNA631951) | gut metagenome | biome: gut microbiome; feature: rumen; material: DP-attached | host: Bos | place: Iran: Karaj | collected 2018-10 | reverse complement strand
TTCGAAACTCAGGCTTCGCCTTCAGACAGTCTCACCACGACGGCACATTTCACTTCATGAAATGACGCAATCGTTCTCTATGTTTTGCTCATGCCTTTTCATTTAATCTTTATATAATTCGTACTCAACTCTTGCCAGATACAGTCCCTGCGCCGGCGCCGGGGAATTTTCAAATTCTCCCCGTTTTTGAGTCAGCTCTTCTGCCATCGCCTGTGGCGGTTTTTTCCCCAGCCCGATCTGCACCATGGACCAGACTAAGTTGCGTACCATATGATATACGAAACCGTTGCCTGCGATATGATAGACCAGCGTACCGTCCGCTTCCGTTTCCCAACCGGATTTGTAAACCACTTTAACCGGAGATACCTGTGTGCTTCCGGTACTTTGGAAACCGCTGAAATCATGCTGCCCAAGGATCATGGCAGCCGCTTCGTTCATATTCTCCACGTCCGGCCGTTCTTTCATCTGCCACACATAGTTGCGCGTAAACGGATCCGGTTCCGGTACAAAGCGGACACGGTATTCGTATTCTTTCCAACAAGCATCCTTGCGCGCATTAAAACCGGGTTGCGCTTCTTCTGCCCGCAGCACACGAATATCCTCCGGCAGGATGCTGTTCAGCGCCCGCGGCATGTTCGCTGTGGGAATCGTTCCCTCTGTAGAAAAGGAAACCACCTGGCAGCGGGCATGCACTCCCGCGTCTGTCCGCCCGCTGCCGGTAACGGTTATAGGTTCGCCGCAAACACGCGCCAGTTTTTCTTCCAATACCTGCTGTATGGTTGTCTCCTTCGCCTGCCGCTGGAAACCGGAGTAATTACTTCCGTCGTAGCAGACAGTAAGTTTAATCGTTCGTTTCATTCTACATCCTGAATGTTCGCAAAGTCTGTCCAAAACAGTTCGGGTACTTTCGCTGTTTTTACCGTATGTTAAATACACAATTTACTTAAACCAGTTTCGGCCCCCAGCGCAGAAACGCCAACAGCCCAATCATAGCAAAAGCAAACACAAAAGCCATCACATCACCGGAACGGTAGGTCAGCTGATGCATCCGCGTCCGTCCTTCCCCACCGCGGTAGCAGCGGGCTTCCATGGCAACGGCCAGGTCATCCGCCCGGCGGAAAGCACTGATGAACAGCGGCACTAAAATCGGAAGCATATTTTTGGCCCGGACCAGCAGGTTGCCCCCGGAAAAATCAGCTCCCCTCGCCGTCTGCGCCTTTATGATGCGGTCTGTTTCTTCCATTAGAGTAGGAATAAAACGCAGCGCGATGGTCATCATCATGGCCAGCTCGTGAGCCGGCACGCCGATAACGCGGAATGGACGCAGCAATGCTTCGATGCCATCCGTCAGTACAATGGGCGAAGTGGTAAAGGTCAATATGGACGAAATCATCAGCAGAAGAATCAGGCGCATGGCCATCTGTACGCCCAACTGCAGACCTTCTTCTGTCACTTTAATAAACTTCCACTGATATAGTACGTGCTCACCCTGCCCCATAACTGCATGCAGCAGCAGTGTCAGAACAATGATAAACAGCAGTGGCTTTACGGATTTCAGCACCAGCATGAAAGGCAGGCCTGAAACCAGAATGATGAACAGTACCATGGCACAAAGCGCGGCGTAACCAATAGCTGTGTTGGCCAGAAACACAGCCACGATCAGGAGCAGCGTTGAGAGAATTTTAGTCCGGGGGTCAAGGCGGTGAATAAAGCTATTGCCCGGATAATATTGGCCCAGCGTTATATCCAGCATCTATTTCAACCCCTTCCTGCGTTTCACTTCCGCCAGCAGGAGTTTCGCATCGGTGATCTCATTCGGCAGGCGAAGGCCTTTGGCCCTCAGCGCATCTGCCAGCTTATAAACTTCAGGTATGTCCATCCCGACCTCCAGCAACCGGTTCTTTTCTTTCAGAAATATTTCTCCCGGTCTGCCGTCAAGAATAATCTGTCCCTTATTGATCACCAGCATCCGTTTGGCATATTTCGCCGCGTCTTCCATGCTGTGGGTAACCATGATGATTGCGATGCCCCGCTTTTTGTATAGTTCCATGATTTCCGCAAAAACAGCCCTGCGGGAACCCGGATCCAGTCCGGCCGAGGGTTCGTCCAGAATCAGGTAGTCCGGATTCATCGCCACTACCCCCGCGATGGCGACACGCCGCATCTGTCCGCCGGACAGGGAAAAAGGCGAGCGCTGGGCATAGGTTTCAAAATCCAGGCCGACAAACTTCATGGCTTCTTTAACACGGGCATCCATTTCGTCGTTGTCCAGTCCCAGATTCCGGGGACCAAAAGCAACGTCTTCGTACACAGTCTCCGCAAATAACTGGTGTTCCGGATATTGGAACACCATGCCGATGCGGCCCCGCGCCTGCTTGGCTTCCTGCGTTTTGCCGGACAGGTCAGTACCGTCCAGCGATGCCGTCCCTTTTGAAGGATGCAGCAGGCCGTTCAAATTTTGTACCAATGTGGATTTCCCGCTTCCGGTGTGCCCGATGACGGCTACAAATTCACCTTTCCTTATTTCCAGGGAGACATCCTTCAGCGCTTCCTTTTCATAAGGTGTCCCCGGCATATATACATAAGAAACATGTTCCAGTTTAATTGACACGATAATCGTTCCTTACTGCTTACCTGTATTTTACAATCACTTTCGGCCGCCTGCCTTCATTATATAAACCGTTATACAAATAACGAAACCGCTGTTCCAATAACGAGGTAAACGCAACCTGTCACGCAAGGGCCGCTGCCAGCTCTTCATTGGTAATGATACCGGGAGGCAGCTTCGCGCCGCTTTTGCGAAGCTCAAAAGCAACTTTTGCGGCCAGAGGGGCTTCCAATCCCAGCTTTTCCAGTTCGTCCACCCGGGAGAACACTTCTTTCGGCGTTCCCTGGAATTCAATCTTTCCTTTACTCATCACGATGACCCGGTCGGCCAGCAAGGCCTCCGTCATAAAATGGGTAATATAAACTACGGTGATATGTTGTTCCCTGTTCAGTTTACGCATCGTGTTAAGAATTTCTTTCCGCCCTTTCGGATCAAGCATAGCCGTAGGTTCGTCCAGAACGATGCAGTTAGAACCCAGCGCCAGCGTTCCGGCGATGGCTACCCGCTGCTTCTGCCCGCCAGACAAAAGATGCGGGGCGTGTTCCCGGTAATCCAGCATATCCACCGCCCGTAAGGCGTCTTCCACTCTTTTCCGCAGTTCCTCCGTGGGCACGCCGATATTTTCCGGCCCGAAAGCCACGTCTTCTTCCACAATAGCCGCCACAATCTGGTTGTCCGGATTCTGGAACACCATCCCCGTGTCCTGACGGATCCGCCACAAATTATTTTCATCCAGCGTATCCAGCCCATGGACTTTTACACTGCCCTCCGTAGGAAGAAGTAAGGCGTTAAAATGACGGGCCAGCGTACTTTTTCCACTGCCATTGGCACCGATTACCGCCACGAATTCACCGGGCATGATCTGTAAATCAATCCCGTCCAGCGCCGTGACCTGGTTGTTGTCGGCATCTATATAAACATGTGTAAGCCCCTGGGTTTCAATTACCGGCTCCATAGTTTTCCCCCTGAAGGTTTCATTACTTTAAACTGTGTTTCATCATATTTAATCGCAAAACCGCAATATGAAATAAGCAGTTATATTATAACTTCACTGTTTGCAATCGTCAACCACATTTACCAAAAGAGTTAACAAATTATTGTTTCTTAATAAAGTCTTTTCCCTTAAATAAAAAAACTGCTTACCTGTTTTGGTAAGCAGTTTTCTATTGAAACTTTTACAGAAGCTCAATAATCGCCATTTCGGCTGCGTCGCCACGACGAGGACCAACCCGGTAGATACGGGTGAAGCCGCCCTGTCTTTCCTTGTATTTCGGAGCCAGTTCATCAAACAGCTTTCTGGTAGCGGTTTCGTCTACCAAAGTGGCCAGCACCTGACGGCGTGCATGTAAGTCACCAACTTTAGCCAGGGTAATCAGCTTTGCCACATTCTTGCTGGTCTCTTTTGCTTTTGTGATGGTGGTCTCAATTCTGCCATTCATGATTAAGGCGCTGGACAGACTGCGGAACAGAGCTTTACGGTTACCGGACGCGCGGTTTAATTTTCTGTATGCCATTTTCCGTCCCCCTTATTATTCTTGATCGTCCTTACGCAAGGACAGTTGTAAATCAACTAACTTTTTAATAATTTCTTCTAAAGACTTGGTACCCAGGTTACGGACCTTCTTCAAATCGTCTTCCGATTTGTTGATCAGGTCACCTACTGTATTGATACCGGCACGGCGCAGGCAGTTGTTGCTGCGCACAGACAAATCCATTTCTTCAATCGACATGGACAGTTTCGGATCCGGTTGTGCAACTTCCGGATCATTCGCCGCCGGTTCTGCAATCGGAACAGATTTCTGTTCAACAACTGTACCGTTTTGGAAGAGATTCAGATAATCAATCAAAATCCCTGACGCACGGCTGATGGCATCTTCCGGATTGATGCTGCCATCGGTCCATACTTCCAGTGTCAGTTTGTCATAATCAGTCACGTTGCCTACACGGGTATCGGTCACGCCGAATTTGACGCGGGTAATCGGGGAATAGATGCTGTCGACGGGAATCCAGCCGATCCCCATATCATCCCTTTTATTTTTATCACCGGGTACATATCCCCTGCCAAAATCGACATAGATATCGATTTTCAGGCTGGCGTCTTTATCCAGTGTCGCAATATGCAATTCGGGATTCAAGATTTCAACATCACTGTCGGGTTCAATATCTGCAGCCGTAATTTCCTGTTCGCCTGCCACATCGATGTGCAGAATCTTCATCTCATTTTCCGGAGAATGCAGCTTCATGCAAAGCCCTTTGATGTTCAGGATGATGTCCGCTACGTCCTCCCGGATACCGGGAATCGTTGTAAACTCATGCAGAACCTTCGTCCCCTCACCATATTCGATCATAACGCCGATTACTGCCGCCCCTTTCAGGGAAGATAACAGAACCCGGCGCAAGCTGTTCCCTAACGTAATACCGTAGCCACGTTCCAAAGGCTCCCATACAAACTTACCATAGCGTCTGTCTTCAGAAACCTCAGATGTAACCAATTTCGGGTCAATAATATCAATCATGCGGAAAGCCTCCTTCTCTCGCGTATTACCACAATACGCCAACTGGTTGGTGGCAAAAGATGCTCATCATTACTTGGAGTACAGTTCGACGATGGACTGTTCCACTACCGGAACATCAATTTCCTCACGAGTCGGGAAACGGTCAACTTTTGCGCATAATGCTTCAGCGTTCACAACAAGCCAGGCCGGAGCGGTAACAGCGGCCAGCTTTTCGTTCATGCCTTTGAAATAAGCCTTGCTGCGGCTGTTCTCGATTACAGAGATTTCATTGCCTGCTTTGATCAGCGCAGAAGGAATATCAACCCGTTTGCCGTTTACGGCGATATGGCCGTGGGTAACAAGCTGACGGGCTTGGCGGCGGGTTGTTGCCAGTCCCATACGGTATACTACGTTGTCCAGCCTTCTTTCCAGTAACAGCAACAGGTTTTCACCGGTGATGCCGGGCATTTTTTTCGCTTTTTCGTAGTACAGGCGGAACTGTTTTTCCAGTACGCCGTAAATGAATTTAGCTTTCTGTTTTTCTTTTAACTGGGCGCCATATTCGCTCACTTTACGGTTCGCATGATGCGGCTGACGGAAAGAACTTTTGGCCAGGCCGACAACAGCGGGTTCCAGACCCAGCGAACGGCAGCGTTTCAGAGCAGGTACTCTATCAATTGCCATCTGTGTTTTACACCTCCTGCAGTAATTATACTCTACGACGTTTCGGCGGGCGGCAGCCGTTATGCGGAATCGGAGTTACGTCTTTAATGGAGTTAACTTCGAGACCGGTAGCCTGTAAAGCGCGGATTGCAGCTTCACGGCCGGCGCCGGGGCCTTTAACATATACTTCAACGGTCTTCATGCCATGTTCCATTGCGGCTTTGGTAGCGGTTTCAGCTGCCATCTGCGCCGCAAAGGGAGTGCTCTTGCGACTGCCGCGGAAGCCCATTTCGCCGGCAGAAGCCCAGCTGATTACGTTGCCGTTCAGATCAGTAATCGTAACCAGCGTGTTGTTAAAAGTGGATTTAATATGCGCAGCGCCGGCAACGACGTTTTTGCTTACTTTCTTTTTGTTGCGAACTACTTTTTTTCCTGCCACTTCTTATTTTCCCTCCTCTACTGATTACTTTTTACCCTGACCCTTTTTGGGACCCTTGCGGGTACGAGCGTTGTTTTTCGTGTTCTGGCCGCGAACAGGCAGACCAGCGCGATGTCTTCTGCCACGGTAGCTGCCAATTTCTACCAGGCGTTTGATGTTGAGGGATTCCTCTCGACGGAGGTCGCCTTCCACCTTGTAATCTCTGTCCACAACTTCACGAATTTTAGCAACTTCACTTTCGGTCAGGTCGCGGACACGGGTATCGGGGTTGATACCGGTCTTTGCCAGGATCTCACGGGATAAGGTAAGACCGATACCGAAAATATAGGGCAACGCGTATTCTACACGCTTATCATTCGGTAAATCGACACCAGCAATACGTGCCATTCAAGTGTACCTCCTTCTTAACCTTGTCTTTGTTTATGTTTAGGATTTTCGCAAATAACCATAACGCGGCCTTTGCGTTTGATAATTTTGCATTTTTCGCAAATACGTTTTACAGACGGTCTGACTTTCATTTTCTACCTCCTCAGTGTCTGTGCCGGTTTATTTATACCGGTAGGTAATTCTTCCACGGTTCAAATCATAAGGTGTCAGTTCCACTGTCACTCTGTCGCCGGGCAAAATTTTGATGAAGTTCATACGGATCTTGCCCGAAATATGCGCCAGTATCTCATGATTATTCTGTAATTTTACCTTGAACATAGCGTTGGGAAGCGATTCCAAAATCGTGCCTTCCACTTCGATTACATCCTGCTTTGACACAGATCCTTACCTCCCTGCCCGCTTTTCAAGGCTTGCCTTTACATCGGCATAAACTTTGTCGATAGCCTGCGTTCCGTCAATCTCCAGATAAACGCCCTGCTTCTTATAGTATTCGATCAGGGGTTCCGTCTGGGAATGATATGCCTTCAGGCGGTTTTTAACAGTCTCTTCTTTATCATCGTCACGCTGATAAAGGCTGCCGCTGCATTTATCGCAGACACCATCCACTTTCGTGGGATTGAAGGAAACATGGTAGGTTGCGCCACAGGCCTTGCAGATGCGCCGCCCCGTTACACGGGCTACCAGTTCGCCATCCGGTACGACAATATTTACTACGCCGGTCAGTTTGATCCCAAGATCGTTCAGGATACCATCCAGTGCAACAGCCTGTTCTTCCGTACGGGGAAACCCGTCTAAAATGAAACCTTTTGCACATTCCGGTTTAGACAAACCTTCCCGTACAATTCCGATTGTTACAACATCAGGTACCAGTCCGCCGGCATCCATGTATCTTTTTGCTTCTTTACCCAGCTCCGTGCCCTGCTTTACAGCAGCCCGGAACATATCCCCGGTAGAAATGTGGGGGATTTTATACGAATCGACAAGCTTTTCAGCCTGAGTACCTTTTCCGGCACCAGGAGGTCCCATTAAAAGAATGTACATCTGTTCATCCTCCTTTACTTCATAAAGCCCTGGTAATGACGTACCAAAGCCAACGACTCAATCTGTTTCATTGTATCCAATGCGACACCGACGACGATCAGCAGGGATGTGCCGCCGATGTAAATACCCTCGATACCGGTCAGGTACACGATAATATGCGGCATCATGGCTATCAGGGCCAGGAATATGGCGCCGGACAGAGTAATGCGCGTCATAACGTTATCCAGATAATCAGTAGTCGGTTTACCGGGCCGCAACCCGGGGATAAACCCGCCCATCTTCTTGATATTTTCGCTCATGTTCTTGATATCCAGCGTTACCGCGGTATAGAAGAACGTGAAGAATATAATCAGGATGATATACAATGCAGTTTGCAGCGGCGTGCCCCAAGCAAAATACCCTGCAATTTTCTGTACCCAGGGTACTTTCACAAACTGTCCGATCGTAGCCGGAAGCATCAGGAGAGACGAAGCGAAGATAATGGGGATTACGCCTGCCTGGTTTACCTTTAAAGGAATGTAACTGCTGTGGCCACCATACATCTTACGACCCACGATACGTTTCGAATACTGCACGGGAATCTTGCGGACACCCTGGGAAATCGCAACAACGAAAACGACCATGGCCAGTGCAATGAGCAGGAACAGGATAACATTCAGGATGTTAATCGTACCCACATTCAGATATTTCGCCAGCGTGGAGATTCCGTCCGGAAGGCGGGATACGATACCCGCAAAGATGATCAGGGAGATACCGTTGCCGATACCTTTCTGCGTGATTTCCTCACCGATCCACATCAGCAGGCAGGTACCTGCCGTTAAGGATACGACTATCATCAATACCGAGAACACGTTCGGGTTATTGATGGCGGACCGCAGACCGAAGGCCATACCAAAGCCCTGGACAGCAGCAAGGACCACTGTAAGGTAACGGGTTACCTTATTGATTTTCTTGTAACCTTCCTGCCCTTCCTTGGACCATTCTTCCAGTGTGGGAATGACCACTTTCAACAGCTGCAAAATAATGGACGCGTTGATGTATGGGGTGATACTCATTGCAAAAATGGAGAATTTGCTCAGGGCGCCGCCGGAAAATAAATCCAGCAGGCCGAACAGATTTCCATTGTTAAATAACTGTTCAATCATCGCGGCGTTGACACCGGGAACCGGGATATGGGTTCCCAGACGGAACACCGCGAACATCACCAGGGTGAAGATGACTCTCCGCCTCAGTTCAGGGACCCGAAGAACATTAGCTAAAGCAGCTAACATTATCAGATCACCTCTACTTTTCCGCCGGCAGCTGTAATCTTCTCTTCAGCAGTCTTGCTGAAGCCGTTTGCCTGTACCGTCAGTTTTTTAGTCAGCTCGCCGCCGCCTAAAATACGCAGTCCGTCGCGAATGTTCTTGATCAGACCACATTCAATCAGCATTACAGGTTCTACTACAGTACCGTCTTCAAAGCAGTTTAAAGTACCTACGTTAACTTCTACATATTCTTTGCCGAACTTGTTATAGAAGCCGCGTTTCGGAAGACGCAGATATAACGGTCTCTGGCCGCCTTCAAATCCCGGGCGTTTTACACCGCCGGAACGGGACTTCTGACCTTTCTGGCCTTTACCGGAGGTCTTACCCAGACCGGAACCCAGACCACGGCCTACACGGACACGGGCTTTATGGGAGCCCGGCGCGGGATGTAATTCATGTAATTCCATTGTGCTGCACCTCCTTGTATTAAGCTTCTACTTCTTCAACCTTCACCAGATGTTCCACTTTGTGGACCATGCCGCGAATAGTCGGATTATCTTCCTGCACTACAGAAGTGCCGATTTTTCCTAAACCCAGAGCTCTTACGGTTGCGCGCTGATCTTTTTTATATCCGATCAAGCTGCGGGTCAGCGTGATTTTTAACTTTTTCATCAGGCTTCCTCCTTAGCTTAACCTAAAATTTCCTGCGGGGTCTTGCCGCGCAGCGCTGCAACAGCATTCAGGTTTTTCAGGGATTTCAAACCTTCCAGTGTTGCGCGTACCATGTTATTGGGATTGTGGGAACCCTGGCATTTCGTCAGGATGTCATGGATACCCGCCAGTTCCAATACGGCACGTACCGGGCCGCCGGCAATAACGCCGGTACCTTCGGAAGCCGGACGCAGGAACACGCGGCCTGCACCGTACACACCGATAACTTCATGAGGAATGGTATTGCCTTTCATGGTTACTGTAATCAGGTTTTTCTTAGCGTCGTCAACGCCTTTCCGGATTGCTTCCGGAACTTCAGCAGCTTTGCCCAGGCCCATGCCTACATGGCCTTTTCCATCGCCAACCACAACCAGTGCGGCAAAGGTGAAGCGACGGCCGCCTTTAACAACTTTCGCAACGCGGTTGATGAATACAACTTTCTCGGTAAAGCCGTCATCAGGTTTTTCGCGTCTGTCGCGCTTATCAAAATTAGCCAAGATACTTCCTCCTTCCGTTAGAATTGCAGTCCAGCTTCACGAGCTGCTTCTGCTAATGCGGCGATACGGCCGTGATACAGGTAGCCGCCGCGGTCAAATACAACTTCTTTTACGCCTTTAGCCATTGCTTTTTCAGCAATCGCTTTGCCAACGGCTTTGGCAGCTTCCACGTTGCCGCCGTAGTTTTCAAAGGTTTTTTCTACAGTGCTGGCTGCCGCAATGGTCTCGCCGGTTTCATCATTGATGACCTGTGCATAGATGTTGCTCAGGGAACGGTATACGTTCAGGCGGGGTCTTTCAGCAGTGCCAACAACATATCTGCGGGAACGAACATGACGTTTCTGACGTTTTTCGTTCTTGTTCGGTTTGTTAAACAAGAGGTTTCACTCCTTCCTTAATCACTTCTTAGCCTTAGCGCCTGCTTTGCCGACTTTGCGGCGTACATGTTCGCCTTCATAGCGGATGCCTTTTCCTTTATAGGGTTCAGGCGGACGCAGGTTACGGATATCTGCTGCCACAGCACCGACCATTTCCTTATCCGCGCCGCTGACAATAATCTTGTTCGGGGACGGTACTTCAAAGGTGATGCCGGCAGGCGGCTCTTTTACAACCGGATGGGAGAAACCCAGTGTGAAATTAATGTTATTTCCCTGTTTCGCTGCACGATAGCCAACGCCCTGGATTTCCAGGGTCTTGCTGAAGCCTTTGGTCACGCCTTCCACCATGTTGTTGATCAGGGTGCGGGACAGGCCGTGCATGGCGCGGTTTTCTTTTTCATCATCAGGACGTTCCACGGTCAGTACGCCGTTGTCCATGGTGATCTTCATTGACTGGCTGATCTGGCGCTGCAGTTCGCCTTTGGGGCCTTTTACAGTTACCAGATTGTTTTCAACCGTAACCGTTACGCCAGCGGGAACGGTGATCGGCATTTTACCAATTCTAGACACTTAAACGGTACCTCCTTTATAGTATTACCAAACGTATGCCAGAACTTCGCCGCCCAGACCAGCTTTGCGGGCCGCTTTGTCGGTCATCAGTCCCTGAGAGGTGGAGATGATGGCGATACCCAGGCCGCCGAGAACCTTCGGCAGCTGATCTTTCTGGGAATATACGCGCAGGCCAGGCTTGGAAATACGTTTGAGGCCGGAAATTACTTTTTCACGGTTTGCGCCGTATTTCAGGCTTA
>JAEEGH010027421.1_pt1 | contig 11275 bp, 8 predicted proteins | sample 9134181 | NCBI WGS metagenome assembly JAEEGH01 (sample SAMN16246544, study PRJNA631951) | gut metagenome | biome: gut microbiome; feature: rumen; material: DP-attached | host: Bos | place: Iran: Karaj | collected 2018-10 | reverse complement strand
GCTGCGATATATACGGTTCTCGTTATCATAATCTTCCACCTTATGTGGATGATGTGGAATTTATTCCTCAGAGCGGCGGAAAAGAAAAATCGGGGTCGTCAAACGAAAAAATCAGAGCAAAAGTAATTACGATAGCCCGAGATCCGCGTATATGTAGTTATCCGATCAAAAATTTATTCTGCCGTCATCAGAGACAGATAAAAACGGAGGCAACAATGATAATTAAGGATATCGATGTAAAAAATATAATGACAAAAACAAATCTGCCTGTGTCGGATTTTGCAGTCAATCCATATGTTGGCTGCACACACGCATGCAAATACTGTTATGCGTCTTTTATGAAGCGTTTTACCAACCACCCCGAACCGTGGGGCGAATTCATTGACGTGAAATACTGGCCCAAAATCGACAAACCGGGTAAATACGCAGGAAAAGAAGCATTTTTCTGCTCGGTTACGGATCCCTATCAGCCCCTGGAAAAGAAATACTGCCGCACACGCGAATTACTTGAACAGCTTCTTCCTACCGGGATCAGCATCAGCATTTCAACGAAGTCCGATCTCATTCTTCGTGATCTGGACCTGATAAAGCAGTTCCCGAGCGCACATGTGGCATGGTCGATCAACACGCTGGATGAGGATTTCAGAAAAGAGATGGACCGAGCAGTATCCATTGAACGCAGACTGGAAGCAATGCGTCAGTTTTATGATGCGGGCATTCAGTCTACCTGCTTTATCTCACCGATATTTCCGGGTATCACGGATGTTATCGCAATAATCGAACGTGTAAAACATCAGTGCAATCTCGTTTGGCTGGAAAATCTTAATCTGCGAGGCGATTACAGAGCGATAATACTTGACTGGATACACGAGCATCGTCCGGATCTTGACGGTCTGTATTATGATATTTATACAAAAGGCCGCCGTGAATACTGGATCGCTCTCGATCAGAAGATACGGGAGTACACAGCGAAAGAAGGCATGTTGTATATCCGTGACGACGATCAGCACCGTTCGCCCTTCGGCGAACCGCCGGTCGTATGCAACTACTTCTACCATGAGGAAGTGCGGAAGTCTGCAAAGAAAGACAGATAATGTGATACAACGATAATCAAACAAAAATAATTGCATTCGAGGCCTCTCATCGAAGGTCACGGATGATAAGAGGAGGGCAAATATTATGCCGATAACAATAAATATAAGATATACGGGCAAAAACGGCAGCGCACGTAAATTTGCCGAAGAGATGGAAATGAGCGGGACCGCCGACGCTGTAAGAGCTGAAGCAGGCAATATCAGATATGAATACTATTTTCCGATGAACAATCCTGAAACGGTATTATTGATCGATATGTGGGAAAATCAGGAAGCGATAGATGCTCATCACGCATCTGCAATGATGACAACCATTTCGTCTCTTCGTGAAAAGTATGATCTGCATATGACCGTTGAACGGTTTGAAGGACCGGAAAAAGATACAAAAGATGAAAGATATATAAGAAAATAAGAAAAGAGGTATTGCCGCATATGAGTAAAAAAATCGTTCAGACCGCGGGAAGAGATCAGCTGGGAGATTTTGCGCCGATGTTTGCGCATTTAAATGACGATGTGCTTTTCGGCGAAGTATGGAACTCGGACGCGATAGATGTAAAAACAAAGTGTATTATCACTGTGGTAAGTCTGATGGCGTCGGGCATAACGGATTCGTCCCTGACATATCACCTGAAGAACGCAAAGGCAAACGGAGTTTCAAGAGAAGAGATCGCAGAGATCATTACTCACGCCGGAATGTATACAGGTTGGCCGAAAGCCTGGGCGGTATTCAGGCTGGCAAAGGAAGTGTGGAACGAGAAAGTACCGGAACAGACGGAAAAAGACCGTTATCAGAATACGATCTGTTTTCCGATAGGAGAACCGAATCCGTATGGAGAATTCTTTGTGGGTCAAAGCTATCTTGCTCCGGTTTCAACAAATCAGGTACCCGTATATAACGTAACGTTTGAGCCGAAGTGCCGAAACAACTGGCATATACACCACGCAAAGAGCGGAGGCGGTCAGATACTTATTTGTGTAGGCGGCAGAGGATATTATCAGGAATGGGGCAAAGATGCAGTGGAAATGACTGCAGGCAAAGTAATAAACATTCCTCCCGAGGTCAAGCACTGGCACGGAGCCGCTCCGGACTCATGGTTTTCGCACCTTGCGATCGAGGTTGCCGGAGAAGAGACATCCAACGAATGGCTGGAAGCGGTTTCTGATGAAAAATACGGTGAGCTTAAATAAGAAATCACACATCTTTCCGTTGCGGCGCCCCGCAGATACCGAAGCAGTTTTTTACCGATAATAAATTAAAATAATAAAAAAACATCCGTATAAAACCGGACGACAAAACAGGAGGGAATAATATGGACAATGGATCTGTACTTTTCGGCGCAGCATACTATCCCGAAACATGGCCTGAAAGCGAACGCGAAACCGACATAGCAATGATGAAAAAAGCCGGAATGAATGTAATGAGAATCGGAGAATTCGCATGGCATAAATGTGAACCCGAGCCCGGCAGATACGACTTTTCATGGCTCCACAGAGTAGTTGACGACTTGGCCGCCAACGGAATAAAAACTATACTCGGCACGCCTCCGGCAACTCCTCCGCGCTGGTTTCTCAAAGCACATCCCGAAGCAGCCATACTTCATCCGAACGGACAGAGAGAGCCTCACGGAGGCAGAAGGCATTGCTGTTCAAACAATTCCGCATATCGTAAAGAAAGTGAAAAGATAATCCGTCAGCTAGGCAAGGAATTCGGTTCCGACCCCAACGTAATCGGCTGGCAGCTTGACAATGAATTATATTCAGGCGACTGCGTGTGTGATGAATGTGAAAAGAAATTTCACCTTTATCTTCAAAAAATGTTTACTACAATAGACGAGCTCAACAAAGCATGGAACAATGAAATATTCAGTCAGGCATATTCCTCATTTGACGATATTCCCATGCCCGTCAGCGGATGGCAGAACCCGCATCTGAGACAGGCATGGAGGGCGTTTACTCACGATTCGGATATCGAATTCATTCATATGCAGCGTGACATATTAAAAGAGTATACAGATGCTCCCATAGGCACGGACATGATGCCGCTGAACGGCGTTGGGTATGAAAAAATGTGCGAACCTTTGGATGTAGTAATGTTTAACCATTACAATGATGAGTCAACTCTGCCCGACCTGCCGTTCTGGTTCGATTATTTGAGGACCGTTGCGGGAAGCCGTCCGTTCTGGAATACTGAAACCGCAACGAGCTGGAACGGCAACAATCAAATGGATCAGATCGTCAAACCTGCAGGATTCTGCCGTGTCAATTCATGGCTCCCGATAGCACTTGGCGGAAAAGCAAACCTTTACTGGCTATGGAGACAACATTGGGCAGCTCATGAGCTGGTCCATGGGGCAGTCATCTATGCAAACGGACGTCCGCTGCCGATGTTTGATGAGATTCAACAGATTGCCGCAGAATTCAAAAAAGCCGAATCATTCTTAAATGAAACTGAAGTCAGCACTCAGATCGCCATGAATTTTACGTCTCTTGCATGGCAGATGTTTGAAGTTCAGCCAACGGTAAGAGGTCTGAGCTATTATCCCGCACTGATGGATTATTTTTATCGTCCGATCGAACAGCTCGGTATTCGTACGGATGTTATAGGTGTAAAAAAAGATTTATCCGGATACAAAGTGCTTATTTCTCCTCTTGTTATGTCTCTTGAAGACGAAAACCTGGGAGAACATATTGAGGAATGGGTGAAGAACGGCGGAACATGGATAGCAGGCCCGATGACAGATATTCGGACCGCCGCAGGAACTCATTTCACGGACAGAGCGCTCGGAAGACTGGAAAGAATGACGGGTGCGAGCCTTTTAGCCGCAATGCCTGATTCGGGCAGATATGTCAGATCTCAATGGAAAGACAATTCACCTTTTTCCGCAAATATCTGGCAGGAAGTATACTCCGTTGCAGACGGTGCGGAGCCCCTGACGGAAGTTTGCGGTGACTATAAGTCTCTTAACGGAGGAACGGTGCTTCAGAAATGCAGATACGGCAAAGGAACCGTATGGCTTCTCGGCACATTCCCGTCTTGCGCTGACTGGCAAAAGCTTATTGTGCGCGTTTGTGAAGAAAACGGCATCAAAGTTTCCAAAAAGGCAGGCTCTGTATGCGTCATACCGAGAAAAGGCAAAGACAGAAAAGGTCTTATTCTTATAGAAACGGCTCATCGTCCCGCTTCATATGAACTTGCCGAGCCTATGACAGATATTCTGACAGGAATTGAATATCAGAATACTGTTGAGCTGAATCCTTATGATGTTTTGATTCTTGAAAAACAGCGTTGAGCGGATGTAAGGCAGAAACAAATCTGATCTGTGAGAACAAAATCGAAACAGATCAATAATTATACCCTGATAGGGAATAAACAGTTATATGTCTTTGCCTGATATGTAACTGCGCGATTGCAACAGTGTTTGAAAAAGCAATGATTTTAGTACTACCGTCGGTTGAAAGGCTGAATATCAACCGACGGTTCGTGTTAAAACGCAGTGATTTATGATATAATTGAACCATGAAAGGAGGAGCCCGATATGGATCAGATCAAAATCGGAAAATTTATAGCATTATGCAGAAAGGAACAGGGCATGACTCAGGCCGCTCTTGCCGAAAAGCTCGGAATAAGCGACCGCGCGGTTTCGAAATGGGAGACAGGGAGGTCTATGCCTGACTCAGGGATCATGCTGGAGCTTTGCGAAATTCTGAAAATCAACGTCAATGAGCTCTTATCGGGCGAAAAGATCATGGCTGAATCATATAATAAACTGGCAGAAGAAAACCTTCTCGAAATGCGAAGGCAGGTTGAGGAAAAAAACAGGCAGATGCTTAATACGGAATACATGATAGGCGTTCCGGCTACGGTATCCGGTATAGCTATGTGCTTCATTGCGTCTTTTGTGGAAATGCCTGTATGGTTAAGGATATCACTGATAGCATTTGCTCTCGTTATGATTCTTGCAGTTGCATTTATAGCTGTGGGCATTGAGCAGAAAGCCGGATATTATGAGTGCGGAAATTGCCGTCACAGGCATGTGCCTACCTATTGGCAGACAAATCTTGCCATGCATATAGGAAGAACAAGATATATGAAATGTCCTGAATGCGGCAAATGGAGCTGGCAGAAAAAAGTCCTCGGCAAAAAAGAAGATGAGGTAAGATGATATGTCTGAAAATGCCTATGTTCAAGGCACATCATTTGTATGGCTTACAATGGGTGCCGCAGTTTTTATTCTTCTGCCCATTATAGCGGCAATAATATGGAAAATCAGAAAAAAGGAACGTTTTTCAACGATACTCGTCGGCGCGGCAATTTTTTTACTGTTTGCACTGATCATTGAAAAGCCAATACAGAACGTGCTGGCTTTCCCTTCGGCAATGGGGCTTTCAGAACATGCCGTCAGCCGCTTTCTGAATGAAAACCCTGTTCTGCTCGCGCTTACAGCAGGGCTTTTCCCGGGGATATTCGAAGAAACCGGCCGTTTTTTTGCATTTAAGACGATTCTGAAGAAAAGAAGAAACAGAGAAACTTCGATCTCTTACGGCATCGGTCACGGCGGCTTTGAAGTTGTTCTGATATTGGGAATTACGTATATCCAATATATTGCATATGCAGTTATGATCAATTCCGGAACTTTTGGTGCCGTAACAGATATGGCATTATCGCAGGCTCCGGAACAGGCGGAAAATATTGAAGCTATTGTAAATATGCTTGTTTCTTTTTCATTTGCGGAGTTTGCTGATGATTTTGCCGTGCGTATATTTGCGGTATTGTTCCACATCGGAGCATCGATTCTTGTATTTTACGCAAGCAACGACAAGAAACGTTTTTTTCTGTATCCTCTTGCGATAATTCTTCATACTGCATTTGACTTCATATTCGCGCTGAATATTTTCGGCGTTATCAGTATTCCTTCACCGGCGCTCGAATGCCTTGCCGCAGTTTTCGGCTTGTCCGTATTTTTATGCGCATACATCCTGCTCTATAAAAAGGATATCAGAAAAGTCAGCTGAAAAAAGGCTCCCGACTGACATCACAGTCAGCCGCGGAGCCTTAAATATTATTTAATAATATGTTTTGTGTTTTTCAGATCATTCTCCGTATACTGCTTCTCTGCCTGCATAATGGTATACAAGGAACTCTTCAACCATCTGATCGTATTTGTCCTGCATTGATTCAAGAATCTGCGCAACAGACGTGTTTGCGTTGATAGCTGTCTCTATGGCGCTTCTTCCGCCTTCCCAGAAAAAGCCGTATTCAGTGTTTGTGACTGTGTTTATAAAAACTTCTGCGTCACGGATGTCAAAGAATGTCTGAGTCGCAAGATATTCCGCGATATCGTCCTTAGTTTCAAGACCTGGGAACGGTTCAAACATTGCGGAAAGAACGACTGCGGCAGCCTGAACATCTGATGTATTGACCGGAATAACTGTTGTAAAGGCGATCTGTTCATAGTATGAGCGATATATGCCGGGAGTTGCATTCGGTCCGAGCGGAAACGGAAGAATACCCACATTATCAATTTTATACATAAGGGAGTCTGAAGTGCTTATCAGCCCGCCGTGAGAAGCTACCACCATTACAGAATCTCCGTTCAGGAAGATATCGCTTGACGAAGAATCTTCAGGATAAAAACAGTCTTTGCATGTTTCGTTATGAATGGACTTTGCACGTTCGAGCGCAACTCTTCCCGGATCGGTATAAACGCCGCATACTACCTGTCCATTTTCAAAAGACGAAAATGTAACACCGTTTGAAAGGAACATATTCATTGCGAAATACGCATTGTGCGTGTTCATGGCGTAAACGGTCCTGCCTGCATCCTGATATGTGTATGCGTGAAGGATTTCTTCGAATTTATCCCAGGTCCATTCGCCTTTTTCAACAAATTCACGAGGATCGGGCTGCGCAAGGTGAGATACCAGAGTTTCGTTTACGGCAATTATATGACCCGTTGTTGAATAAAGAAGCTCCGGCCATGCGAAAGGAACTACCCCGTACAGATCATCTTTCCACAACATTGAGTAAAGCATATTCGGAGTGCCCCATTTGTCGGTATTTTCGACATCAAGATACGACGAAAGACCGATAAGATATCCGCCTGACCTTACCATTCCGCGGAGCATGCTTGAGTCGGACGTTGCAATATCGTAAAGTCTTGAGCCTGAAACTATGGAAGCGTTGAGACGGTCCTGAATTATCCATGAACTTGAATCGTTATCTACGGAAATAACGCAGTTCAGGTCATTTTCTACCTGTTTTTTACGTTCCATTACCTGATCCGCAAAAACAGAACCCGGAATAAACCCAAAGACATTCTCGACGTTTGAGTGATAACGGTCCATTGAAAAGCCCCAGGTCACTGTATATCCGTCAAGGTTTATACTGCCCAGATTTGACTCATATTCAGGAATTATCTCCAGCGCTTCCTGAGTGCATGATGAACAAACAAAAACGAAAATCAGAAGTAATGCGAAAAATTTCAGTACTTTTTTCATAAGCTTCCTCCCGGGAAAATATATTACTGTTGTTCAAAACTGTTTTTGATGTGGAAGATACAGACGGAGATATAAATGATGTTTTTCACTGTTTCGTTTTTAATTGCTGTATTTTAAGCCGAAATGATTTTCGGAAAAGTTATGTTGGGGTAAGCGGATTTCATAATTTTCTTATTTTCTATTATATCACGGTGAACATTTTTTGTCAAGTATAATTCCGAATTTTGGCACAACGAAATAAAAAAACAGCCGTGGCATCTGTTATTAAAAACCGCTTTAACATTGAAAGTTAAGGCGGCTTTTATATTTTTCATCTGTTTTTGATAACTCTCGCGGGAACAAATGCTCCGAAAGAATAATGATTCTAAGGTTAAAATAACACAAAAGGAATTTACGGAAAAATCAAAGCAGTTCCGAAAGTGAGCGGATCCTGGGATATTGCGTTTCTATATCCGATGCGGGGTTTGCCGCGATCAGAACAGGCGCAATGCCGAATTTTGCTGCGCCTTCAAGATTTTGAGGTCTGTCGTCTATAAAAACCGTTTTCTTTGCATCACATCCGCATTTCTGAAGGGCATCCGTATACATGCGGGAATCGGGCTTGCACACGCCGACGTCAAAGCTGTATGTGGCAAAATCGAAGTACTGTCTTATTTTCAAAGCCTGAAGTTTTAATTCAATACTCGGAGACGTATCGGATAAAATGCCGAGGCGGTGTGTTTTGCCAAGCGTCTGAAGGACCTTAAGCGCATCGGGATAAAGAAAATAATTGTTTGTATTGTATGTGCGGTCGTGCGATATTTTTTCAATTTCGTTTTCCGTCAGCTTAAGATCGAGAATATCCGATATCATCCTGTAATACCGGAAAAATTGCTCCATTTCTTCCGTTTCATTATGAAGGAGCTGATGGTTATTGAGATAGTCGGCGCCTTGTGCCCGCGCTTTCAGGATAAGTTCGGGGTCGCATTTTTCAAGCCGCCCTGAGGCAATTTCACAAAACTTATTTGTGAATGTCCAGTCCCCCGAAGCGGGATATAAAAGAGTATAACCCAGGTCAAAAAATATAACGGATTTTTCTTTAAGTAAATCGTGCATTTTTGTCTCCGAAAACACATAAATTCATAAAAAAGATATAGTATGCCGAAAAAACGGCTGTATTGCTTAAATAACAATACAGTCGTTTTATTATCAGTTATGCAAAAACAAATGAATCAAGAGACATATCTTTACCGTCAAAGAAAAGCCATAGCGGATGTATTCCTTTGATTTCTTTGCTGACAGGTGCGCTGAAAACCGCAAATCCGTTTTCAGAATCTATTTTTACAGCGCAGACTGTTTCGTCAGAGCCGTCTGTTTTGATTTCGATAACGCCTTTGCCTGACGCCTTCATGGAACAGGAAGCAACTCCGCTGCCGAAATCTATATACCTGTATTCCGCCCATGCCCCTCTCCAGCTGCCTCCGCCGCATCCTGCAAGAATTTCGCTTCCGGGTTTATCTTCTGTAATATATGCGTTGCCTTTCAGACGGCATGCACACGAAGCATCTATCTCATTGAATGCTGAAACAGGTCCTTCAGGCCCCTGGGAAGTCATGCAAACCTCGTTTATCGAACCGTCGGGATTGATGGTTATCGGTTCAGCGCACACACGTCTGCATTTATCGCTGTTGCGTGACGAACGGTGATAGAAGATATACCACTGTCCTTTGTATTCGCAGATAGAGCCGTGGTTGTTCCATGTATGCGGGTCGCAAAGCGTGTTGTCTATTATAACCCCGCCTTTTTTGTAGGGACCGAGAGGATTATCCGAAACCGCATATGACATGCAAGTGGCGCGCCCCCTCGAAATATCGGTATAGACGATATAATATTTTCCGTTTATTTTACGGATGGATGAGCCTTCGTGAAAACCGTGCTCCTGTTCGGTAAGTATGCCTGTTTTGATCGAACCCGGTTCAAGAGTGCACATATCATCCATAAGCTTTGCACCTTTGAGGGCAAACTGTCCCCAAAGATAATACGCCTGTCCGTCGTCATCAATAAAAACAGCGGGATCTATTCCGTCTCTGTCGGCACCGACGATCGGTTTAGCATCTTTGAAAGGACCGTACGGAGTGTCTGACACCGCAACGCCCTCAAAATCATTGTTGCCGCACATAAAGAGATAATATTTTCCGTTTCTGTATATTGCGTCGGGAGCGTAAAGAACGCTTGCGGGATCCCACGAAATACCGGGATTTTCCTCTGTATTTTCAAAAGATATTCCGTGATCCTGCCAGTTTGCGAGAGACGGATCGTCTGTTGAAAACACGCGGTAACGGCGAGAACAATATGTATAAAACCCGGGCTCGTCGAAAGAGCCGTAAAGATACAGTCTTCCGTCGGGCATAACGCGAGCTTCGACGTCTGCAACATGAAATTGTCTGGGAAGCAAAGGATTCATAAAAATCACCATTCCGTTTCACTGTTTATTTGAGATGTTTTTTCGATAGCTTATTGCGGTTTTGAGAATATTCCGAACCGTGGTCGGGTAAAGCGGTCTTTTCATAATTCCGTAAACCAAAATACGCTCGGACGATTTTTTTGTTTATGTTTTCTGTATTATATCAAACTCGAATGTTTATGTCAAGTTTTTTCAAAAAAACGATTGACTTTTTTTGTTTCATATGATATTGTATTAAACAGTGACCGACTTACGCAAAAAACAGAGTGTCTGTGTTTTCGGAAATGAACGGAGGGTACATATGAACAGTACCGAAAGAGTGCGCAATACAATTCTCGGAAAGCCTGCCGACCGCCAGCCGATATACGGCTGGGTATCGGCAAACCTTACAAATCAGCTGAATGAGGCATATGGTTCGGTTGCGGCTTTTGAAGACAAATACGAATTTGACGCAAGCCATATATTCGGCGGTCCCGGAAGCTTCAAAGGAGATGTTCTTGACCGGTTAAGAGCAGAAAACGATGAGCTTTCTCCCGATATTCTCGTAGATGAAGATTTCTTTACCGACCCTGATGTTTTAAGTCAATATGATAATATCAGATCAGCCATGGCATTCCATAAAGAACGTGGACGGTTCTGTTATATCCAGACTCCCGGATTTTTCGAGCAGTTCAACGGCGTTTTCGGTATTGAAAATCAGCTGCTTTATCTTGCAATGTATCCTGAAGAACTTGACGAGCTTTACAGACGTCAGGCGGAATGGACCGTTAAATTTGCGGGTCACTGCATCGATCTGGGCATTGATATGGTCCATATTTCCGATGACTGGGGCGCTCAGGACGACATGATGTTCAACCCGAAGCTCTGGTGGGAGATCATATACCCGCATATGAAAAAGGTCGTCGATTATGTTCATTCGCGCGGATGCCTCTGCTCGCTGCATTCCGACGGATGCATATTGAAAGTTACGGACGGCATAGAAGCTCTCGGTCTTGACCTTGTGCATCCGTGGCAGGAAAGCGCAGGAATGTCGTATGACCTTTATCTTGATAAATACAGCGATAAATTTGCCATTATGGGCGGAATATGTATTCAGACAAAGCTCGGACTTGTAAGTCAGCAGGAGCTGGAGTGCGATATACGCCGCGTATTCGGTCTTCTGAGAGGCAAACGCTGGGTTTGCTGCACAACGCATTTTGTTCAGGACCACTGCTCAATAGAAGACCTTGCCTTTGCGTAT
>JAEEGH010027420.1_pt1 | contig 11275 bp, 9 predicted proteins | sample 9134181 | NCBI WGS metagenome assembly JAEEGH01 (sample SAMN16246544, study PRJNA631951) | gut metagenome | biome: gut microbiome; feature: rumen; material: DP-attached | host: Bos | place: Iran: Karaj | collected 2018-10 | reverse complement strand
TACAATTCGTCCATGCGCTTTCCGTGCCGCCAAAGGCGTTTCTCTGTATTCCGTGGTAGATGTCTCCACACTCAGAGTTATGACCGAAGCGCCGCGATTTTTGATATAATATGGCTATCTCGCGAGGCGCGTGACGCGGCGCGGGGCGACAGTCGGACGAGAGCAACTTCACAGATACCCACCGGCATGATTTTGACGCAGGCACATGGCTCGCTACGGGCGCGGCAACGCCCGGGACGCGACTTCTGCGGCGCTGGAAGCGATGAACTCTGCTGGCGTTCGCAAGGGTGCGGATATTCCATACCATCTCCACGGCAGAATTTGGTATAATATACGGCAATGAACGACATAAAAGACGCGCTTCTGGCGGCCGTCTCCGTAATGGGAGGGCTTGGCGTGTTTTTGTTGGGCATGAAGAATCTTTCAGAGGGTCTTCAGGCCGTCGCGGGCAAGGGACTGAGGAAGGCTATGGCCCTCGCCACAACGCATCGACTGGCAGGCGTGGGCACTGGCGCCCTTTCGACGATTCTTGTGCAGTCGTCGTCGGTGATCACGGTGATGCTGGTGAGCTTCGTGTCCTCGGGCTTCATGTCGCTCCAGCAGGCGTTCAACGTGATAATCGGCGCCAACGTCGGCACTACCGCAACAGTGTGGATCGTCGCCTTCGCTCCGGACCCGCAGACACTCGGGCTGATAGGTCTCGGCCTGGGCGGAGTGCTCTACTTCTTCCTGCGAAACGAGCGGCTCCACAACCTGGGTTTCGCAATACTCGGGCTTGGGCTGGTTTTCCTCGGCATGTACTTCATGTCGAAGGGCGTGATGCCGATACGCCACCACCACTCGGTCCGGGAGGCGCTCGCGAGCCTCGACGCCCGCACGTTCGGCGGCGTCGCGCTCGTCGCGCTCGTCGCAGCGGTGTTCACCGCAGTGATACAGAGCTCGGCTGCGGCCATCGCAATTGCGATGGCGCTGGCGTCCCAGCAGCTGATAGGCTACGAGACGGCGATATCGATGCTCTTCGGAGCAAACATCGGAACCACGATGACCGCATGGCTCGCGGCGATCGGAGGCACCGCCGCCGCCAAGCGCACCGCCCTCTCGCACACGCTCTCGAACCTCATTGGATCATTGGTGCTGCTTCCGTTCGTGCTTCCGGTGCTGGTCCCGCTCGGAAAGGCGCTCTTCCCGGGGTGGAACGCCATAACCGAAACGGCAAAGGGCCCGGTTCTGCTGGGCATAATGGCTCCGATAGCAGTGACCGACACCATCTTCTCGGTTCTTCGCGGCGTGATGTTCTTCCCCCTTGCAAAGCCATTCACCGCCCTCGTCGAGCGCCTAATCCCGCAGAAGGAGGACGAAAAGCCCCACCTCTCCGCGCTCAGGACAGGCGTGATATCGCCGATCGTCGCATGCGACCTTGCGCTCGTCGAAGTGCAGTTCATGAGAGACTCCAACCTCGACATCTTCGACTGCGCCCGCAAGATCATCTCCGACAAGGCCAACGACGAGATTGAAAACCACATCATCCACCGAGAGGACATTCTCGACAACGTCCAGCGCGAGGTCACGGAATATCTCGGCGACGTGATGAAGAAGCGACTTCCCGGCGCCGTGGCGAACCGCGCACGACTGCTGCTGCGCGTAACGGACGAGCTTGAGTCCGCATCCGACGAGGCGGCGCAGGTCCTCAAAGTCGTCAAACGCCTTAGGCGCGAGAAACAGAAGATGTCCGACGCGTCAGTGGCGCTGCTTCTGAGACTGCACGACTCGGTGGCGGGATTCGTCGGCAAGGTGTCCGCGTGGATCTGCTCGCCGCGTCCGAAAATCGACATCGCGGCCGTCCAAGCCGAGGCCTCGGCCCTTCACGAGTTCATCCGCGAATGCCGCCGCGAGCAAGTCGGCAGAATCGGGCCCGACGATCCGGACTCTCCGCTCAGGGTTCTCGGCGAGCTCGACATCATCAACGCCTACGGGCGCGTCCGCGCATACTACCTCAACATAGCCGAGGCGCTCGCGGGCGGCAAGTGACGGCCTTCAGCTAGGCGCGCTCATTTGCCGAGCGCGCAGTCGGCAGGGCTTCCGGACGCCGGAGCGAACGCACCCGCGACAGCCGCCGAGATTTCGCGGGCCCTCTCCTCCGGCATGCCAGCAGGCCGATAAGGGCAAAGACCTTCACGACGGCCGAAAAGCGCCGCGTCCCACACAAGCGCCTGAAGATACTCGCCCTCGCCCTTGTTGAAGTGGAAGTCGGGTGCGGTAAACAGCGCGTTTCTGTTCGGCACAGTTTCGGCGGCGGTGCCGGTTGGGATGATCGCAAGGCCATGCCTGTCGGCGAACGAGCGATACGCGGCGTGCAGACGCGAGTACATCTGGGCCTGGTCGAAGCCGAACTTGGCCAGGCGCTTGTCCCAGGGCGGATAGCTCCACGTCTCCTGGACCATTATCCTGGCCTGCGGCGCTAGCTCGCGTATCTTGGCGACAAGTCGGTCGCCCCAGGGAACGTATGACGCTTTGTCCCAGCTCAGATGGCTCGCCTGCTGGACCGTCACGACATCCCACTTTTCAAGGGCCAGCGCCTCCTGAATGTTCGACGTGCCCTTCTCCACGGCGCGCCGCCCTTCTGTCACTCTGTCGAAACGGTACGGACGGAAGCTGGCGTTTGTCGCGGCGACGTCAATATTGCGGCAGTGGCGTTCGAGGGAGCATCCGCCGATGTAGAGGGACGCGAAGTCCAGCCTGTGGCCCGACGCCTTCGAAACTTCCGGCAAATGGCGAATGCACGATATCGAGAAGCTGTTCCCGATTGCAAGGACCCTCAGCGGCTTGTCGCCACCATGCGCCCAGGACACGTTAAGCACAGCCGCAGCAACGGCAATTAACAACACAGCAAATGAATTCTTCATGGTGTCGGGAATTATACCACGTTTACATGGCGAGAATCAACGGACTCGCGCACCCCTTTCGTATGCTTCGGCAAGTCGACTAGTCGACTCATCAAGTGTCCCTTGAGCCCTTCCTCACTGTCCCTTGAGCGTTTTGTCCCTGTACCTTCACCAATAATGCTAACATTGTTGGCAATAATGCTGGCATTATTCACGAAAGTGCTAGCATTATCCAGCATAATGCTAGCATTGTTTGTGAAGGTACAGTGTGCCGATACTGAAGGGACAGTGAGGGAAGCCTTAAGGGACAGCGAGGAAAGGCTCAGGGGACAGCCTTTCCCCTACAGGTCCACCTCGATTTCAAAAGGGGTGTCTACCCACTTCTGTCCGCGTACAGACGGCGGCTCCTGACGGTTGTCGACGCCTTTTAGCAGTTCCGCACGCTCGACTAGGCGGATGAACTCGGCGCGATACCCCTCTTCGTCCGCGCCTTTCGCGCCGCGAGCCTGTCTTAGGACGTCTTCAAACGACGCATCGCCCTTGAATTCGGAGTTTTCCAGGACCAGGGCGAACTCGGCGACCGCAGATGCAAAGCGGAAGTCTTCGCTGGGTTCGGTGCGGGTAATCGCCGCCGCGCTCTTCGCGATCTCCTTCAGCTTGCTCTTGTCTCCGTCTGGCGCCTTCCAGCGCATCTTGACGGTGAACAGTTCCTCGCTTTCGACTGCCGTTGCCTTCTGGTACTTAAGCGGATCGACATAAAGGTCCTTTGCGCTTTTATCCTTCAAGCCGACCGGCAGAAGCTCGTAGAACGCCGTCATCGAATGTCCGCTCCCGATTTCCCCCGCGTCCTTCTTGTCGTTGTTGAAGTCCTTCGCCTTTAGAAGCCTGTTCTCGTAGCCAAGAAGGCGATATCCGGCGACCTGGGACGGATTGAACTCGATCTGGACCTTCACGTCCTTAGCGACGGTGAAGAGCGTCCCGCCGATCTCGTTCAGCATCACCTTCTTCGCCTCCAGCAGCGAGTCAAGATAGGAGTAATTGCCGTTGCCGGCATTGGCGAGTTTCTTCATCATTGCGTCCTGATAGTTGCCGCGCCCCACGCCTATCACCGAAAGAAATACGCCGCTTGAGCGTTTGGACGCGATGAAGTCCTCAAGCTCCCTTGGCGACGAGATGCCGACATTGAAATCGCCGTCCGTAACCAGAATCACGCGATTGTTCGTTTTCTTGTCGAAATTGCGCTCAGCCTCCGCATAGGCGAGCTGGATGCCCGCACTGCCGTATGTGCAACCGGAAGCCTGAAGAGAGTCGATCGCATCGACGATCTTCTTCTTGTCGCTGCCGGGCGTGGAACGCAGAAGGACTTCCGTGCCGCCCGCGTAGGTGACAATGGACACGTGGTCCTCGGCCCGCAGTCTGGAGACGAGCATCTTGAGGCCGCCCTTCAAAAGCTCCATACCGTTGTTGCAGCCCATCGAGCCGGAACGGTCCACGAGGAAGGTGAGGTTGCACGGCGGCATGGTGTCGCCCTCAAGCCTCTTCGCCTGCACTCCAAGTCGCAGCAGCTTGTGCGTCTTGTTCCACGGGCACTCCGCAAGCTCGCAGTCGACGGCTATCGGATCGTCGCCTTGAGGCTTCGCATAGTTGTAGCGGAAATAGTTGACGTATTCTTCAAGTCGAACCGCATTCGGGGGCGGAAGCCGCTTCTGATCCTCAAGATAACGGCGCATCAGCGCATAGCTCGAAGTGTCAACGTCCAGGGAGAACGTCGAAAGGGGCTCGCTCTTGGGATCAAGAAATCCGTTCTCCCGATATTCCGCGTAACGCTCCGTGCCGTACGGCTGGCTCTCAGGCTCCGGCGACCTGACCGCACAACCTATAGACCCGGGAGAACGAGAGCCTGCCATGCAGCGCATGATAACGGGCGACTTTATGAGCCGACTTGCATCATCATAACGTGCAGCAGCAGGAGCTACCGTTCTGGCTTCGGCTACAGAATCTACGGACATATCACTCAACGGGCTATCCGGTGCTGCTGCCACTTCTACTTCAATAAGTTCCTCAGGCGCAGACTCGGACTCCTCTTGCACTGCAGGCAATTCACACTCCTCCTCATAGTACGCCGAGCTCTCCTTTATACGTCGGATGTTGTCGAGTCTCAGCGCTTCGTTGGACTTCAACTGCTCCTGATACAGCAGCCATGTCGCGCCGAAGCATATCATGAGCATTGCGGCAAGGCCCCACGCTCCATAGCGATGCCAGGCACCCTTAAAGACGCCCTTCTGCGCTTCATCCAGAAGAGGAACGAAGTTTCCGCCTGCGACAAGAAACGTCCGCTCGTATTCGGCAAGCGGTCCTTCTCCGGAGACGATTCTCCCGGGCACAACCTTGCGCATGCGCTCTTCGACATCCTTCAGGTCTGCCGAGGTGATCTCATCCACGCGCCAGCTGCGCTCCACGAACCGCCGCGAAGCGATGCACCCGTTCCAAAGCTGGAGTACGCGCTCGCCGACGAGCATCTCGCGCGCCGATGCAGGAACCGTCAGCGGAGAGACAGGCACTATGCGCCAGCCTCGCAGACCACAGTCCTCGGCTATCAACGCGACGAACGGACGCTTCATGTCGGCGAATATCCGAACCTCGCCAATCTTCACCCCTGCGTCAAACTCGCCTTTCGGAATCCGCCTGACGCCATCGGCTGTTGTCGGACTCTGCGCCGCGCCACTCCTGTAAAGGGACCACTCCTTCTCGAACACTTCCTTCGCGTTCATTCCGCACCTCCCAGCTTCGCGCGGACTTCTTCGCCAAGGGCGGCCTCGCAGACTTCGAGCAGCATTCGTGCGAAGAGCGGACTTGCCGCATCTTCGTCGTTCCCAAGTTCTCGTCTCAAAGCCTCCATCGCCTTCTCCCTGAGCGCGTAAGCGCGCGATTTCGCCGTTCGCAGCACTTCGAGGACTGCCGCCGCCGTGATCGGTATGTCCTGTGCCGTCGCATAGTAAAGGAGCGCGACGAACTGTTTTTCCGCTTTTATTTTCCTGCCGACTGTCTCAAGCAAAGCCGAAGCCTTGACGCGAAGCGGCTCTACGTCCACAAACGCCGCAGGGTCGGTGGAATCCACACGTTCAAGTTCCGCGACGCTCTCGTCGCCGGCGTTTTCCCAGACGAGCCTGCGTCTGCCGTCGTCCCCGCGCAGAGAGCGAGGCTTCCAGCCCTTGAGCGTCGCAATCCAGTCTATTGCGATGTCGTGGACGCGTCCGGAAAGCGCGCCGAAGAGAGTCCCGCACACAAAGTCGAACATGCGTAGGCCCTCCGCCTTTATCCGATAGGCGAAATAGAGTTTGAGGGGCTTCCCCACTTCGCGAGACCCCTTGAGCCTGAAGTACGAGTCGAACGCGGCGACAGGGTCGTCTCCGCAGGCGTCCTCCCGTGTGAGGCCGTAGCGCGCAAGCTGCGCGAACATGGCGGACGAGACCTGCCTGCGCAGCCGCGCACCGGACTCTTCTTCGCAGCGCGAGACAGCGCACCGCGCAAACCATTCATTCCACGCCGCGTCTCCGGCGTATGTGCCATCCAGCATAGAACCGCTTTTCATGACTTCCTCCTGAATGGCAAAGGAACCATGTCTTACGTTTTTCCGCAACTAAGTCGTTCAAGCGTCGGAGAGACAAAGGACTCGTCGACCTCCATGCCAAGCGATATGTCAGGCTTGTTGCTGCCGTGGAAGTCGCTTCCGGCCGTCTTTAGCAAGCCCAGTCGGCAGGCAATGAGCGTAAAGCCCAGGTTCTCTTCGCTCGAATTGGCCTGATAGACCGACTCAAGGCCGTCGAGGCCCTTCTCCTTCAGAACGGCAAGTTCGCGCTCTGCGGCAGCATAGTCCGGCCCAGTCTTCTTCCACTCGGTTCGCCAATAGCGCGGATGGGCCATCACACAGATGCCGCCTGCGCCGTGCACTGCGGCAAACGCCTCCTCCTGCGACGGATGGAACCGTTCCTCATAGCAGCGCGTCTCGGCCGGCGAATCGGACAGCAGATACCGCTCGAAAGCATCGGCGACCGACGAGGCGTGTCGGTGGTCGACAAGCCAGCGGGCGAAGTGAGGGCGCGCCAGCACGTCTCCGTGCGCGTATGAGTTTATCTCGTCGCCCATCGCGATGCCGATTCTGCGGAAGTTCTCGACGATCTTTGCGTTGCGCTCGTTGCGCCCGACCAGAATCTTCGCGAGGAACCGTCTCAGCCCGTCGTCCTCCGGGTTGACGCCAAGCCCAAGCAAATGGAACCTGTCGAAGCCGTCTCCAGGCTCGATGGACAGCTCGACGCCAGGCACCAGGAGCGTGCCGCCAGCCTCGGCGTTGGCGACGAATTCGGCGATGCCGTCGCAATTGTCGTGGTCGGTGAGCGCTATCGCGGCGAATCGTCTGGCTACGGCGGTCTTGACGATTTCGGACGGCTGGAACGTTCCGTCCGAGGCCGTGGAGTGGACGTGGAGGTCTACGAGCATCGATCCGCCCCGCCTTCCATGCGGCCAATCGCATCCTCAAGCGCATGCAACCAGCCTTCAAGGCCGTCGCGGGTGCGATGCTCGGCGATAAGCCTGAGATACGGCTCGGTGTTCGACTTGCGCACGTTGACCCACCCGTCGACGAACTCGAGTCTGGTTCCGTCGATGTCGCTTCTACCCGTGACCGCGCCGAACCCCTTTGAGACGGAAAGGACCTCGGCTATGGCCGCGTCCTTGTCGGCAACCATGTAGTTGAGCTCGCCCGAGTTGGCATACCGCGAGGAAATCGGCCTCACCATCTCAGAGAACGACACGCCCTCCGCCTTCGCCTCGGCCGCCTCCGACAGCACGCGTATCGCGGCGAGCACGCCGGAGTCGCAAGAGTGGAACTCGGAGAAGTAGTAGTGGCCGGCGAACTCGCCGCCGACCTGCGCGCCGGTCTCGCGCATCGTCGGCTTGGCCAGCGCAGGCCCGACCGGAACCATCAGCGGCTCGCAGCCCATTTCGCGTATCGCCTCTATCGCGCCGCGAGACGTGCGCACGTCGTGGATGACGATCCGCCGTCCGCCCACAGCCCCGTCCGTCTCCTTGAAGGTCGAACGCGCGACAATCGGTATGAGATGGTCAGGCTGCACGAAGTCGCCCTTCTCGTCCACAAACACCGCCCTGTCCGCGTCGCCGTCGAACATCACGCCGCAGTCGAGGCCAAGCACCCGCACGGTCTTCGCCAGCTGCTCGCGCGCATCGGACTTGAGCGGGTTCGGGGAATGCGCGGGGAACGCGCCGTCGGGCGTGTCGTTCAGAAGGACCGCGCCCGGAAAAAGCCTGCGCGCCAGAATGGAGCCCGTGCCGTTCGAGCAGTCCACTGCGAAGCTGAGAGTCGAGTTCGCCAGACCGAGGCGGCGGTTGTGCGCGCGGTGCCAGTCAAGATACCGCGCCAAGAAACCTTCGCTCACGCCATCCGCCGGCCGAGAGCCCTTCCCGCCGGCCTGAGCCCTCGGCTCGTCCTGCGCATCGCCACGACTAACGATGCGCTCGACCTCGCTGAGCCCGGACGCGTAGCTCACGGGCAGAGCCGTCCGCCGCGAGACCTTCAGCCCGTTGTCCGAAGGCGGATTGTGCGAGGCGGTCACCATGACGCTGCCGTCGTAGGAGTCCTCTCCCGTGAAGAAATACACCATCGGCGTTGTGCACAGGCCCATGTCCACGACCTCAGCGCCCGCCGCCGCCAGTCCGCGCACTAGCGCGTCCCTGATGTCGGGCGACGACTGCCTGCAGTCGCGGCCGACAAGCCAGCGCGGCCTCCGAGCGGAACCGCCCTCCGCCGAAGCGACGAGGGGCGAGACCACGCCGGGCAGCGCCATTCCCACCTTGCGCACGGTCTCGAGGTCGAAATCGACCCCGAAAGTCCCGCGCATGTCATATGCCTTGAAGAAGCTCACACCCCGATTATAGCACAATCAGCGGCGATTTGTCTTCTCAAATCTTCAACGGACTGAAATTCGCGCTCGGGGCGGACGAACCGGAGAAGCTCCACTTTCATCTCCGGCGCTTCCGGCGGAGGCTCCGCAAAGTGCACCTCGAGGACGGGACGGCTCCACGCCCGCTCGCGCATCGTGGGCGCGACGCCGAAGTTCGCGATCCCGCGCAGGCCGCGCCACTCGACCTCGTAGACGCCTCGCGGCAGTCGCACCATGGGCGGATCGTCCGGAGAGCCGACGGCGACGTTCACCGTCGGAAAGCCAAGCTCCCCGCCAAGCCCCTTGCCTCTCATCACGGCGCCTTCGACCGAGAACCGCCGGCCGAGCATGGCGTTGGCGGAAGCCACGTCGCCGGACTCCAGCGCCGCGCGTATTCGCGTGGACGAAATGCGGTCGCCGGCGTACTCGGCGTACGACACGACCGTGACCTCCACGCCCATCTCCCGCAGAAGCCCCGCGTCTCCGCTTCCGCCGCGTCCGAACCGCCAGTTCTCTCCGCACCTTACGCGACGCGCGCGAAGATACCGCGCGGCGAACTCTTCCGGCGGCATGTCGGCCAGCTCGCGGGTAAAGTCCAGAGACACGACCGTCGACACGCCGCAGGCCCTTATGGCGGCCTCGCGGTCGGCAGGCGACATCATCAGCCGCGGCGCGCGCTCGGGCGCAAGCAGCGAAAGCGGATGGTTCCTGAAGGTCAGCGCGACGTCGGCGCCCTCGAGAATGGCCCGATGCCCGCGATGCACGCCGTCGAAAAAGCCGACCGCTATGCAAACGCCCTGGTCGTCGGCATCACGCACGTGGCGAAGTCCCCCATCTCCATTTCGAGAAGGCGACCGAAAGGAATCGCATCCGCGACATCGAACCGGCCTGTCTTCGTGCGGCGCATCGACATGAGCGTCGCGCCGAGATCCTTCGCGAGCGCACGGACGAGAACGCCCTTCGAGGCGACAAGCGCAAACGAGAAGTCGCCCGAGCCCGCCGCGCCGCCCAGAGGAGCCACGTCGAACTTGTACACATGGGCGAGGAACTGGCCGTGGTCGCCTGTGTCGGCGATCTCGTAGCCTGCGCTCCCCTCCCTGCGCACCGAGCAGAAGCGCGGCTCGGTCTGGAAAAGGTCCCCGCGGACTTCTTCCGGCTTCATGACCGTCTCGGGAAGAGCCTCCGGCCTTCCATACCGGTCGCCGGTGTCCGTCGTCGCGCCGAAGCGCATGACGCCCGTGTACGAGCGGTCGGCGCCCATTACGCGGTCGGCGAACTTGTTGGCGTTGTTGACGAGAATCACCATGAGCCCCGACGCCATCGCGTCAAGCGAGCCGCCGTGCCCTACCTTGACGAGCCCGAACTTGCGCTTGACGGTCTTCACGACCGTCGAGAAGGCGATTCCCTCGGGCTTGTCGACGAGGAGGACGCCGTCAAGGCCCTCCATCACCTTCAGCTGTGTCAGGTTGGCCATCAGCCGCCGGTCTCCAGCCTGTCGAGCATCGCCAGCACGGCATCGCCCTTTTCAAGGCTGAGGTCGAGCTGGAAGACCAGGCGCGGAGTGAACTTCATGCGCACCTCGCGGCCGATGGCCGCCTGGAAGCGCTTTGCGTTGTGCTTGAGATGCTGCAGCGCCGTGCGCTTGAGGTTGTCGTCGCCGAAGACCGAGACCTTGACCGTCGCATCGCGAAGGTCCTTGCCGCACGACACGTCGGTCACGGTTATGAGCCCGGGCTGCACGCTGTCGCCCTGCATGACCGAGAACATGCTCTCGGCTATGACGCGCTTCAAAAGCGAATTGACCCTCTCAAGTCTCTCTACAGCCACCTGGACACCTCCGCCGCCCTCAAAAGCCGCCCCGCCCCGCACTAGAGCGAGCGCGGCAGCTCCTCAAGCGAATAGCACTCTATGACGTCGCCGGTCTGGAACCCTTCGTAGCCGGCGAAGCACACGCCGCACTCCTGCTGGCCCGTGACCTCCTTGACCTCGTCCTTGAAGTGGCGCAGCGTCTGGAGCTTGCCCTCCCACACCTTCTCCTTACCGCGCAGCACGCGGTAGCGGGCGGAGGCGATGAGGGAGCCGTCGAGCATCTGGGAGCCCGCGATCTTGCCGACCTTGCCGATGTCGTACACGGCCTTGATCGTGGCGTGGCCCTTGATGGACTCGCGGTACTCGGGCGGCAGGAGGTCGAGCATGCACTTCTTGACGTGGTCGATGAGCTCGTAGATGATGCGGAACGAGTTGATGCGCACGGCGTCGTGGCGGGCCTGCTGCTGCACGCCGGAGTCGCAGCCCACGTCGAAGCCCACGATCACCGCCTTGCCGGCGGAGGCGGTCTTCACGTCCGTGAGCGACACGTTGCCGGTGCCGGTGGCGATCACCTTGAGGGAGACCTTCTCGCTCTTGATGTTGTTGAGCGCCTCGACAATCGCCTCG
>JAEEGH010027404.1_pt1 | contig 11280 bp, 3 predicted proteins | sample 9134181 | NCBI WGS metagenome assembly JAEEGH01 (sample SAMN16246544, study PRJNA631951) | gut metagenome | biome: gut microbiome; feature: rumen; material: DP-attached | host: Bos | place: Iran: Karaj | collected 2018-10 | reverse complement strand
TCCCAACGCCACAAGCCGCCGCACTGCGAGCGCCAACTTCCCGTGCATGGAGCCGCTCACTCTCTCGGGCGGCACGTTCATGGGCGCCGGCGCCACGATGACTGCGGTATTCACGCAGGAGTACGACGACAAGACGAACCCCTTCGTGCACGCATTCCACCCGCAGCACGACAACGTCGGGTTCAACAACAAGACGCCGTCCGTCATGCGCAGCGGCGACGAGGGAAGGGGCGAGTACGAGTCGTGGGGCGTCACTCGCGAGATCACGCTCAAGTTCGCGGACGAGGACCCGTCCTCCGCAGCAGGCGAGAACTGGAACCGCACTGTGACGGGCGGCGAGTACACGGAGCGCGTCACCGGTCTCATCGGCCAGGGCAAGCCCATCATCACGCGCGGCGTGTTCCGCCTTTCGAAGGTCAACGACACGGCGGAGCTGACGAGCGAGGTGATACACTAGTTTTGAGTTCAAAGTTCGAAGTTCAGAGTTCAGAGTTCAAAGTTTGGAGAGCTGAGTGCGACAACAAACAGAAAGCAGCAGCAGACTTTGAGCACACGATTTCAAATCAAATCTTAACAAGCAAAGGAAAAAAACAATGAGCAAGTCAAACATGAAGAGCATCTGCGCGGCGGTTGCCGCCACAGTCGCGGCCGCCGCATTCGCGAGCGTGCCCAGTTCCATCACGCAGTACGTCCCGCAGACGATAAACTACCAGGGATATCTTGCGAATCCCTCCACCGGCGCCGCCTACACCGACGGCATCTACGACCTCGATTTCCGCCTCTACCGCACGCAGTCGGGCGGCACGGCGATATGGGGCGCGCGCTATTCGGTGTACGTGAAGGACGGCTACTTCAACGTGATGCTGGGAGAATCCGGCACGAGCATACCTCCGCAGCCCAACGGCTCCGGCACGACCACCTACACGCCGACGTACCTCTGGAAGGCGTTGTGGAACGACACGACCTACAGCCAGAACTACAATCTGTGGCTTGGCGTGACTCCGCGCCAGAGCGCCACGCACGCATCGATCACGAATCCCACTGAAATCGCGCCGCGCCAGCAGCTCCTCGCCGCGCCCTACGCCTTCCGCGCGCAGTCGTCCTACTACGCGGATCAGGCCTACGACGGCTTCACGGTGCCAGGCAAGCTGACGGTTTCCGGATCAGTCTCGTTCCCTTCGTCTTATTCGATCGGGGGCATATCCTACTCTTCGAGCACTTTGCAGCTCGCCGGCGTCAACCAGACGTCGTCCAATCCCAACTTCTTCCTCTACGGGAAGAACATGTACATCCGGCCGTATTCTCTGCTTGAAATGAAGCCGCAGGCCGGCAACATCGAGATGACGGTCGGCAACAGCTATTCCACGAAGATCTCCGGCGGCACTTTCAGCGTGGACAGCCCGACGATCAACCTGGCTGCAAGCAGTTCTGCTACGTTGAAGGCCACCAGCGGCAGCGCGACGGTAAAATCTACCGGCAATACGTACATTGAATCGGATAATGCGAACATCTATCTCAACACCAAGACGAACCAGTACGTTTTCGGCAAAGGAAAACTGCAGATGATGGCGCCCTACTCCAGCACCTACCTGGCTCCCATAAAGATCAAGACCTTGAGCGTGACGATTCCCGCAAACAGCAATTACGGCTCTGCCATTGTAGCAACGGCCGGGACGTCTGACTACACTTCATACGTCTGGTCTGTTGTGGGATTCCATACTACAACCGCTTCGACCGAATCCCTGCGCCGCTGCTATTGTGAACACATGAATAGCGATGGCGGATCGTACTGGAGAGTATCGCTTTCAACGACAACTGTTGTTGGCTCTGGTGGCCTGACGTATCAAGTGCAGGTTCTCGGTACGCACAAGTCGATTACAGATGATGCCCGTACCAACTACTGATGTTTTTTCCGTTTCATAAAGGAAACTCCCATGAAGAGAGGAGTCTTTGATGAATAGACGATTTATGCTGGCGGCGCTGGGATGCCTTGTGGCGTTCCTGGCCGTGGCGGCCGGGCCGACGGACAACCTTCGGGCCGACTACCGAAACGCCGTTTACACCAACGGGCTAGGTTCCGCGCATCAGAACAACGTGGCGCTGGGCATCGGCGCGGGCTACCGCTGGTCATCTGCGCCCACAGCCGCGAACTGGCACACCTCGATCGGCGTGCCGATCACAGCCGTGAGCGCCAACAAGTTCCTGGGCGAGCCGCTGACTCCGCCCGCGAACTGGGACGGCAACGAGCCCACGATCACGCCCGACACGGGCGGCATTGCCGTGTGGGTGGACTTCGCCCATGCCGTGTTCACCGCTCAGGCGGGCCCGATCGAGGTCAAGTGGCGGCTCAGCAACGGCAGCTACGTGACGGAGAACTCCGTCGTCTCGCCGTCGCCCTCCAAGCGCCCCGTGCGACTCTACTGGACGCACCAGAGGCCGCCGTACATCTACGACCAGACCACGTTCAAGCCGCTGCAGAACGCCGGCCCTACGGTGTCGTTCGGAAGCAACTACAAGGTGCATCTTTACGGCACGCGCGACATCAAGGTGCTATATGCGTCCGGCGGCAAGGACGGCATGTACGTCGACACGGACGGCACCGAGCAGTATTACGAGCAGAACGACGGCAACGGCTACGTGCGCCTCGACGGCGGCGAGCTGCAGGCGCTCGAGGGATCGCGCGGCACGTTCCTTATCATCTACTCGCGCCTCGACGAGACGCTGAACGAGCGCGTGATGCTTGCGTACGAGCTCGTGGAGGTGATGGAGCCGATGCAGACGCAGATCAACGTGGGCATCGGCGACCAGCTCGAGCCGCTGACGCGCACGTTCAACACCACCAACCTCTTCCCGATGGTCACGCGTGGCATGACGGACGACGCCGACCAGGACGAGATCTACGTGTATCAGCACATGGCCGGAAAGCAGAAGAACTACCTCTGGGCCATCCGCGACTCCAGCAAGAACCCTTGGAAGATCGAGGTCTATTGGCGCGCGAAGGAGGAGCTGGACGTGGTGTGGCCGTTCGAGGTGGACATCTACTCCGCCACGTGGAAGAACGAGAACGCACAGCTCTACCTGCGCAATCCGGAGGGGCACAAGAACGGCGACGTGGAGGCAGAGCCGAAGGTGCTCGTGCCTGGTTCCGTGACCGTAGAGGCGATGGACTACCAGGTGCCGCGCAGGCACGTGCATGTGGAGAGCGGCGCGTTCTACACCGACTATGCGGGCGACGACGCATACGCGCTTCTGAAGTACACTGCCGGCGACACGGTGTGGTTCCAGACTGTGAGAAGCGTCTTGCACAAGGAATCGGAGTATGACAGAGCCGTTCTCGCCGAGGAGATCGTGGCCCCGAAGGACTACAGGTGGGACAAGGCGGAGGACGGCTTCTTCTATCCCGGCTGGATAAGACGCGACTTCAGGTCGAAGGATCAGCACTATCCGATCGTAGACGCCTACAACCCCGTCCCATACCGTTTCCCGACTGAATGGGCGCCGACGAACAGCCTCATCTCGCAGATATTCCCGGTGAACATCGGCGAGCTGGAGGTTTGGTGGTTCAAGGTCGGCAACCTCTGCGGCGCACTGCGCGAGGGGTCGGGCCATGTGGAGAAGCTCTCCACGCCGATATTCTTCCCGACCGAGGCGTACATCTACACCATCATGGCGCCGGACAACGGCAAGGAATGGGACAACGTGACGCCGCAGATCGTCATCGCATCCGGCCAGGGCAGCGCCGGCTGGTCGCTCAACGACACGGTGGGCGGCTACAGCTACGGCGACGTGCGCGTTTACTATCCAGAGTGGGACGAATGGTACTGGGAAACCACCAAGGCCTCGAAGGCCCTGCACCTTGACATCGACGGCTGGAGCGTGGCCGAGACGGCAGACCACCCATACGTCGGCTACTTCACAACGACGGTGCCCGGAAGCGGAGAGAACAAGCGCTTCACTGTGGAGAACTGGATGGCGTTTCTTGAATACGGGCAGGACGAGGGCTTTGAAGGCTACCGCGGGCGCGACATCACGAGAGGCGTGCCTTGGGTTTCGTTCTACACGATCGACGCCGAGGGAGGCGTGTCCGGCACGCCGCACTTCTCCCTGCGGGTGGACGGCAACGCGAACATCTGGGTGAACGGCGAGAAGAAGACCGCCTTCACCGAGAACCCCAATCCGCTGTTCAACCGCGGCACATGCCAGTACTACTACTCCAGCTCCGACACGTACGCCAACCGCTCGTTCCACGTGGCGCTTTCGTGCGACGACGGGAAATTCACCTACTACGTGAACGGAATGCCGGTGGCGGAGTTCACGGCGGAAGAGGGGCAGACGGTGGTAGGCGGCGATAGGCTTGTCATCTTCCCGCGCGACGAAAACTACGACACCACGTTCTATGTGTCAGAGTTCCACGGAGACTGGCGGATGTTCCGCCTCTGGAGCGAGGCAAGAAGCCACGCGCAGATATACAAAAACCGCTATGTTCAGCTCGACCCGGTGAATAAGTTGCTTCTGCAGTACGGCGACCAGGAGTTCGTCGACGACAGAACGGTCTCAGAAGACGGGGCGCTCGTGCAGAACACGCTGGTCGATTCATCCTCGAACCGCCGGCATGCGTCGTACGGTTTCTTCTCTGGGACGGTGGAGGAGAGAATCGGCGACGATGTGTCGTACAACGAGATCAACGGGGTGGCGTACCGCTGGATTCGCCAGTCCACCACCTACTCGGCGATTCCGATTCCCGTGGAAGGGCGCACGTTCCCGTCGGGCGCGAAGATATACCGCCAGCCGGATCCCGAGCAGCCCGGCTACAACCCGAACGAAGAGCATGCATTCATGGTGGGGAACGTGGCGTACGCCCTGCGGTGCGACCTGAACAAGATGTCCTATACGGGCGGCGAATTCTCGTCGCTGCCGTATGTGCTGGTGCAGCACGCGGATCCGGACAATCCGAAGCGCTTCGTGATGACGGCGCTGCGCGTGGTGCCCGAGAACGACATGTACCGCTTCCGTACGTTCCTCGACGCGGGCCTCAAGATCCAGAGCATCAGTCCGCTCAACCGTCTGCAGCCCGCGAACATGCACAAGTTCATATCGGGCCCGCTCTATGCCGACACGCAGGAGTGCTTCAAGGACCGCAAGGACTGGTATTGGGCGCAGCAGGCAGGGAATGACGGCGGCAGCACGAACTACGTGTTCGAGTTCTCATATCCCCATCAGGAGCAGTTCGACTACCCGGGCGGCGACGCGCCCGAGGTTGGAACCGCCATCGGTTTCATGCAGGGCTACACCGGCCGCGACGACTTCTACCTCTCAGTTGACTACTGGGGCAACATCGACATGAGCGGAGAGGACGACTACTTCGCCACCACCACCGACTTCATCGGCCGCGCGGCGGGAGACGATCCCTCGACGCCCGTTGACTACACGTTCATCGTGAACTGGCCGGACGACGTGAAGGGCCTCTACGTGAACGACACGCTGATCGACGAGAAGAACGAACTGCCGGCAATCGACGGGCAGCTCTCCGTGAAGGTCGTCTACCAGCAGTCGTCCACCGTGAACGGGCGGCCCAGCGTGAAGCTGATCGACCCAACGCGCATCCGCTACGGCTCGCTTGTGGAGCTGCCGGAAGACGTGCGGAACTATCGCGACGCGGGGACTGACAAGACGAAGTTCAACGACCTTCCGCCGCTGCTGCGCGACCGCCTCGTGTGGAACCCGGAGGCGAAGCACGACCTCGACAATGGCGACACGCGCGAACTGGAGCTGAGCGGAACGATCATCCGCGAGATAAGCTTCACGTACGCATGGCTCAACGTGATGGACATGCGCTCGAAGGACGTTCTCACGAATCCCGAAACATTTGAGGGCGGCGACAATCCAGACTGGACGGCCGCGATCAGCTCTTTGCCCGGCGAGCCTTTTGTGATCGAAGACGACACGATTCCGTTCGACTCGCTGGCTCTCACCACGACGGGCCAGGGCGCCGGCTATGTGACGCTTGTGATGAACAACTCCACGAACGAGTCGATGGTCGCCAAGAGCGAGGTCGTGACGATGTACGTGATCAAGGTCGTGCCCGAGCTGTACAGCGGCGATCTGCACGTGATCCAAAGCGACAATCCGCTCGACCAGCAGCTGAACATGAAGTACACTACGGACTTCGGCGGAAAGCCGGAGCAGTGGGAGTTCGAGTGGAAGTACTGCGAGCCGGTGAACGGCAAGCCGAACAGCGACTCGAACCAGTGGTTCGCCGTGGCCAACTCCTCGCCCGGCTCCGAGATGCTCGACTGGATCTCCATCGGCGACGCGGGAATCTTCGGCCTTTCCGACCACTACGTCAAGTGCCGCTACCGCGCGAAGCCCGGCACGGATGCATACGAACTCGTTGGCGACAAGTGGAGCAAATGGTCGTCGGAAGGTCTCGCTGAAGGATGGATCAAGCGCGTCCTGAAGGCCATCAATCCGTTCGAGCAGAGAATCCGCGACTACATGAATACGGCGATCACCACCGATCTCACAATGATCCAGCAGGCTGGCGAGCCGTACAACGGCGACATCCCGCTCAACCTGGAGAAGCTGAACGAGAGCGGCCTAATATCCATCTACGAGACGGTTCTCAGGCAGGCGCGCAAGCTCACGATCGACGCATCCGACGATCCTGTGACGGACACGCTCGCGCTCGCGCTCCAGATGGCGGCCGGACGCATCGCCGAACTGTACATGGTGCTCGGCAACGAGGCGCTCGCCGACGCGATGAATCCCACCGTCGATCTGGGCAACAACTCGCCCGTCGACGACGGCGCCGAAAGCTCCATCTTCCCGTTCATGAACCAGTGCGAGAACCTGCTCGACGAGGAGCTCGCCCTGCTGCGCGGACGAGACCTCTCGATGGACTTCGAGCGCGCGTGGAGCGAGAACGTGGAGCCGTGGAAACATCCGTACTACAACCGTCTGCAGTGGAACTTCACGCACGACGTGATGGGCGGACACGTGGCGTACGTGCTCAACTACGGCATCAAGGACCTCGTGGGCAATCCATCGAACGCAAAGGAGGATCCCACCAAGCCCGACGGCACGATCGACGTATATGACGCGCAGAAGCTCTACCCGCAGGGCCACGGCGACGCGTACGGACACTACCTTTCGGCCGAGAAGGGCTACTATTCGCTCCTCAGGCATCCGGCGTTCGGCTGGAAGCCGCAGATAGAGTCCATCCTCGCCGGCCAGGTTGACATCACGATGAGCTACTTCCACGAGAAGCGCTTCGCGCTCGCCGCCCAGGCGAAGGCGAAGACGGCCGCGAAGATCGTGGCGGCGACGTACCGCCAGAACTACACGGCCAACATCGAGGACCCGTGGATGGAGGCGGAGGACGACGAGCTCTACCGCGCATGGGGCACGGACGAATGGGCCACGCGCGGCCACCTCGGCGCGTACTACGACTGGCTCACTCTGAACGCGCTTCTGCCCACGCGCGAGCCGGAGGACCGCACGCTCGTGAAGATGCTCGACCGCGAATCGACGTACGAGCTCGGCAGCATCGCCTCGGCGGCGAAGACCATCCAGTCCACGGCAGACTACGCCGACGTGGGCCTCAACCCGCTCGGCCTTGCTGACAACGCGATTCCGTTCGACATCTCGCCCGCCGAGATCGACGCCGGGAAGACGCACTTCGAGCAGATCTACGATCGCGCCGAGAAGGCCGTCACCGTGGCGCACGACATCTTCAGGCGCGCGAAGAAGTCCGCGAACGCGCTTCGCGACCAGAGCGAGAACGCCGAGTTCGACCATCTCGTCGCCGACGAGGAGGCCGCAATCGACCGACGCTTGAAGGAGATATACGGCTATCCGTATTCGGACGACATCGGCGTGGGCAAGATCTATCCGCAGGGCTACTCGGGTCCGGACCTTCTGCACTACGACTACATCGAGACGTACGACCTCGACAATAGCGGCCACGAGTTCGGGCGGTACTACGACGTTCTGGTGAACGACTACCAGCTCATCACCACGAACTGCGTGGGCACGTTCACGAGTGACGCCGAGCGCCTTGAGGCCGACTACGGTCCGCTCGGCAATCTGGTGGCCGGAGCTATCACGTGGTGGCAGCAGTATATGCCCGGCCTTGCCGAGCAGATCGACCCGTATCTCGCCTACGGCGGCATATCGTCCTCCACAAACTACCTCACGCTGCCCGTGACGATCATCGACACAGGCGCCGACCATCTCGACGGAACGGTGGAATACAACTTCTCCGTCGCCGCATGGACCAACGCCTGCTTCTACGCGAGCTACTACGTGAGCGCGTACGGATTCACGCCGAAGCCCGCCTCCTACAAGGGGCAGCGCCGCGCCGAGGGCGAGCTGCAGATCGCGCTCACCGGCTACGCCGCGCAGCTCGCGGAGATCGAGCAGGAGGCGAAGAACCTCGAGGCGGCGTCGGCGAAGCTGATGGGCCTGATCGACGAGCTCACGACCAAAGACTACAACGAGCAGATGGGCTATGTGACCGAGGCGGCCGCGGCCGAGGTGCAGGCGTACAACGACGCCGTGAAGCAGAACGCCGCCGCCGTCGAGAAGACGCTGAACAGCCTGAAGGACATCAAGAACATCATCGCCGAGGTGGCGACCGAGGCTCTGCCGAAGGTGGTTGGAATGGCGAGCGACATATCGTCCCTCGGCCGTGCCGCGCTTCTCGCCGTGAAGCAGGCCGCGCACGAGCTGATCAACAACCAGATCAAGCAGCAGCAGGACATCATCGCCAAGGCCGAGACAGAGGCCGAGAAGCTGCAGAAGCAGCTGAACGAGAGGTTCTCCACCTACCAGGCGAACGAGGAGCGCCAGAAGAAGATCGCCGAGATCAACGAGCAGATGCCGGTCTTCAAGGCCGCACTCGCGAAGCTCGAGGTCACGTTCAACACGGCGAACGCCACGCGCATGAAGTACGCGAAGCTCAAGGCCGAGGGCGACGAGCTGCAGAACGAGCGCAAGCGCATCCGCATCCAGTGGGCTGCCGACCTCTCCCAGAAGCGCTACCGGAACATGATGTACCAGATTCTGCGCGACGACGAGCTGCAGCGCTACAACGAGGCGTTCGAGCTCGCGGCGAAGTACACGTTCCTCGCGGCGAAGGCGTACGACTACGAGACTGGTCTTCTGATGAGCGACTCGAGCGCGGCAAGCGGCTCGCAGTTCCTCTCCGAGATCGTGAGAAGCCGCGCACTCGGCAGATTCGCGGAGGACGGAGCTCCGCTGGGCGGCGGCTCGCTCGGCGATCCCGGCCTTGCGGACATCCTCTACCGCATGAACGCAAACTGGGCTGTCCTCAGGACGCGCCTCGGGTTCAACAACGCGCAGCACGACATTGATTCGTTCTCGCTGCGGCAGGACCTCTTCGGCCGTTCGGCCGGCGCGGATGGCGACACAGCATGGCGCAACGACCTCGCCGCGTGCTGGGTGGACGATCTCAAGACGCATCCCGCGTTCGCCGCGCACTGCCAGCCGTTCGATCCGATGCAGGATGCCGAGCCTGGCTTCGCGATTCCGTTCTCGACGGTCGTCGCGGCGCGCAAGGATCTGTTCGGCAACGACCTGCAGGGCGGATCCACGGCATACTCCTCCACGTACTTCGCCACGAAGCTGCGCGGCGTGGGCGTGTGGATCGAGACCGACGGCACCGCTTCCATCCCGAAGCGCCCGGAGGTGTACCTCGTGCCGAGCGGACTCGACTACATGCGCGTGCCTATGAAGTCGTCCTCCTCCGCCGTCGTCGCCACGCGAATGTGGCAGGTGGTTGACCAGACGATCCCCGTGCCGTATTCGCTCTCCGACACCGACTGGTCCTCTGCCGACTGGGGAGCGCTCAAGGACGTGTGCGCCAACGAGATGTGCACCGTAAGGCGCCATCCCGCCATCCGCGCGCAGACCGGAGCCTCGTTCAGCGAGGATTCGCTCACCTACAATGCGCGCCTCATCGGCCGCAGCGTGTGGAACGACCAGTGGTGGATATTCATCCCGGCCGCGTCCATCAACGCCTACAACGCGCGTTCGCGCACGATGTTCCTCGACTCGGTGAAGGACATCCACCTCAACCTCAAGACGTATTCGCTCTCCGGAAACTGAGAAAGGCTGTGACATGAAAACGAAGAACGCAGCAGCATTCATTGCGGCCGCCATTGTTGCGGTGGTCGCGCTCGCCGTGTCCATTCCGCAGGCGCCCGTGGTCACCTACGGGCTTGTGCGCGACGAGTTCGGCACGCCGCTTGGTGCCGACGCGGGGGCGGTGATGACGCTTGTGAAGGATGCCGACCAGGCGGGAACGGTGTATTCGAAGACGGTGGCGGGTCCAACGGCCTATCCGGGCGTCAACTACCGCCTGTCGCTCGAAATCGACAGCGAGGGTCCGTCGCGTTCGTACGCCGTTGTGCGCGGCACGCCGATGCGCGTGAAGTGCACGATCGACGGCGCGGTGCGGAATCTCACGCCGTCGCCGGTGTTCGCTACGCCTGTGAACGGAACGGCGCAGCGGCTCGACTTCTCCCTTGGCGACGACGCAGACGGCGATGGTCTGCCGGACGCCTGGGAGGCGTGGATGCTGCAGCTCGCGGGTCGCGCGCACGACGCCGACGCGATCGCGGCATTCCGTCCGGGCGACGATGCCGACGGCGACGGGATGACGAACGCGGCGGAGTATTTCGCCGGCACGAATCCGTTCCTCGCGACGGACCTTCTTGCGATCACGTCGTTCGAGAAGGTGGCGGAGAGCGGCGGCACAAGGCGCATGATGATAAAGTTCACCACTGTGCCCGGGCGTGAGTACAGGATCGTCACGGCGGAGAAGCTCAACGCGTCCCTCTGGGCGCCCGCCGCGACGACGCGCATTGCCGACGGCACGCCCGCGTTCGAGACGTATCAAGGCACCGGCAGGCAGATCACGGTGTACCTCGACGTCGACTCCCGCGCCGCAGCCTTCTTCAAGGTAGCTGCGAACTAGTGCCTAGTGCTTAGTGCGCGCGATGGTAGGGCCCGCTCGCCGAGTGGGCCGCAATGGGTACTGATTGATGTGCCATTGGCGCTTCATTGCGGTCGCCTCGGTGAGGCGACCCTACCATTTTGAGGGATGTTTCGTGGTTCGCGCGCGCCGAATGAACTTTTCCCACACGAAGCGTACAGGATATGGTAAAATATTGGGGACATGAACAAGAAGATAAAAGTCAAAGTCGTTGGCGCCACCGGTTACGGCGGCCTTGGAATCATCGATCTGCTTCTGCGTCA
>JAEEGH010027400.1_pt1 | contig 11281 bp, 12 predicted proteins | sample 9134181 | NCBI WGS metagenome assembly JAEEGH01 (sample SAMN16246544, study PRJNA631951) | gut metagenome | biome: gut microbiome; feature: rumen; material: DP-attached | host: Bos | place: Iran: Karaj | collected 2018-10 | reverse complement strand
CTGTACCGAACGCTCGAACCCTTTGGAATCACAACGGATCTGCATCCGATCCCGAACCGGTGGTTCGGCGGAAACGTGCATGTGGCGGGACTGGTGACCGGCAGCGATCTGCTGACCGAGCTTTCCGGCAAAGCGCTTTCCGATCCGCTGCTCATCCCGAAGAACATGCTGCGCGAGACGGAGGACGTATTCCTGGACGGGATGACGCTTGCGGACGTCGAATCCGCACTCGGCGTGTCGATCAGGACCTTTGCGGACGGAACGGAACTCATTTCTTGTTTGTTTGAGGAGTAAACTATGGCAAAACCTTTGGTAGCGATCGTCGGCAGACCGAATGTCGGCAAATCGACCTTATTCAATCGCCTGACGGGCAAGCGGATCTCCATCGTGGAGGATACGCCGGGCGTGACGCGCGACCGGATCTACGGCGACGCGGAGTGGCTGGATCATCAGTTTACGCTGATCGACACGGGCGGCATCGAACCCGCGAGCGAGGACAAGATCGCGGTTCAGATGCGGCGGCAGGCGGAGCTTGCGATCGAGACGGCGGACGTCATCATCTTTCTGACGGACGGACGCGACGGTATGACCTCCGCGGACCGCGAGGTTGCCGCCATGCTGCGGAAGTGCAACAAGCCCGTTGTGCTTGCCGTCAACAAGCTTGACGCGCCTAAATATCATGAGGCTATCTACGAGTTCTATGAGCTCGGGCTCGGAGAACCGTTCATTCTTTCTGGCGGACAGGGCATCGGGCTCGGCGATCTTCTGGATGCGGTCTGTGCCAACTTTCGGCAGGCAGAGAAGATGGAGGAGGATCCGCGCATCCATATTGCGATCGTCGGGAAGCCGAACGTAGGCAAATCGAGTCTTACCAACGCGCTTTTGGGCGAGGAACGCGTGATCGTTTCCGACGTGCCGGGCACTACGCGCGATGCAATCGACACGCCGTTTGAGAAGAACGGGCGGCAGTATGTACTGATCGACACCGCGGGCATCCGCAGAAAACGCGCGATCGAGGACGAGAGCATCGAACGGTACAGCGTGATCCGATCGCTCGCTGCGATCCGCCGCGCCGACGCCGTGCTGTTTGTGTGCGACGCGGAACAGGGATTGTCCGAACAGGACGTCAAGATTGCCGGATTTGTGCACGAGGAGGGGAAGCCTTCCGTCGTGATCGTCAACAAGTGGGATCTGATCGAAAAGGACACGCACACCATGGACAAGTTCAAAAAGGACATGGAGAACGATCTTGCGTTCATGAACTATGTGCCGTTCCTGTTCATCAGCGCAAAGACCGGACAGCGCGTCCAGAAGGTGCTTGAGTACGTTGAAGAAGTCTATGCGCAGAGCATTCGCCGCATCCCGACCGGCATGCTGAACGACGTGCTGAACGAGGCGGTCTCCATGGCGGAACCGCCCGCGCAGAACGGCAGACGGCTGAAGCTGTATTACGCGACGCAGGTCGCGATCCAGCCGCCGACGTTTGTGATCTTTGTCAACGAATCGACGCTGATGCATTTTTCCTACGAACGCTATCTGGAAAACTATTTCCGCAAGACCTTCGGCTTTACGGGAACGCCGATCCGGATCCTGTTCCGCAATCGTGCAAGAGAGGAGTAACGCGTACTTATGATCGGAGAATGGAACGCGCTCGCGATCGCAGCCGTCGCAGTCGTCGGGTATCTGATCGGAAACATGCAGACGGCGCTGATCATCAGCCGTCTGAGATTCCGCGACGACGTGCGTCTCTATGGCAGCGGTAATGCGGGAACGACCAATATGATCCGCGTTTACGGGAAGAACTACGGGCTTCTGACGTTTCTCGGCGACGCGGGCAAATGCGTTGCCGGGTTCTTCATCGGGCGTCTGCTCGGCGGATGGATCGGGATCAACGCGACGGACCCCGCGGTTTCCGTTCTGCTCGGCGGATATATCGCAAGCGCCTGCGTTGTGCTGGGGCATTGCTATCCGGTGCTGTTCCAGTTCCGCGGCGGAAAAGGCGCGGCGTCCGCTTATGCGATGACATGGTGCCTTTGCTGGCAGGCGGCGCTCGTTTCGACGATCATTGCGATCGTGATCTTCCTGATCTGGAAGCGCGTATCGCTCGTTTCGATCCTGACCGCGATCTCCTATCTGATCGGCACGTATATCGTATGGGCGACGGGGAATGCGGACCGGTATCTGCTGTTCTTTGTCGCGCCGGTTGTTCTTCTGCTGCTGATCCGGCACAAGGACAATATCAAGCGGCTTCTGCGCGGCGAAGAGAAAGCGATTTCATCCGGCGACAAACACTAATCCTGCATCCTGCTTCTCAAATGAAGCAGGATCTTTTTTTCAAGGCGTGAGATCTGTACCTGCGACACGCCCAAAAGACGTCCGACTTCGGACTGCGATTTTTCGTCGCGGTACCGAAGCCGCACGATCAGACGTTCCCGCGCCGACAGGGTTTCGAGCGCGGCATTCAGCGTCAGGCGCTTTACGGAGGCTTCCTCTTCGCTTTCCGTTCCGATCCGGTCAAACCGGTTTCCGCTGCCGTCCGGGAGCGTTTCGTCCAACGAGGAGACGGGGGAGTCGCTTGCGATCGCGGCGGCGATCTCTTCAACCGTGACCTGAAGCCTTTGGGCAAGCGCTTCGACCGAAAGGTGCGGATCCTCCGTGACAGCCTGACGGATCCGAAGCGCCAAAGATTTCGCGCCGCGCGAAAACTTGATCAGTCCGTCGTCGCGTAAGAATCTTCGGATCTCGCCAGCGATCAGCGGTACGGCATAGGTGGAAAAGCATACGTCGTACCGCGTGTCGAACCGTCGGATCGCCTTCAGAAGACCGATGGAACCGAGCTGACGAAGATCTTCCGCTTCCAGCCCGCTGCCCTGATATCGCTTTGCGATCGCCGTAACAAGCGGGAGATTATCCTCGAGAAGCTCGTTTTCGGCGTTCGGATCGCCGTCCTGCGCACGTTTCAGCAGGGAGGCAAAGGCGTCCCGGTCAGTCGGCATGACGGATGCGCTTTCGCATCGTGACGGTCGTTCCGCGTTCCGGCGCGGAATGCACATCGACGCTGTCCATAAATGCTTCCATGACCGAGAATCCCATGCCGGACCGTTCCAGCTCAGGCTTTGAAGTATAAAACGGTTTTCTGGCAAGATCGATATCGCCGATGCCGCAGCCTTCATCCCGGACGATCACGGTCAGCACGTCCTTTTCGATCTCCATCTGCAGCGTTACGACGCGGTCGGTGTTCTGATCGTATCCGTGAATGATCGCATTCGTCACGGCTTCCGACACCGCCGTGCGGATATCGGACAGCTCCTCGATCCCGGGATTCATCTGTGCGGTGAAGGAAACCGCGATGGCTCGTGCAAGCGCTTCGTTTCCCGACAGGGACAAGAACCGGACTTCCATTTCGTTATGCATATCGTGCCTCCTTACTGCCTTTCTACGATCGCGTATATCCCCGACATCTGAAACAGCCGGTCGACCGACGCATTCATTCCTTTTACGACCATTCGGCCGCCGCGCATCGAAATCTTCCGGAAACGTCCGAGGATCACGCCGATCCCGGCGCTGTCCATAAACGTCATTCCGGACAGATCGAGTACAAGCTCGTGGACGGTAACGTCGCGTAATAATGTGTCAAGCATGATGCGGGTCTGTTCGGCGCTGTGATGATCGAGCTCGCCGGAGAGCTGCACGGAAAGCCGAGAACCGCGCTTTTGCGCATTCAATTCCATAGTTCCACCTCCGTATTTGGTTCAGATATATATACACCGTTTGTGCTTTGCATCCTTTTAAGAAACGGGACAAGCCCTGGTGAATACGGACTTGTTTTGTCGAATAGGATTGTACATGAAGATTTTACGGACAGTTCTATGCGCAGCCATGATCTGCTTTCTGCTCTTTACGCCTGCGAAACTCATACAGGGCGCGCAGAAATCGTACGTCGATCCGCGTTTTGAAAGAGATCCGGATCGGTACACGGGGTCGATCGTGCTGTACCATATCGTGCGGCATCGTCCGTATGCCGGCAGCATGACGCAATGGCTGAAGCGCAGCGAGGAAGCATATGAAAAGAAGCATAAAGGTACATACATCGAGATCGAAGGGATGGATGAAAAGACATTTGCTGAGCGGATCGAAAGCGGCAGACGTCCCGATGCGTATTCGTTTTTCTCCGGAAGCCTGTATGCGGATCGCCTGCAAAGTGTTCCGAACCTTTCCATCCCGCTGCGCGAAGGCCTGTTTTTGGCGGATCGCTGCGTACCGTACTGCTTTTCCGGCTACTGCAGACTTCTGAAGCATCCGGAAGGCGCAGGAAAGAAAACATATTATGCGGACGAGATCCTTGCCGCACGACTGGACGCAGGCGAGAACACGGCAAGCGAGGAGAAAGCGGACGTCCTGTTTCTAGATCTGAGGAGGGCGGGGGATCTGATCCGGTATAAGGATGGATTTGCGCTTTCAACGATAGAGCCGATCGACAGCTTTACGGACGCTGTGTGCTGGATCGGCGTCGATCGGGAAACGGATGCGGCAAAAACCGCCGTGATCCTCGATTTCACGGCGTTTCTGCTGACGCCGGAATCGCAGCAGACCTTGGATGCGCTCGGTTTGTTTTCCGTTCGTTCGGACGTTCGGCAAACGCCGCCAGTTCCGATCCTGAAACCGATCTATAAAGCATATCAGACGGTCGAGACGGTCGATCCGTTTATGTGGCAGCAGAACTGTGACACGCTGCGTGACGATGCGGCACGGTCAAGAAAGGGCGATGCGGAAGCGCACACGCGGTTCACAAATCGTTTGCGGGAATGTTGCAGATAGGTGTTGTGCCTTCGCGTGTGATTTGTTATAATAACCATATGAATCAAAATAGGGGAAATATGGAGATGCCGGAATCATTCCGGTTTGAAACGAATATTCCGCTTGCCGAGCTGACGAGTTTTCGCGTCGGCGGTCCGGCACGCTTTGTACTGCGTCCGCAGTCGTATGAAGAGATCCGACAGGCGATCGAATATGCGGTGTCCGTTGAAATGCCGGTCACGCTGCTCGGAAAGGGGACGAATATCCTTGCGTCCGACAGCGGATTCGACGGACTTGTGATCCGGTTTGATACGCCGCTGCATGAACCGGTATTCGACGGAACCAAGGTGATTGCCTGCTGCGGCACCTCGCTGACGCAGCTCTCGCGCGAGACGGTGAAACGCGGACTTTCCGGCATGGAACGCCTTTGCGGCATCCCGGGCACGGTTGGCGGCGCATGCGCGATGAACGCCGGCGCATACGGCGGCGAGATCAAACAGATCCTGAAACGGATCCGCGTTCTGAGAAACGGACGCGACGAATGGATCGACGTGAAAGACGCGGATCTCGGATACCGCAGAAGCACGTTTACATTCCCCGGCACGGTCGCGCTCGAAGCGGAATTCGAGCTTGCGCAGGACGACGGAACGGCAGCGGAGACGATGCAGTCGTGCATGGAAAAACGCCGCGCAAAACAGCCGCTGGAGCTGCCGTCTGCGGGCAGCACGTTCAAACGGCCGGAGGGATACTTTGCCGGAGCGCTGATCGAGCAGTGCGGGTTGAAGGGATATTCCGTAGGCGGCGCGCAGGTCTCGCCGAAGCATGCCGGATTCATTGTGAATACGGGCGGCGCGACTGAGAACGATATTACAGCTCTGATCGAGCATGTTCGCGCTGTAGTAAAGGAACGGACGGGAGTCACACTGGAACCTGAGGTCAAACGAATCTGAAAGGACAAGCGCATGGATCTTCTGATTGTAACGGGCATGAGCGGCGCAGGCAAATCGCTTGCATTGAAATCGCTCGAGGATATGGGCTTTTACTGCGTGGACAACCTTCCTTCGCCGATGCTGACGGAGTTTATTTCGATGTGCAAGAACGCGAACCCGCCGATCCGCCATGCGGCGGTCACGATGGATTCGCGGGAGGGCCTGCTTTCGAGAAGCCCGGAAACCGTACTGAAAGAGATCAAAAAGATCAATGTGCCGCATACGATCCTGTTCCTGGACGCGCGCGACGATGTTCTGAAGCGCCGCTACAACGAAACCAGAAAGCGTCACCCGCTCGGCGTTTCCGGAGAAGCGGAATCGGGCGTCCGAACGGAACGCGGCTTTCTGTCCGTCATACGGGACGCGGCGGATTTTGTTCTGGACACCAGCGATATTCCTTCGCGCGAGCTTTCCTCGTGCCTGGAAAAGATCATACCGGAGATGGATCAGGACCAGATGACCGTCGTGCTTTCGAGCTTCGGCTATAAACGCGGCGTGCCGGTCGACGCCGATATCGTGATCGATATGCGGTTCGTGGAGAATCCGTTCTACTATGAGGATATGCGATATCTGTCCGGTACGGACGAGAAAGTGCGCAATTTTGTTTTGAAACAGCCCTATGTGAAGGAGTTACTGGATCATCTGGAACAGAGCATCATCGATCTGCTTCCGCTGTTTGAAAAGCAGGACAAGCATATTCTTCGCATCTGCTTTGGATGTACGGGCGGAAGGCATCGTTCCGTAGCGGCTTCGGTGGATATGGCGGAGCGGCTTCGCAACCGCGGACAAGCCGTACGAATCTATCACCGCGACATTAAACGCGAGCTTCAGGACATTGAGCTTCGCGCCGAAAAGAGGGAACTATGAGCTTTTCATCGGACTGCAAAGAGGAACTGATCCGCATACGCGTTAAAAATCCCGAACAGCGTCTCTGCATGCTGTCCGGATCGACCTTTACCGCGGGCGGAATCCGGATCTCGCTGAAGCCCTCGCTGTTTTATCATACGGAAAATCCGAGCGCGGCAAAGCACGTCGCGTCGATCGCGCTGAGTCTGTACCGCACGGATGCGATCGTTGAGGAAAAGATCGTCGAGCATCGGAAGAAACCGATCTACGAGGTCAAGCTGTCGGGCGAGGAGATCGACCGGCTGATGCAGGATACCGGCGCAATGGTACGGACGGAGCAGGGCATTCGTCTGATGAACGAGGTGCCTGCCGTTGTATTTCGGAATGAGGAAAACCAGCGCGCGTTTCTCCGGGGATGCTTCCTCGGCGGCGGCAGCTGCGTCGACCCGAAACGCGGCTATCATCTGGAAATTGTGTTCCGTTCCGAATCCGTTGCAAACGCCGTTCACGGCATCATGCGCGGATTCCGGCTTCACGCAAGGATCTCCGTGCGGAACGGAGACCGGTACCTTGTGTATCTCAAGGACGGAGATGACGTCAGCGGCATGCTTGCGCTGATCGGCGCGTCGTCTTCTGCGCTGGCGCTTGAGAACGTGCGTGTCGAGAAGGACATGCGAAACTATATCAATCGTACGAACAATTGCGAAACGGCAAATCTGGACAAGCAGGTCGTCGCGTCGATCCGTCAGCAGGCGGCGATCGCCGTGATCGACAGAACGATCGGGATCCGCTCGCTGCCGGCAAGCCTGCAGCAGGCGGCGCAGCTTCGGCTTGCGCATCCGGACGCGACCGTTCAGGAGCTTGCAGATCTTGCCGAAATTCAGAAATCCGGCATGTACCATCGGCTTGACCGGCTGATGAAGCTCGCCGAGGGATTGGAGGAGGAATGAAGAATCAGTATACGGCGTTCGCGCAGGTTTACGATCGCATGATGCATGATGTCGATCGCGCCGCATGGATCGATTATCTCGACGGATTCCTGAAAGAGCACGGCGCATACAGAATCATGGACGCAGCGTGCGGAACCGGCGCTGCGGCGATCCTGCTGTACAAGAAGGGCTATCATGTGACGGGAAACGATGTTTCTCCGGACATGCTGATGCAAGCGAGGAACAATGCGTTCCGGGAAGGCGCAAAGGGGATTATCTTTATCTGCGAGGATATGCGCAGGCTGAAGATCCACAAACAGATCGATGCGATCCTTTCCGTGTGCGACGGCGTGAATTATCTGACGACGATCGGCGACGCCGAATCGTTTTTCGCACACGCCGCAGGATGCCTGAAGCCGGGCGGACTGCTGCTGTTCGACGTATCCTCTCCGTACAAATTCCGCAAGGTACTCGCAGTAAACACCTTTACGGAGGAGACGGACGAGTACGCCTACATTTGGAAGAACAATTACGATCCCAAAACAAGGCTCTGCGCAATGGAGTTAACCGGCTTCGTGAAGAACGGCGCACAGTACGACCGTTTCACGGAGACGCATCTGCAGCGTTCATATACGGTTGACGAACTCAGAAAAGCGCTCGGGGAAGCCGGGTTTACGGATATTCACGCGTACGATGCATTTACGAGGGATCCGGTTAAACGGAACAGCGAACGGATCCAGTTCACCGCAATCAAGGAGAAATAAGATGTCGAACGATATTGTCATACACGGAATGCTGGTCGACCGCGCGCTGCGGTTTGCGGCGATTGACGGAACACAGCTTGTGCGGGATGCACAGAAGACGCACGGGCTTTCCCGCGTGGCGACTGCCGCGCTCGGACGACAGCTTCTGATGACGTCCGTCATTGCAACGCTGTGCAAGAATGCGACCGACACGGTCACGACGGTGCTTGCGGGAAACGGTCCTTCCGGCAATCTGGTCTGCGTGGGACGGAACGGCGGACTTGTAAAGGGCTATGCAACGTACCCGGACGTCGAGCTGCCGCTGCGTGCCGACGGAAAGCTCGATGTGCGCGGATATGTCGGAACGTCCGGCAAGCTGACGCTGATCCGCGATCTCGGATTGAAGGAACCGTACGTCGGCATGTGCAATCTGATTTCCGGTGAGATCGCAGAGGACTTTGCGCAGTATTTCACCGCGAGCGAGCAGCAGCCGTCGATCGTGTATCTCGGCGTGCACGAGAACGCCGCGGACGGATTTGTGACCGGTGCGGGCGGCCTTCTGATCCAGACCATGCCGAACTGCCCGGATGAAGCGATCGAACGCGTGATGGCGATCGCAGACAAGATCCCGGCACTCGGTACACGGCTTGCGGAAGGGGAAGCGCTTGCAGATATCCTGCATGATCTGTTCAGGGATCTCGACGCGACTTACACCGATACCTATGCGCCCGCGTTTTCCTGCGACTGTTCGCGTGAGCGGTTGGAACGCGCGCTGATATCGATCGGCAGAAAGGAACTGACCGAGCTGATCGAACAGGACGGCAAGGCGGAATTGACCTGCCAGTTCTGCGGGAAGGCGTATCGCTTCGATCGGTCCGCTTTGGAATCGCTTCTGAAAGAAGCAACGGATAACGGAGGAACGGATGAACAATGATCGGGAAACGGGCGTAATCATCCCGTTTCAGCAAAACGCCGAGTTCTTTTATCAGCGCGGAAACAAATACCTGACGGACAACGAGGATCTTCTGAGAGCCGAACAGTATCTGCGAAGAGCGTATGAAATGGAACCGGAACGAGATGAATACATCCTTGCGTTTGCCGAGGTCCTGCATCGGATGCACCGATTCGAGGAGAGCCTCAGCGTCCTTTTGACGTCCTTACGGGAGGAATCGCAGAATTCAACCGAGCTGATCTTCGGCATCGCTTCGAATTTCATGGGTCTTGAAGAGTTTCAGGCTGCGGATCAGTGCTGTAAGCTTTGCATCGAACGGGATCCGGACGGACCGTATGCCGACCGCGCGATGGACATGATCGAACTGATCGAAGACGCGCCGGAGCTTGAAGCGCAGATCGGGTTGATCGGAGCGGAGGATCTTGCGCTTTTGGAAACGATCCATCGCGCAAAAGCAATGTATGTTTCCGGCAACGACGATTCCGGGCTGCAGCTGCTGCTTTCGGCTTCCGAAAAATACCCCGACAGCGAAATGCTAGATATGGAAATTGCCATGATGCAGTTTTCGCTCCGTGAATATGACGAAGCGAAAAAGCGCCTGTTCAATCTGTTCAAGCGCAACAGCAAAAGCGTGCGCGGAAACGCGCTGATGACGCTTCTGCTGCACGTACAGAAACAGGAGCAGGAGGCAAAGGAACAGAGCAAGAAGATCCTGATCGACGAGGAGTGTTCTCCTGAGGAACTGGGATATGCGGCGCCGATCCTGATGGAGATCGGCGAATACGAGCGGGCGCAGACAGCGTTGGAGCTTTTGCGCGATTCGCTTCCGTACGATACGGAAATGCTGCATCAGCTTGCGTTTTGTTACTACGTACAGGGCAGAAAGCGCGAAGCGGAGCAGATCTACGATGATCTTGTAGTGCGCAACGAAAACGACACCGTCGCATCGTACTACAAAAAGCATATCCGCGAGGATTCCGACGCGGATTTCAAGCGCGGCTGGTCGATCAACTATGACGTTCCCGTGCGGGAAGCGGTCGTGCGGCAGCGGCGGATCCGCGACGTCGCTACGGCGGGCATAGAAGCGATCCGGAAAACATGGGAGAACGATAAAGAGTTTCGCGCGGTCCTCAAATGGGCGTTGATCAGCCCGCTTTCGCCGTCCGTACGTGGAACGGCAAAGATGCTCTCCGTGATCGGAAATGCGGAAGCGGAACGCGCATTGCGCGCGTTTCTGATCCGCTTCGATCAATCCGACGAGGACAAGCAGTTTGTATTCGGACTTTTGCTCGGTATGGAAGCAAAACCGCCGTATTCGCTCTATTATTCGGGCGAATGGCAATACGGGATCGTGCGTCCCATGCAGATGCCGAAGAAGCTGCCTCTGAGCTATGAATGCATTCTCGAACATATCGGTTCGTTTGAAAGCGATCTGCACGACGACATCCGATATCGGAACATCACGGTGCCGGAGCATCATCGCGAAGTCACGACGCGCATTTTCTTCTTCTATCTGTCTTGCTATCCGGACGGAAAATATCCGACGATCACACGGCAGCAGGAGGATGCGTTCGCAGCGGCGTTTGTGTTGATGGGTCTCGGCGCGCTGAACGATCTGTCCATCAAACCGGACGTTCTGATGGATCTGTATAACGTCTCGGATCGCCGCATGGAAAATGCGTTGCGCCGGATTCTGTCCACGATGCAGAAAGAAAAGGAGTCCTGAACATGGAATTCATTGCAACCGCGAAGATCGGTCTGGAATCGACCGTCGCGTTTCAACTGCATAAGCTCGGTATCCTCGATACCGAGACGCTTGACGCGCGCGTGAAGTTCTCCGGGGGATTCGATGAGATGGCGAAGGCGCTGCTTTGGCTTCGTACGGCGGAACGCCTGCTGATGACGGTCGGAACGTTTCGGGCGGACACGTTTGATTCCCTGTTCGAGCAAACCAAAGCTCTTCCGTGGAACAGGTTCCTTTCTCCGCGGACCAGAATTCATGTCAACGGCAAGAGCGCAAAGAGC
>JAEEGH010027394.1_pt1 | contig 11282 bp, 7 predicted proteins | sample 9134181 | NCBI WGS metagenome assembly JAEEGH01 (sample SAMN16246544, study PRJNA631951) | gut metagenome | biome: gut microbiome; feature: rumen; material: DP-attached | host: Bos | place: Iran: Karaj | collected 2018-10 | reverse complement strand
TAACCGCGTTCTGTATCACTCAAAGCCTGAGCGGCAGCCTTTTCCAGGTCTGCTTTTGTAAGAGGTTTCAGCTGAAAAACGCGAGAACGGGAAACCAGGGCTTTATTTACTTCAAAAAATGGGTTTTCTGTAGTGGCACCAATTAAGATGCTTGTTCCATTTTCTACCCAAGGTAAAAGGGCATCCTGCTGACTTTTATTCCAGCGGTGAACTTCATCTACAAAGAGGATTGTACGTCTCTGGTAAAGGTTTCTGAAATCTTCAGCTTTCTTTATTGAATCGCGGATATCAGAAACACCAGTAAGAACTGCATTCAGAGTAATAAAATTAGACTTTGTATGATTAGCAATTACGCGGGCAAGAGTTGTCTTTCCGCTGCCCGGCGGGCCGTAAAAAATTACAGACGTAAGCTGATCTGCTGCAATGGCGCGACGGAGCAATCGGCCTGTACCTACAATATGGTCCTGACCAATATATTCGTCCAGATTTCTAGGACGCATGCGTGCCGCAAGAGGTTCAGTCTGCATTTTTGCCTGTTCAAACAAGTCTTCAGCCATAGTCTTCTATTGTCAGCGAAAAAGTGCCAGCTGTCAAGCGTGGCTCAGGGCATCCAGACGTCTTAGGCGCTCCTTGTCCGGCTCAATACAGAGATTTTTTTCCTGAGTTGGAAGCACAAGACCCTTTGGACCATTTTTTGCACGGCGCAGATATTTTACATGCGTATAATACAAGTCTGTTTTACCTGCATTGCGGGCCTTAGAAAAATAAACCGCCAGATTTGCAGCGTCCAGAAGAATGTCCAGGGGCACAGTTTTTCCCTTGCGGGCTTTAATAAAGACATAGCCACCCGGAAAATCCCTGACATGCAGCCATAAATCTTCCCCGCGAACATGATGGCGCAGTAATTCGTCGTTTTCATTGGCATCGCGGCCAACTAGAATGTACCAGCCGTTTACCGTATAGTCCAAACCAGGGTGAGTTTTCTTAATCTGCTGCTTTGGAGTAGAATCCCGGCGCAAAAGCTGTTCAATTTTTACCGGATTCGGCTCATTTTTAATCCGCTCGTACTGTTCATCCAGTTTTGCCAGATGAGAACGCGCAATTTCTATATCGTGCTGAACTTCTTCGGTTCCAGACACAGCCTTTTTGTACTGCTTGTAATAATCAGAAGCATTTTCCTGGGCACTTTTTTTAGGATCCAGGCTGATGTGTACCACTTTCCCAGTCTCAAAGTCTTCACATTCAAGCATTCTGGCTTCACTCTCAAGCTGATGGCCAAAGGCTAATATAAGATCTCCGTAATGCTTAAGCTGACCAGCGTTTTTAAAGCTTTCCAGTTTTTCTTCCAGATTGCGCAGGGCCCCTTCCTGCTTTGAACGGGTTACGTTGTACCATTTTTCTGCCTTTTCCAGCAGAGAAGCCCTCGACAAAGATGAAGATTTTTCGCTGTACCACCAGTCTATGTATTCATTAAAGGATTTAAATTTTGGGCTGATTGTACCATCGGCACCATCAGAAGTGTCATCATTATCGCTTGCAATTTCCCTTATCGGGAAACGGAGCATGGCATCATCAGCATTAATATCTCTTACCTGCAGCTGGAACTTTTCATCCTTCATTTCTCCCCGCTCAGGGCGTCTGAACATCGGCTCAATAATTACATCGTCGCAATTGCAAAGAATTACGTTGGCGGCATTATTCCAAAGCTTTATGTAAAGAATGTATTTTTCTTCAACCTCTGCTGCTTCCCCCTCTGCCTCCAGTTCCTCCTTGGAAAGAACAGGCTTTTTTACAAGAGAAAGGTGCACGTATCCGTTAGCAGAGCCCTTAGGCTTTTCGCTCACAAGGCGGCCCAGTTCCATTTTTATAACACGTTCCAGACCAATTTGAGCGCAGGAATTAATTCTGCAACCCCTTATGCGAGATTTTAGCAGCTCCATAAAGCGAAGTGGTTTATCATTTTTTGTAATTTTTCTGCGAGTTTCGTTTATTCGAACAGAATTTTGAGCAGTACAGATAAGCAAAGTTTTTGCGCAGCCTTCTTTGTATGTGTAAAGCGCAAGGGTATCAAAACCCGGCTGAATTATATCCTGAATAAATGAGCCTTCCAGATTCAGCTCTTCAAGTATTTTATTTATTTCATTACAGTTCAGTGACATAATTTTATTATAAGAAATCCGGCGCCTGCGCGCAACCAAAAATCACCACGAAAATAATCACAATAATAATGAATAATAATGACGTATTTTGCTTTTTATTGTATAATAATACGATGGATAATTTGGATATCAGTAACATAAAAGGTGTGGCTTTTGACATTGACGGAACACTCTACAGAACGTGGAAGCTGAATGTCCGTATGTCCATTTACTTTCTGCGACACAGTTTTTTCTTCCTAAAATACGGACTTGTAAGAAACATTATGCACCGCACAGATGCAATTCCAAACTTTGTGCAGGTTCAGTCTGAACACATGGCAAGAAAACTAAAGACTACGCCAGAAGAAGCTAAGGCTCGTCTTGATAAAATTGTCTACAAAGGTCTTGAAAAATATTTTAATAAAATTAAGCCCTGCAAAGGCTCTGTAGAGTTTATTCGCAGGCTTAAAGAAAGTGGTTATAAAATTGCATTGCTTTCTGATTTTCCTCCGGAACAAAAAGGGGATATCTGGGGTGTAAAGGAACTCTGCGATTTTATTATCGGTTCAGAAGAAGCCGGGGCCCTAAAGCCTCATCCTGTACCGTTCACTAAACTGGCAGAAGGTCTTGGCCTGCCGCCGGAAGAGATTCTGTACATCGGCAACCATCATAAATATGATGTACTTGGATCTAAAAATATTGGAATGAAATCGGCCTGGCTCATTTCTCCAATCGAAGCCTTTTTTGGCAAAAAATCTAAGGTTGCAGATGTAACCTTCTGCCATTACAAACAACTGGCAGATATATTTTTCAAAAATAAATAACTTAAATAGACTTATATAAAAAATGGGTGGGGATAAAAAATGGCAATAGCAATCGCAGTTCTCGTTTCTCTTATCATTTCGCTGGGAATTTCTATCTACTTTCACGGAATAGACAAAAACAACAGCTCTCTGGAAAAGGTACGCAAGTATGCAGACAAACGTCAGGAAGACCTGATGGCACTGTTTAAAGAGATTCAGTCTAAATTCAATATCATTATAAGCGACTTTAATTCCCAGCAGACCCAGGCAAATGCCGCTATAAAACTGCTCAAGCAGCAGAATGATGAATTCAAAGACAAGATTAAGACTTTTGAACAGAGCATTTCTTCTGTTCAGGCTATTAAATCTCAGATTGATGGCTACGCAAAGGTTCTGGAAGAATTGAATGACATGACAATTCAGGTTGAAGAAAACCTGGACAGAATTCACAAAGAAAGCAAAATTATTGACTCTATTAATTCTAAATTAAACAAGCAGCAGCAGTCTGTAGAACTTATTGATAAACGCATTCCAGAAGTTGTAAAAGAATTTTCTGACCAGAATGCTCAGCAGCTTAAGGCTGTTGGAACAAGACTTCTTGACCAGTACGAAGATTACGCTTCTAAACTTGAATCAGAAATTAAAAGTGCTCAGAAAAATGCAGAAACAGCCCTTATCTCTATTAAGCAGACTATTCAGGCTGCATATGATGATGCATCTAAGAAAGCAGAAATGCTTGAAAATACTGCTTTTGAACACCTTACAGAACAGGCTCAGACTCGTTCTGACGCTTACATGAAGGAACTTAGAGACCGTACATCTTCTCTTCAGCAGGAAATTGACGGCAAAATTACAGATTTGGCCAGCAGCATGGAAAGCAAAACTAACGAGCTACGCAAAACCTTTAGTGATAAGGCCGAAGAAACAGAAAAGAACTACCGTTCTACAGAATCTAAAATTGTTGCAGATACAAAAATTGCAATGGAAAAAATGCAGGCAGACTTTGCAGACAAGCTTTCTGCCGCAACTACATCTTTTACAGAAAAAATTACAGCCCTTCAGACAAAATATACTCAGCAGCTTGAAAGCGTATCTGGCAAAAATGATTCGCTCATTTCTAAGATTACAAGCCGCTTTGAAGAAGACAATCAGAAGCTGGATGAAAAATACAGCACTCAGATTGCAAATATTCTTAGCAAGAACGACAACAACTACGAATCTCTTACCCAGAAGTTTGACAGTGACCTGCAGAAATTCAAGGAAACTTACAACAAGGCCTTTGAATCTGCAACTGCAACAAATAATCAGAAAATCAACGAGTTTAACCAGCAGTTTGTTGATGAACACAAAAAGCTTCTTGAAGATTTTACCTCAACCATCAACTCTTTCCAGGAAGAAAGCGAAAGAAAACTTGCTGAATTTACTTCTGAAAACAATCTGCGCCTTGAACAGCTCTTTGCAGACAACAACTCAAGACTCACATCTTTTGACACAGAAGCACAGCAGCGCATTTCTGGTCTTGAAGAACGAACCCGCGCTCAGATTGACAGCGTAGAAAATGATACAAACCTTAAGTTCTCTGCTCTTGAATCTCAGGCAGAAACAAAGATTCAGAACCTTGCTGTAGAAACTGCCGCAAAGGTAGAAGACATTACAAACAGATACGGCAGCCAGATTGCAGAAATTGAACGTCTTAGTTCAGATTACAACACAAAGATTGACGCCCTGCGCACAGAACTTGAAACAACTACAAGCCAGTACACAGAACGTTCTCAGAAACTGCATGAAGAAATTGAAACTATGCAGACAAACCTTGCAGAAACCCTTAAGAAAGTATCTGCAGATGCCGCTGTTTCTGTTCAGGAAGCAGAGACTTCTGTCCGCACAATTCAGCAGCAGTGCCAGGATGCAACAGAAAAGGCAGAAAAACTTCGCCCAGAACTGGAAGAAAAGATTCAGCAGATTACAAGCACTTTGGATTCTGTTCAGTTTGATACTCAGAAAAAGATTGAACTCTTCCAGAATGAGACAAACAGCCAGCTGGATGAACTTTCAAAGACAGTCAGCGAGGCAATCAGAAAGGCAATTTCTGAAAGCGAAGGAAAGCACGTTAATATTCTTGAAGATGTTGATTCACAGCTCAGCGCTTACAAACGCGACATTGAATATAAGCTTTCTCAGATTCAGCTTTCTCAGACAGACATTGATACTCTTGAAAAGAGCCTTCGCGGTGCAATGCAGGAAGTACAGAACCGTGTTCTTGGAGATTTCGAAAGCTTTACAATCAGCCAGAAACAGAAACATGATGACTTTAGCCGTGCAATCAAAGAAGATTCAGACCAGCTTGAATCTAAGATTAACGACATCAACGTTAATCTTGACGACCTTAAGGCTACCGCAACAGGCAGCATGAGCAATAAGCTTAAAGAATTTGAAACCCTCTTTAATCAGACTCTTTCTACAAATTCTGACAAGATTGATTCAGAACTTGCAGACTGGAAGCACGAACTGGATTCTAAACTTACCCTTCTTACAAACAACTACGAAGATGCCCGCCGCGAGGTAGAAAGCAAGTATAACGAGCAGCTTAAGTCTAACGTAGAAATGCTTCAGGCTAAGGCAAGCGAGCACCAGGCAAAGGTTAGCGCTTCTATTGACCAGACAAAGGCAGAAATGCAGGAAAGCATTCGTGAAGTACAGGAAATTGTAAACGGCTTCAAGAACGAAACTAATACTTCTATATTAACTATCTCTCAGAATTCAGAAAATGAACTTAAGAAAGAAATTGAACGCAGCATGAACCTTGTTCAGACAAACCTTTCTAAGGTTCAGAATGAACTTCTTGAAGATCTTAAGAACTTTGAAGAAACCATTCATTCACGTCAGGAAAATGGTACATCATCTATTGATGCTGCCCTTTCTGAATTCAACACCTGGAAACAGCAGATTACAGACCAGCTTAATGATTCACAGAGCCTCTTCCAGGGAAGCCTTGATACCTTTAAGAATGCTTCTCAGGCCAAGATTGATGAAATTGGACAGCGCCTTGTTCAGAATATGAATGAATACGAAGAAAATGTATTAAAGCAGCAGAACGATTTGAACACCCGTATAGCCGATCTGGACAATCGTACTGAAAAATCTATTCAGGAATACGAAAAGCAGGCAGAACAGATTCTTTCTAGACTTGGAACTATGTACGAAGAAATGCTTTCTGCAACAGAACAGAAGGTTCGAGAACAGAATGCAGATGCAAGTGCAAAAGTAGATGCCCTGCGCAAAGAGATTCAGGAAGCAGAAGATAACAACAAGGCAAACCAGTCTAAGATGGTTTTGAAGATGCAGGATGATGCAAACATGCTGCAGACTCACATTACAGAAATTGCAAAAGAACTGCAGGACGTAAAAACTAACATTCAGATTTACGACAAGGCAGACAAGATGAAGCGTCAGCTGGAAGACAATATTCAAAACTTGAACAGTGCATTTAATAAGATTGACACTTACTCTCAGAATGCCGCCAAGTTCAACGCCCAGTACAATGACCTTCTTCGCATAAACGACGAAATTTCTGCTCAGCTTACTAAGTTTGAAAGCCAGAAGACAAAGGTTATGGACCTTGAAGGTCAGTTCAGAAAGATGATTGACCTCTCTAACACAATTGATAACCGCATTTCTTCTTTGAACACAACAAAAGAAGACCTGCAGACTATGGAAGTAACTGTAAGAAACTACAACGACAGACTGCAGTATGTTTCTGAACAGTATGAACGTCTTGATAAGAAGGACGAAGTCATCAACAGAATTAAAACAGATGTTGATACTCAGTTTGAAAAGCTTAAGGATCTGGAAAACAGACTTATTAACTGTGACCGCCAGACCCTTTCTTTACCAAAAGAAATTAAAGATGTTCAGGCAAATGTAGACAAGATTCTGCAGAACGGACCAAAAATTACAGAAGCTGTTGGCCGTCTTGAAAATCTTGATATATTGATTACAGACACAGAAAAGAGAATTGATACCCTTAAGTCTCTGGACAGCGGCTTTAAGAAGGTAGAAAGCAATCTTGAAGGAATTTCCCGCGAAGTAGACAACAAGTTCCGTGTACTGCACGATATTACAACACAGGAAGTAAAGAAAAACGGTGTATCTCAGGGACATACAAATCCAAGAGAAAAAGAAGCTGTTCGTCAGCTTAAACAGCAGGGCTGGAAGATTCCAGAAATTGCATCTCGCCTTGGAATGTCAGAAAATGAGGTAGATTTGATTCTTCAGATTCCAGATTTTGATAATTAAGAGCGGGAAAGCAGGCAGACACATTCTGCCTCTACCGCTTCGCTGGTGCCAACAGGAGGGAGTTTCTCTCCTGTTTTTGCTTTAACAAAGACCTGTTCATTTTTTACGCCAAGAATATTTGCAACAGACTCTATAACCTGCTGTCGTTTTGGCAGAAACTTTGGTTTTTCAAGTTTGATTACACAGTCTATATTTTCGATTGTCCAGCCGGCCGCAAGTACGTCGCGCATAACAGTACGAAGAAGTTCTGCCGAATCTGCATCCTTCCATTTCATGTCTTCAGGTGGGAAGTATGAACCTATATCTCCAAGACCACTGGCTCCCAAGACAGCATCTGTAATGGCATGAAGCAAAACGTCTCCATCTGAGTGTCCGTCTTCTCCTTTTTCAAAGTCAAATTCTACTCCGCCAAGAACAAGACGGCGTCCGCTTACAAGTCTGTGAAGGTCGTAACCAAGCCCTACTCTAATCATAATTTCTCCAGGTCTGATGGATATGTAATTTTTATGTTGTTTACATCACCGCTTACAACTTTTACCGCGCCGCAGTATTGGCCCCAGATTTCTGTATCATCTGTAAACTCGCGGGAAGTGTCCTGAGCGGCTTTTTCGTGGGCAGAAAACAATTCTGGGAACTTAAAGCCCTGGGGAGTCTGCACCGCGGCAAGGGAACTGCGAACCAGATGGCGGACAACAAAACCGTTTTCGTCAACTTCTTTTTGGGTGTCTACAGGGGTAAGGCCTGGAACAGAAGCGCCAAAGGTGGCGGCGGCAGAGGCAACTTCGCTGGCAAGCTTTTGGGTAACAAAGGGGCGCGCACCGTCGTGAATTAAGACATAATCTGCGTCTGGACATGCTGATTGTACCGCTTTCAGGCCCTTGAAAACTGATTCCTGGCGGGAACTGCCGCCCTCTGTTATGATAAGGGGGACCTTGCGCTCGGCCAGCTGGTGCTGGAGGGCGGAGTCTGTTTGGAGGGCCCGCTCCGCAGCCTGAGTGCCGCCCTGGGGGCAGGTTACCACCAGCACGGAAAGATTCATTCCGGGATATTCACTTGTTAAAAAAACAGAGGCACAAGCCGACAGGACTGTGCCATTCTTATAGGGAAGGTATTCTTTTTTTATACCACTGCCGATTCTTGTAGAAGAACCGGCGGCAGTAATAATTACAGCAAGTTTAGAAAGATTCGTCGTCGTCAAAATCTTCATCTGCTCCCATTTCATCAGCAGAATCAGCATCATCCGAATCATCATCGTCATCTGACTTTGAAGAAATATCATCCATTAAATCATCATCTTCATCGTCATCAAGCTGCAAAACGTGCTTAATCTTTGGAGTTGCTCCAGGTGGTTCAAGCTTAAAGTGAATAGCTTCTGCAATTTCTTTTGTTGTTTTTCCAAGAGCAAAAGAAATTTCATCTTCAAGCAGTTTTTTAGCAGAATCGTAGAGTTTGCGTTCAAGAATTGGAAGTTCTTTTACTTTACTACGATTGTAAAGGCAGCGAACGATAGTAGCGATATCTTTAATAGTACCTTTCTTAAGCAAATCAAGGTTCATCTGATATCTAAGCTTCCAGTCAGAAGTTATAGGCTCAAAATCATCAGCAAGCAAATTAAGAGCTGCTTCTGCTTCTTCTGCAGAAACAATCTGACGAATTCCAAGTTCCTCTGTCTTTTCTACAGGCACCATAACAATCATATCTGATGCTTCAATGTAGATTTTGTAATAAGGAATTGTTGTGTCCTTAAATTTCTTTTCAAAGACGTCTTTTACAATTCCAACACCCTGACTAGGATAAACGACCTTCTGGTCAATTTTGAATTCTGTTTCCATATTTATATGTATTATATCACAAAATTACGAAATATTCAAATTACGTTATATTTTACTTCTGTTTATCCTTAGAAATACCACTGGAAATTCAAAGAAGAACAAATAAAGCCTGCTCCGAAACATTCCCAGAAGCCGTCTGTATTTCCAATAGTTCTAATAAAGAATCTATCTGGACCTGCAATAAAATAAACAAAAGGAAGATAAGATGTAACTCCAACTGCAAAGCCAGCCTTTGTTCTTACTCCGCCTCTAAAATACAGAGCCAAGGCTTCCATGTTTTCTACAGTGTTTTTTCCGAAAAATCCAATAGCACTTGCATAAGCCAAACCAATTGTATCTGTCCAGCCTGTGTCAAAAGCTTCAAAATTGTATCCCAAATGAATTTTTGGAGTGATTACTGCCATTGCAGTATCATGCAAGTCTTCACCGTCATTGTAGCCATCTACCAGGAAATAGAATGGAGCCTGTTCTCCACCGGCAAGAGCAAGAGAAAGGGCTAGTTCCATGTGGTTTCTACCAATTAATGCTCCAAACTCTGGTCCAAAAACAGAAAAAGAAAGTGTTGGTGCAATAAAAAATGAATCATCGTTAACAGAATCTTCCTGAGCAAAAAGCAAGCCAAAAGAGAATAAAATTGTAAATAAAAGTGTAGTAAGTCTTTTCATGAGCATGAATATAACACCAGTTTATTATTTTCGCAAGTTATTTCTTTCGCAAACGTTGACATTCCTTGCTAAAGTTTACTTTTTCTTGTATATTGTCTGGAACAATATGACAACAAATAACATTGACATCACTGCAGATGAGATTGCAGAAGACACATTTAGTTCGGACACTGTAACATTTGAAGATTTAGGACTTGATGAATACACTTTAAAAGCCGTTGAAAAGAAGGGCTTTAAAACTCCATCTCCAATTCAGGCACTGGCAATTCCACGCCTGCTCACTGGAGATACTAACCTTATTGCAAGAGCACGAACAGGTACTGGAAAAACTGCCGCTTTTGGACTTCCTATCATTCAGAACGTACGCGGTAAATCAGATCACGTAGAAGCTCTTATTCTGGAACCAACACGCGAACTTGCAATGCAGACCTGCACAGAAATGCAGTCTTTTTCTACAGACGAATTTCCACGCACAACTGTTCTTTACGGAGGCGCTTCTTATTCAGCACAGATTAAGGACCTTAAACGCGGAAGCGAAGTTGTAGTTGGAACTCCTGGACGTATTAAAGACCACATTGAACGCAAAACTCTGGATATCAGCAAGATTAAGTACTTCATTCTTGATGAAGGCGATGAAATGCTGGACATGGGCTTTATTGACGATATCGAAGAGATTTTCCGTCACGCAAACCCGGCCTGCCGAATACTACTTTTCAGCGCAACTATGCCTGCCCCAATCTTAAAGATTGCCGGCGACTTTATGGGCGAGTATGACATTATCGAAGAGGAAAATGTAATTGATGAAGCCCTCCTCATTGACCAGAAATACTGGGTTGTAAAGGAAAGTGAAAAGATTGAAGCTCTGGTTCGCCTTATAGATATTTCTCCAGATTTCTATGGTCTTGTATTTACTATGACAAAATCTGATGCAGACCGTGTTACCCGTGAGCTTGATCTTCGCGGTTACGAAGCTACTGCCCTTCACGGCGACATCATGCAGAATCAGAGAGAAAAAGTTCTCGAACGCTTCCGCATGAAAAAGACCCGCATACTTGTTGCAACCGACGTTGCAGCCCGCGGTATTGATATTAAGGGAGTAAGCCATGTTGTAAACTACTCTCTTCCTTTTGATACAGCAACTTATGTTCACCGCATTGGCCGTACAGGCCGCGCCGGAACAGAAGGTATCGCTGTAACTTTTGTTAGACCGGAAGAGCGACGCAAGCTCGGCTTCCTTTCAAAAAATATCAAAAAGGCTACCAAGAGTGATTTTGAAGAAGGCAAGATTCCAGAAGTAAAAGAAGTTCTGGCAGTAAAGAACGAACGCGTAATCGCGGAACTTAAAGATAAATTATTTACTCAGAGCAAGGTGGTTTCGACAGGCTCAACCACCGCAGATGACAGTCATCCTGAACTTGTTTCAGGATCCATTGTTCCAGAAAATACAGAAAGCATCGAAACCACTGCAGAACCTGAAGATGGTGTAATTTCGACAAGCTCTATCACCCCATCTTCAACCATACGCGAAAAGCTCCTTACCCAGACCTT
>JAEEGH010027393.1_pt1 | contig 11282 bp, 8 predicted proteins | sample 9134181 | NCBI WGS metagenome assembly JAEEGH01 (sample SAMN16246544, study PRJNA631951) | gut metagenome | biome: gut microbiome; feature: rumen; material: DP-attached | host: Bos | place: Iran: Karaj | collected 2018-10 | reverse complement strand
TGTCCGCGAGATCCTCGGCAGCGGCTCGCTCTTCGGCTGGAAATTCATCACCGGAGACGGTATCCTGGCCTTCGTGATGGCCCCGGGTGCCTTCCTGGTGCTGGGATTCCTGATGGTCCTGTTCAACAAGTATCTCGCTAAAAAGTAGGCTGTATGGAATACTTCCTCATCTTTGTCTCGGCGATTTTCGTCAACAACATCCTGCTGGCGCAGTTCCTCGGCATCTGCCCCTTCCTGGGCGTGTCGAACAAGCTTTCCACGGCCACGGGCATGTCCGGGGCGGTCTGCTTCGTGATCACGCTCGCCACCGTGGTGACCTACCTGTTGAACCAGTACCTGCTGGTACCCCTCGGCCTGGAATTCCTGCAGACCATCTCCTTCATCCTCGTGATCGCCGCCCTCGTGCAGATGGTGGAGATCGTGCTGAAGAAGATCAGCCCGTCGCTTTACCAGGCTCTCGGTATCTTCCTGCCCCTGATCACCACCAACTGCGCCGTGCTCGGCGTGGCCATCACCGTGGTGACCAAGGAGTTCGCGCTGGGTGGCGCCCCCCATATGCTGAACCTCGGCCAGGCGGTGGTCTACGCCGTCGCCACGTCCCTCGGCTACGGCCTGGCGATGTGCCTTTTCGCCGGCCTGCGCGAGCAGCTGGCGGGCAACGACGTCCCCAAGGCCTTCAAGGGCCTGCCGATCGCACTCATCACCGTGGGTATCATGGCGATGGCGTTCCTCGGCTTTTCCGGAATAGTTTAACCTTTTAAATAAGTGTTAGTTATGAAAAAATTTATTGTTGTAGTACTTTCCGTACTTGCCTTCGCGGCAGTGGCATCCGCCCAGCCCCGCGCCCTCGGTATCCGCGCCGGTTACGGCGGGGAAATCTCCTACCAGCACGGTGGTGGCGCCGGCTTCCTTGAGGCCGACCTCGGCTTCTGGGCCAACAACGGTTTCTATGTGACCGGTGTCTATGACTTCATCTTCGCCAATGCCGGTATCGTCAACTTTTATGTCGGCCCTGGCGTGCAGCTCGGTTTCTACAACCACGCTGACCAGAGCGGCTTCAACGCCGGTCTCGCAGGCCAGCTCGGCATGGAGTTCGAAATCCCTTCGGCGCCCGTCAACATCTCCCTCGACTGGCGCCCGGTCTACTACTTCAACTACGGCGGCTTCGGCTGGCAGGGCATCGCCCTCGGCATCCGCTACCGCTTCTAGTCTGAAACGAACGTCTGTTCCGGCTCGTCCGGAACCATGGAGAACGCCGACCCCTTGCGGGCCGGCGTTTTCTGCCCAAAAAGGACAATATGTTAAAATAAATGACTACATTTGTGCATTGCACTAAAGCAACCAATTATTGTTCAACCAAAAAACCTTTCCGATGAAAAGTCATTTTCGAATGGCGATTGCGGCTTTGCTCCTGTTCGTAGGGGCTGTCTCCGCTTTCGCCCAGCAGCAGATTACGGGAACGGTCAAGGACCAGGCCGGTGATCCGATCATTGGAGCTTCCGTCGTCGTGCCCGGCACTACCAACGGTGTCATCACGGACGTCAACGGCAACTTCTCGATCCGCGTCACCCCGGGCACGACCCTCGAAGTCTCCTGCATCGGCTACGTCACCCAGCGGGTGGCGGCTGCTCCCAATCTCGCCCTCGTCCTGCAGGATGACAGCCTGCTCCTGGAAGAGGCCGTGGCCGTGGGTTACGGTTCCATCACCAAGCGTTCCGTCTCGACGGCTATCTCTACGGTCAAGGGCAACAAGATCGCCGACATGCCGAACTCCACCATGGCACAGTCCCTGGCGGGTATGTCTTCCGGTATCACCCTGCAGCAGGTCAACGGTGCTCCGGGTTCCGCCCCGGCGATCCGTATCCGCGGTAACGGTTCCATCAACAGCGGCAACGACCCTCTGTACGTGATCGACGGCTATCCGACCACGGACGCGCAGCTGTTCAACAACCTCAACCCGATCGACATCGAGGACATCCAGATCATGAAGGATGCCGCCTCGTCCGCCATCTACGGTTCGAAGGCCGGTAACGGCGTCATCATCATCACGACCAAGAGCGGCAAGGCCGGCAAGCCGAAGGTGAGTTTCTCCACCCAGGTGGGTATCAGCCAGGCGCAGAACTTCGTGGAGGTGCTGAACGCAGACGACTTCCTGGACATGATCATCGAGGCCCGCACCAACAACGGCACGATCGGCCAGTACCAGAACCTCATCGACTTGCGCAAGAGCGGCAACTATCCCAACACCGACTGGCAGAGAGCCGTGTTCCGCAACGCGTTCAACGGCCGCGCCAACCTCAGCGTGACCGGCGGCAGCGACGCCGTCCGCTACAACTTCTCGGTCGGCTACCAGGATGAAGACGGTATCCTGCTGAACTCCTTCTTCAAGAAGATCACGGTCAAGGGCGGCTTCGAGGCCAAGCTCACCGACTGGCTTAAGTTCGGTGTGAGCTTCTCCCCGACCTACAGCTACCGCCGCAGCCAGTCCCCTTCGGGCGGCAACACCGAGGACCGTACCGGTATCATCGCCGAGGTCCTCACCGGCGCCCCGATCCTGCCGGTCTACCAGCCCAACGGCGACTATACGCAGACCCAGCAGCACTATCCTTCCTACGGCCTGAACAACCAGTGGCGCAACCCGGTGACGAACCTGCTGGAAAACAACAACGACACCTACAGCATCCGCACCGTCAACAGCGGCTTCCTGGAGGCGACGCCGGTCAAGGGCCTGACCCTTCGCTCGACGCTCAACTTCTCGACCAACTCCAGCCGCGGCGAATTCTACCAGAGCGCCTACATGCTGGGCGGCGCCTACACCGGCAACAAGTCGACCCCGTACCTCAACTCCATCGACGCGAACCGTTCCTCCGGTTTCGGCTACAACCTCTACTGGTCGACGACCGCAACCTACAAGTGGGACATCGCAGACCTGCATCACTTCAATTTCGTGGCCGGCTACGACTACGAGTACAACAGCGGCTTCAGTGTCCGCCAGGATGACCGTACGGATGCCGACAACCCGGTGGCATACAACAATACTTCCATCACCAACGTCAACGGCGCCAACCTCTGGACGGGTTCTTCCGGCTTCTCCGAGTACCTGTTCGACGCCATGTTCGCCCGTCTGATCTACGACTACAGCAACAAGTACATCCTCTCCGCCTCCGTGCGCCGTGACCGTTCCTCCAAGTTCGGTCCGGACAACCGGGCCGGTATCTTCTGGTCCGTCTCCGGTGCCTGGAACCTCTCCGAGGAGTCTTTCCTGAAGGATGTCAGCTGGCTGAACATCGCCAAGATCCGCGCGAGCTACGGTGTGACCGGTAACGACCAGATCGGCGACAACTACGCCTGGCTGTCCTCGCTGAACAAGAACCACGACGTGATCTTCGGCACCACGGCCGTCAAGGCCTATTATCCGAGCGCGTACTCCAACCGTAACCTGGGCTGGGAGAAGAACAACCAGGTCGACCTCGGTTTCGACTTCGGCGTATTCGACCGCATCAACCTCACGGTGGACCTCTACCGCCGTGTCAGCGACATCGTGATGCCGGCCAACATCCCGAACTTCAACGGTATCGCCGGCTCGATCAACATGAATTCCGGCCAGATTGAGAACAAGGGTATCGAGATCCAGCTGACGGGCCGTCCGTTCACGGGCGACTTCCAGTGGGAGACCACCCTCAACTGGTCGCTGAACCGCAACAAGATCCTCTCGCTGGCCGACGGACAGACGCAGCTGAGCAACCAGAGCGCCGGCACGAAGTGGGGCAACGTGATCCGCAATTATGTGGGCCGTCCGATGGGCGACATGTACATGTTCAAGGTGATCGGCACCTTCAACACCGAAGAAGACCTGAAGAAACCGCGCAACGGTACCCAGGCCCTCGGTGACCTGATGTACGAAGACGTCAGCGGCCCCCAGGGCGTTCCTGACGGCGTCATCAACAACAACGACATGCAGCTGGTCGGCAACTACCAGCCGAAGTTTACCTATGGCTGGAACAACACCTTCGCCTACAAGAACTTCGACCTGGCGGTGACGATCGACGGCCAGTATGGCGGCAACGTCATCTACGCTGCAGCCCGTGCCTTCACGCTGAACCGCTACGACGACAACGTGCTGGCCGAGTCCGGCCTCGGACGCTGGAAGTCCCCTTCCGATCCCGGCAACGGCAAGTCCCACAAGGCGGGTACCAACAACCTCGGCTCCAACATCGGCGCCAACACCCGCTACCTCTATGACGCAAGCTACCTGCGTATCCGCAACGTCGCCCTGGGCTACACGCTCCCGAAACGCATCTGCCAGAAGATCGGCATGGAAGGTGTGCGCTTCAGCGCCAACTTCCAGAACCTCTGGACTTTCGACAACTACCCGGGATACACGGTCGAGGCCAACTATCGCGAGAATTCCGCGACCAACAACGGCGTTGACTTCGGCGGCTACCCGCTGTCCCGTGTGATGACCTTCGGTGTCAATATTAATTTCTAAGTCATGGGAGGATCAATTATGAAGACCATCAACAAAATATCCATTATTGTACTGGGCCTGGCGGCGCTGACCGCCACCTCCTGCAGCGATAAGGCGTTCGACAAGTATCCGACCGACACGATGCAGATGGAGACCTACGTCAAGAACGATTCCGAAGCATTGACCATCCTGTATGATGCTTACTACTACCTGCGTACGATCTCTTCCAGCATCATCACCATCAACGGTGTGGGTACGGACGAGGCCTACAACGGCAAGCGCAACAACGGCACGGATGCCATCGCGCTCAACGAGTGCACCTGGGACGCCACGTTCGGTATCTCCAGCAGCGTCTGGTCCAACAGCTACTACATGATCAACCGCTGCAACACGGTGATCGACCACGAAGCCGACCTGAAGAACGGCAGTCTGGTAGCCGAGGCGAAGTTCCTGCGCGCCTACGCTTACTTCAACCTGGTCCGCCTGTTCGGTGCCTGCCCGCTGACGACCTCCGTAATCGGCAACTACAAAGATCTGTACAACTATCCGCGCGAGTCCGTGGAGAGCGTGTACAGCCTGATCGAGAGCGACCTGGCAGCGGCTGTCTCCGGCCTGCCGGAGACCCGCAGCGGCGCTGAGGCCGGCCGTGCGACGAAGATCGCGGCCTGGACCCTGCAGGCAGAAGTCCAGATGACCCGCGGCAACTACAGCGGCGCGAAGTCCACGCTGGACAACGTGATCAACTATGCCAACGCCAATCCTTCCAAGCTGGGCCTGGAGGAGCATGTCGCGAAGATCTATGATTCTACCAACCCGAACGGCAAGGAGATTATTTTCGCCGCGCAGTTCAACAACGGTGCGACGGTCGTTGCCAACGGCTTCATGAGCTCCTGCTACATCAACGGCGGTATGCCGGGCACCCAGCCCATCTACATCTACCCGGACGGCACCAAGTTCACGATTACGATCGGCGGTGGCGGCGGCGGTCTGCTGATGACCTGGGAGTTGTGGAACAAGCTGCGCGAGGATCCGAACGACGAGCGTCTTACCACGCTTGTCTATTCCGGTACCTATGACACGCAGGCGGTCGACATGGCGACGGACGAGGTGACCGTGTTCACCAATCCCGCTACGGGCGGTACCCATGCCAACATCCCCAATACGCTGAAATACTTTGACTTCGCCAACATGGGCCTGACGACCTGCCGCTCGAGCTGCGACAACATCATCTACCGCTACGGCGGCGTGCTTCTGATGTATGCCGAGTGCCTCAACGAGACCGGCGGCGATGCCGTGAAGTATATCAACATGATCCGGGAGCGTGCCGGTGCCGAACCGATCTCCGTGTCCGGCAAGGACGCCGTGAAGCTGGCCCTGGAGGACGAGAGTTTCCGCGAGCTGTGCTTCGAGGGACACCGTTGGTTTGACCTGCTCCGCAACAAGCGGCTGAAGGCTGTCATGACGGCGCACTACAACCACCGCACGCCGGGCCTCTCCCCGCTGCATCAGGGCAGTGACAACGGCATGGTTGTGACGGACGAGAAGGCGACGAGCGGCACCCCTTCGGTGTGGCGTTTCGACGACGACGTCCTCTTCCCGATCCCTTACGACCAGGTGCAGCTGACCGACTGGGCCAACAACCCTGGCTATTAGGATAATATCCCCGGCTGTGAGCCGGAATGTCTAAAAAATCCCGGCCTGTGTCTGCAGGTCGGGATTTTTTGTGTATCTTTGAGGATATGTATCAGATACTGAAAAAAGAGATGCTGACTCCGACGATCTGTCGGATGGAAGTGAAGGCCCCGCGGCTCGCCGCAGCGGCGCAGCCGGGCCAGTTCCTGATTGTCCGAGCGGACGAGCAGGGCGAGCGGATTCCGTTGACCATCAGTGATTTCGACGCCGACAAGGGCACGGTGACCATTGTCACGCAGCAGATCGGCGCCTCTACGGCCGACATCAATGCGCTGGAAGTCGGCGAAGGCTTCAGCGACGTGGTCGGCCCGCTCGGTCTCCCGTCCGAGTTCGTGGAGATGGGCCCGGAGCAGCTCTCGTCGATGCGCTATATCTTCATCGCCGGTGGCGTGGGCACGGCCCCCGTGTATCCGCAGGCCAAGTGGCTGCACGCGCACGGCATCCCCGTGGACGTGATCATCGGCGCCAAGACCAAGGACCTGCTCATCTACAAGGAGGAGATGGCCGCCGTCTGCGACAATCTCTTCCTCTGCACGGACGATGGCTCCGAGGGCTTCCACGGGATGGTGACGGCCCTGCTGGAGAAGCTCGTCGCCACGGATGGCCGCCAGTACACGCAGGCCGTCGCGATCGGTCCGATGATCATGATGAAGTTCACCACCCTGACCGCCAAGAAGCTCGGTCTCCCCATCACGGTGAGTCTCAATACCCTGATGGTGGATGGGACCGGGATGTGCGGAGCCTGCCGCGTGAGCGTGGGTGGCAAGACGCGCTTCGCGTGCGTCGAGGGGCCCGAGTTCGACGGCTACCAGGTCGACTTCGACGAAGCGATGCGCCGCCAGGGGCAGTACAAGGCCGAGGAGGCCGAAGCGAATGAGAAACATAAATGCAAAATAGGGAGGGGCAAGTAATATGGCAAACCGAATTCCCCGTGTGCCGGTCCGCGAACAGGACCCCAAGGTCCGCGCGACCAATTTCGAAGAAGTGTGCTACGGCTACAACAAGGAGGAGGCGATGCTGGAAGCATCCCGCTGCCTGAACTGCCGCAACCCCCGCTGCGTGACGGCCTGCCCGGTCGGCCTGCAGATCCCGCGCTTCATCGCAGAAGTCGCCGCCGGCAACGTAGCCGGCGCGGCCGCCGTGATCGCGGAGGATTCTTCGCTGCCCGCCGTCTGCGGACGCGTGTGTCCGCAGGAGACCCAGTGTGAGGGCAGCTGCGTGCTCGGTGTCAAGGGCGAACCCGTCGCTATCGGCAAGCTCGAGCGCTTCGTCGCCGACTACAGCCGCGAACTGACTGCCGCTGCCGGTGACGGGCCGGATCGCGTCAGCGATCATCCGGCCATCCCCCTTGAGGGGGTGCAGGGGGTGAAGGGATCCGACGGGACCAAGCGCCGCGTAGCGGTGATTGGTTCCGGTCCGGCAGGCCTTGCGTGCGCCAGCGACCTGGCCAAGTGGGGCTACGACGTGACGATTTTCGAAGCCCTCCACAAGGCCGGCGGCGTGCTGGAATACGGCATCCCGGAGTTCCGTCTGCCCAAGGAGAAGGTCCTGCGCCACGAGGTGGACGCCGTGCGTGCGCTCGGCGTCAAGATCGAGACCAACGTCATCATCGGCCGCACGATCACGATCGACCAGCTGATGGACCGGGAGGGCTTCGAGGCCGTGTTCATCGGCACGGGCGCCGGCCTGCCCAAGTTCATGAACATCCCCGGAGAGAACCTCTGCGGCGTGTTCTCCGCCAACGAATTCCTGACCCGCAACAACCTGATGAAAGCCTGGCGCGAGGATTACCTGACCCCGATCCACCCTGGCAAGAAAGTCTGTGTCGTGGGTGGCGGCAACGTAGCCATGGACGCCGCCCGTACGGCGCTTCGCCTGGGCGCGGACGTCCATATCGTCTACCGCCGCACCGAGGCCGAACTTCCCGCCCGCCGCGAAGAAGTGCACCATGCCATCGAAGAGGGCATCATCTTCGACATGCTGACCAACCCGGTAGAGGTCCTCGGCGACGAGAAGGGCTGGGTCAAGGCCCTCAAGTGCATCCGCATGGAGCTCGGCGAGCCCGACGCGAGCGGCCGTCGCCGCCCTGTACCCATCCCCGGTTCGGAGTTCGAGATCCCCACGGAGACCGTGATCATGGCCCTCGGCACCTCGCCCAACCCGCTGATTTCCAAGACGACCAAGGGCCTGGATGTCAATCGCTGGGGTTGCCTGGTAGTCGACGAAGCCGGCGCCACCACGCGCCCGGGCGTCTTCGCCGGCGGCGACGCCGTCACGGGCGCCGCGACAGTGATCCTCGCCATGGGCGCCGGCCGTACGGCCGCCAAGGCCATCGACGCCTACCTCAAGCAGCAATAACACGACGCCGGGGCCGGACAGGCCCCGGTTTTCAATAACCACATGATGAAACTTCAAGACTTATTGGCTCCTATCAGGACGTGGAAGTTCTGGAAGGAACTCCTGATCATGACCGTCGGCATGTTCATCGCCGCCGCAGCCGTCTACTATTTCCTGGTACCCAGCAAGATCGTCGTGGGCAGCATCTCCGGTCTGTCCATCGTCATCAGCGCCCTGTTCGAGCAGGCAGGCCTCGCCATCAAGGTGTCCACGGTCGTGCTCGTCATCAACGCCATCCTGCTGGTCCTGGCCTATTTCCTCATCGGCAAGGAGTTCGGCGTCAAGACCTGCTACACCGCCCTGATCCTGGGCCCCATGATGGACCTGTGGGAGAAGATCTGTCCGTATGAGCGGCTCCTCGAGCCCGGCGCCACCTCCGTGATGGGCGACCTGTGGTTCGACCTGATCTGTTTCGTGCTCATCCTGAGCATGTCCCAGGCCATCATGTTCCGCATCAACGCGTCCACGGGCGGTCTGGACATCCTGGCCAAGATCGTCAACAAGTACCTGCATTTCGACATCGGCCTGTCGGTGACGATCGCGGGTGTGATCATCTGTCTCACGGCCTTCTCCGTCAACCCGTTCCGCCTGGTGATCATCGGTCTGATCGGTACCTGGATCAACGGCCTCATCGTAGACTATTTCATGGCGAGCCTGAGCCGGCGCAAGCGCGTCTGCATCATTGCCGACGAGCATGAGAAGATCCGGGACTACATCGTCAACAAGATCGTGCGCGGCTGCTCGCTCTATGAAGTCACGGGCGGCTACCAGGGAGACAAGCGCATGGAGATCCAGAGCCTGCTGACCAAGGATGAATTTGCCGACCTGATGAATTTCATCCGCGAGAATGACATCAAGGCCTTCATCACCGCCGGCAACGTAAGCGAAGTCTACGGCCTCTGGTCCGAGCACAAGCACCACCGGCTCCGCATCTAAGTCCTTCCGTGCCCCTCTGCAGTCATTCCGTGCCCCTCTGCAGTCATTCCGGGCTTGACCCGGAATCTCCTTCCGCAGGCGTCTCCCTCGGGGGATAGCCGTAACACTTCTTGTAAGCCCGGCTGAAGAACGCCGGGTCCCTGAACCCCGATTCCAGCATCGCGTCGGCTACGCGGCAGTCTCCTGCCGCGAGCAGCCGGTGCGCATCCTGCAGGCGGCGCCGCAGGATCCATTTTTCGGGCGTGAGCTCACTCACTTTCTTGAAGTCCCGCTTGAAGGCGGACAGGCTGCGGCCGGTGTAGCGCGCCAGCTCCGGCACGGACAGGTCGTAGAGGTAGTTCTCCTCCATGAATCCCAGCAGGTCCACCTTCCAGGGCTGGGCGAAGTCGAACAGCGAGGCGTAGACGTTGCGGTCGGCCGCGAGGACGAGCCGCGCCCCCTCCAGACGCTTCAGCCAGGCGGTCTCTTCCGTCAGAGAGTCGGTGGCGTCGAGGTAGGGCATGAGCGAGAGGAACAGGCTCTCCAGTTCCGGCCCTGCCGGAATCTTCAGCACAGGCTCGCTGCCTCGCCGGGCATCGTGCGGGAGATCCTCCGGCCGCAGCGTACGGTAATAGGAATGCAGGAACTTCCGGCAAAAAAAGAGGGCCACCGACTGGAACGGCTCGCCGCCTTCCGGCGCCCAGGCGTCCAGCACGAGCCGATGGTCCTTGCGCAGGAACACGCAGTCTCCCGCGGCGAGCGGGGTCCTGCGGTCGTCGCAGACCACCTCCGCGCGGCCGGAGCGGATATACAGGAGCGTATGCTCCTTGAGATGCTGGGGGCCCCGGACATCCTCCCGGTCCACCCGGGAGAAGACAACGCCGGAGCGGTTGATGCGGCTGAATCCTTCCATAATGCAAAGATAATCCATTTCTGGACTTTTCAGTCAAATAATATGGACTTTTCAGTCAAATTCTTTCCCCCGGATTGTCGTTACTTTGCAGCGCTGATTATTAACAGATGAAAAGATTGATTATTACCCTGGCGGCCCTGGTGTTTGCCGCCCTTGCCCAGGCTGCTTCCGTGCAGCCTGCAGGTGACCAGATCGATACCCTGCGCGGCGCCGTCGTGACCGGCACGCGCGTCGCGATGGAGCGCGACCGCATTCCCGCTCCCGTGTCCGTAGTGCGCCGCGCGCGCATCGCCACCAGCGACGAGAGTTCCCTGATGCCTTCCCTGATGGAGGAAGTCCCCGGCTTGTTCGTGACTTCCCGCGGCGTGACCGGCTACGGCGTGTCCTCCGGTGCCGCCGGCGGCATCTCGCTGCGCGGCTTCGGCGCCGGCAGCGGCCGGACCCTGGTCCTGATCGACGGACACCCGCAGTACATGTCCATCTACGGCCACGCCGTGGCCGATGAATACCTCGCCGACCTCGCCGAGCGCGTCGAAGTGACGCGCGGTGCGGCCTCCGTCCTCTACGGCTCCAACGCCATGGGCGGCGCCATCAACATCATCACCCGCCGCCCGGACTTCCTGGGCAACCGCATCAACGTCAAGCTGATGGGCGGCTCCTACGGGACCTTCCGCGGCAACGTGACCGAGCAGTACTCCAACGGCCGCTTCTCGCTGGTCGCGAACTTCGGCCACGACCGCACGGCCGGCCACCGCGACAACTCCGCTTTCCGCTCCACGAGCGGCATGCTGAAAGCCGCCTACGACCTCTCCGCCGAGTGGCGCCTGTCCGGCGACTTCAACGTGGTCCGGGCTTATTCCGAAAACCCCGGTACGGTGGAGCGTCCGATGTTCGAGG
>JAEEGH010027392.1_pt1 | contig 11282 bp, 7 predicted proteins | sample 9134181 | NCBI WGS metagenome assembly JAEEGH01 (sample SAMN16246544, study PRJNA631951) | gut metagenome | biome: gut microbiome; feature: rumen; material: DP-attached | host: Bos | place: Iran: Karaj | collected 2018-10 | reverse complement strand
GATGACCTTTCCAACCTTAGCAATACTCTTTGTCTGCACAAGTCTTACAACGCCCATAAAAGCGAAGAACGCAACTACCAGAAACGCCAGCACCATCACCAGATCGGATATTTTGTCAAACGTTTCATTATATCCCAGAAGATTTGCTACAGCTCCGTTTAATGAAGAAAAACCAACGGATGTGCCTTCCGGACCTATGGCCGCTCTGTCCACAAATGCTGTGAGAGCCGAGAAGATCACAGTGATCAGCAAAAGACATATCGGCTTTGTCGATGTATTTTTCTCAAACTTCACTTTAAACATCCCCTTTCGGCATTACTTGCCATATTCCTCTTTAACAAATTTCTTAAGGGCAACCATTGCTCTCTCAACCTTTTCGGTATCGATGCAGTAAGCCATTCTGAAGAACCCGGGTGCTCCGAAGCCGTCAGCCGGAACAAATACCAGATCGTACTTTAAAGCTTTTTTACAAAATGCTACTGAATCCTCTTCCAGTGCCTTGGGCATTATATAGAAGGTTCCGCCGGGCTTAACTACTGTGAAGCCAAGCTCAACAAGTGTGTCGTAGATGATGTTCATGTTGGTCTCATAAACTGAGAGATCCGCTGTAAGTGAACATACCTTGGCAACAGCCTGCTGAATGATCGAAGGAGGACAGTTGTGTCCTGTGCCTCTTGAAATCTGTCCGCACATGGGAACGATTATGTCAGCACCCTCGCAGGCAGGATTTACAGCCACGTAACCGATACGCTCTCCGGGAAGTGAAAGTGACTTGGAGAATGAATAGCAGCTCAGGGTGTGATCGTAGAACTTTGAAACATAAGGTGAGTCTGCGCCCTTGAACACGATCTCTCTGTATGGCTCATCTGAAAGAAGGAAAATGTTGTGACCATACTCTTTTGACTTCTCTCTTAAGATATCGGCAAGTCTCTGAAGTGTATCAGTTGAATATGCGATACCTGAAGGATTGTTAGGTGTATTTACAAGAACTGCTGCCACGTTCTCATTTATCATCTCCAGGAACTTATCGAAGTTGATCTGAAAAGAGCTTGTATCTGCCGGAACTACACTTAGCTTACAGCCTGCGCCTGTGATGTATGGGCCGTACTCAGGGAAGTATGGCGCAAAAGCGATCATCTCATCGCCGGGCTTTGTCACTGCTCTAACTGCATGTGCAACAGCACCTGCTGCTCCCGTTGTAGGGAAGATGTGCTCCGGACCGTAATTCATTCCGAATCTCTCATTCAAAGATTTTGCTATCTCTTCTTTATATAGAGGGTTTCCAAGGCTTGGTGTATAGCCATGAAGTGTCATGGTGTCCTCTTCCTGAAGGAGTCTTATCATCTCATCCGTAAACTCCTTGGGAACTTCCACGCTTGGATTTCCAAGACTGAAATCAAATACATTCTCGTATCCTACTTCTTTTCCCCTGGCAGTTGCATACTCTGAAAGCTCTCTTATTACTGACTTAGCTCCCAGCATGCTCTTGTATTGCTCGTTTATCATAGCCGTTCCTCCTAAATATATATATGGCTGTTCGTATATCTATGCCGTGATATTTGTATGATTATAGCATAATACCTGTTTGATTATATCATATTGTTTAGCAGTTTACATTATTAAAGTATTCGCCTATTTAAGGAGGAGTTCTTCGATGGCACACTTGTAGTTTGCAAAGTTAAAGGTATGCTCGTCGTCTTCAAACGTCATAATAAAGTTTTTCCCTTGGATGATTCCTGCTTTTTCATAGTTCCTGATTTTCCAGAAGAACTCTTTATCACGATAATCAGGGCTATCCATTATTCCAAAATGTTCAATATAAACAAGCTTGCGACGTCTGACATTAAGACATGTGAAGTCAGGATATATTATGAACGATGGAGATTCCACCATCGCATGGTAGGCGTCCCCCTCTGAAGTTCCGGGAATCTTTACAGGAGCTTCATATTTATATGGTATGCCAAGCATTTTAAGATTGTCTGCAATAATAACTTCAGATTTAGAGCGAACCCACTCACCATTTGCAGTTTTCTGATCTTTCTTCTCCGGAAATTTAGGGTTCGGTTCATAAGGAATTTCCAGCCATCTTTTTGCATACTCGGTATCTTCGATTAAATATGGCTTTATAAGACGCTGTCTTATCTCAGTCTGCTTGGCATAAACCTCCTCCGACTGATTAGTCTCATATTCATGAATAATTGAATCAATAAGATCAAGCTTTGGGTTCAGTGATTTAATAAATCTATCTGCATAGGTCTTTTGCGCTAACGCTTGTGCAATATCTATCCTGTCTTTATGTATATAGCAACCAAGACGATCTTCTTTTGATGCTCTGTGATAGAACTCCTGGTGGTCCCCTTTTCTTGCAACCCTAAGACATCCTTCCGGCGCACGCTCTTTGTCCTGTATTGCAGATTGAAGCAATTTCTCCAGGCGTTGTTTCTCTTCCTGAAGGTAATCGATTATAATGTCTTTCATTTTTCTCCTATCTTTATTGCTATTTAGTTTTGAGGTTTTGCTTTTCTGTTATATCTCTTCCGGAAAATATGCGCATTGAAATCCGAGAACCGGTACGCACTTCTCTTAGAATGTATTAGATAATTGTGGATTATAATGAATTATAGTAACAACTGTCAAGATGCTTCTATTTCAATGGATATTTTCGCTGTATCCATAACATACTTCCAGCCATGTTTTCCACTGCATTTCCGATATTTGCTTCTTTGCATAGGGCCAAAAACAGTCTAAATTCCTCGTTCTTTCACTGCAAATTATGATTTTTGCATTTTGCAGTGGAGAATTTTGTCTTTTCCATCTGCGCTTCTCCACTGCAATAACCAAAGAATTGAAAATGCAGTGGAGCTTGTCTACTATTCCTTCAAATTATCTCCACTGCAATACTTAGATAATTAAAAATGCAGTGGAGCATGCCATCAATTACCCCAGCATTTCTCCACTGCATTTATAGTTTTAATACAATTGCGTAGGAAATTCTTCCTACCCACGTCGCATTACACGTCGAATTACACGTTGAATTCCACATCGCACTACACATCCCATCATACGCGTAAGTCTCTAAGCTTCTCAATAAGCGTCTCAGCATCTTCAAGAAGCTGCTTCTCGGCCTTGGTTGGGTTGGTATCCTTCTTGTACTTGTAGACAAATACCGGAATGCCGGTACTGTGGAAGGCCATGTTTCCCTTGTAGGAGGCGATAAAGCCCGGGATCTTGCCGGGATCTATCTTGGCGTTTGGACTTATCTTGATCTCGATGCTGCCGTTTCCGCCCTTTACTTCCATGATGTAGAGCTCGTGAGCCCTTGCACGTAAAAGAGATATACGAAGAAGGTTAAGCGCTGTCTCAGGAACTTCACCGAATCTGTCTATGAGCTCATCCTTCATCTCATCGCATTCCGTCTGGTTCTCTATGCTTGCGATCCTCTTGTAGATCTCAAGCTTCTGATCCTCGTTTAAGATATAGTTGTCAGGAATAAAGGCGCTGACATCAAGATCAATACTTGTGCCGGGCATATCCAGGACTTCCTCGGTATCCTCGCCCTTTCTGATCTTGACAGCTTCACCAAGCATCTTGCAGTAGAGGTCGTATCCGACTGCTGCCATGTGTCCGCTCTGCTTTTTGCCAAGGAGATTTCCTGCGCCTCTGATCTCAAGGTCCCTCATGGCGATCTTGAATCCGCTGCCCAGGTCGGTAAATTCCTTGATGGCTGCAAGTCTCTTTTCCGCAACTTCCTTGAGCATCTTGTCTCTCTTATACATAAGGAAGGCATAGGCTGTCTTGTTGGATCTTCCGACACGGCCCCTTAACTGATAGAGCTGGGAAAGTCCCATCTTATCCGAGTCATGGATGATCATGGTGTTAACGTTGGGGATATCAAGTCCTGTCTCAATAATAGTAGTAGAGACAAGAACATCTATAGTTCCGTCGATGAAGTCGTACATGATCCTCTCAAGCTCCGACTCCTTCATCTGACCATGGGCAAAGGCAACATTTGCTTCAGGCACAAGCTTCTGAATTCTGGCAGCTGTGTCAGCTATGGTGTTGACTCTGTTGTAAACATAGTAAACCTGTCCGTTTCTCGAGAGCTCTCTGACAATGGCCTCTCTCACCAGCTCGTCGTTGTACTCCATGACGTAGGTCTGGATCGGAAGTCTGTCGTTGGGCGCTTCCTCAAGAACACTCATATCTCTGATACCAACCAGTGACATATGAAGCGTTCTGGGAATAGGAGTAGCTGTCAGCGTCAGAACGTCAACATTCTCCTTCATGGTCTTTATCTTTTCCTTGTGGGTTACGCCAAAGCGCTGTTCCTCATCCACAATAAGAAGACCAAGGTCTTTGTATTCAATATCCTTTGACAGGAGCCTGTGGGTTCCGATGACAACATCAACAAGGCCCTTTTTAAGGTCTGTAACAGTCTTTTTCTGCTCGGCCGGTGTCCTGAATCTGGACATGAGATCAACCCTCACCGGGAATGCGCGCATTCTCTCGGAGAAGGTGTTGTAGTGCTGCTGAGCAAGGATGGTTGTGGGAACCAAAACCGCTACCTGCTTGCCGTCCTGAACCGCCTTGAAAGCTGCGCGGATAGCCACTTCTGTCTTTCCAAATCCAACATCTCCGCAGACAAGTCTGTCCATGATCCGGCTTGATTCCATATCTTTCTTGGTATCGTCGATGGCAGTGAGCTGATCCTCGGTCTCCTGATAAGGGAAGGCATCCTCAAACTCCTGCTGCCATACTGTGTCTTTTCCAAACTCAAAGCCCACAGCCTGCTGCCTCTTGGCATAGAGCTCCACAAGATCCTGAGCCACCTCTTCAACCGCAGCCCTTACCTTGTTCTTGGTGTGGCTCCAGTCGCCGCTTCCAAGCTTGTTGAGCCTTGGCTTGTGAGCGTTCTCATCATCGCCTCCGGATGCGTACTTCTGGATGACAGAAAGACCTGTAGCCAGAACGTATAGATTTCCGCCACCGCCGTATTCAATCTTGATGTAATCCTTGACCACGTGGTCGGTCTCAATCTTCTCGATACCTCTGTAGATACCAAGACCGTGGTCCTCGTGAACTACGTAGTCACCTATCTTAAGGTCAGCAAAGTCGGAGATCTTCTCGCCGCTGTACTGGCTCTTTTTCTTTTTCTTCTTCCTTGTGTGCTCGGTGAAGATATCACTTTCCGCAATGACCGCGAACTTGATGTCAGGATACTCAAAGCCCTTCATTATCCTGCCGTAATAGGTCATGATCTCGCCGGGCTGCAGAACCCTACCCGGATCCTCACTGTAGAAGGCACTGACAAGGTTGTCACGAAGGTCCTCTACTATTCTCTTTGCCCTTGTTCTAGAGCCTGAGAGAATGAGCACCTTGTAGCCTCTCTTTGCGTAATTCTTAAGATCGCTTACAAGAGAATCGAAGCTGTTGTTGTAGGCTGCGATACTCCTTGCCTTAATGTCCCAGCTCTTTTCCGGGGAAAAGAGATTTAGAGAAGCCGGCATTGCAAGAGCAGACACCAGGACTCTCCTGCCGTTACCCATTCTTGCTATGCAGTTGTCTATAGGGTAAAGAATGTCCATCTGTCCCGGAAGCACGTAACCCTTTTCTGCTCTGTGGGTCATGCTCTCACGGAACTCCGCTTCAACAGCCATGGCGTGTTCCTGAACGCGCTGTGGCTCGTCGATAAAGATACAGCTCTTACCCTTGGGGAACATCTCCTGGATGGTGACTGTATCTTCATAGAAATATCTGATATAGCTCTCGAGATTGACTGCTGCCTTTAGTTCAAAGAGCTGTTCCTTGAGCTCCTCAGTCTGCTTCTTAAGCTGATGGGCTTCTGCAGTCTTAAACTCATCTCTCAGAGCTTTTACGACTTTATCTGTATCTTCCTGAATCTTCTCAAAGCCCTTTTCAAGCTCCTCATCCTCAAGGATGATCTCGGAAGCCGGGTAGATATCCACGGACTCCAGCTTTTCAAGGGATCTCTGGGAGAGAATGTCAAAGCTTCTTATGGAGTCGATCTCATCGCCCCAGAGCTCAATTCTGAAAGGGTTTTCCTCTGTAAGGTCAAAGACATCCACAATATCTCCGCGGATTGAAAACTCGCCGGGAGCTTCTACCTGATAGTTTCTGGTATAGCCCATGGTGACAAGCTTCTTGCCGATCTCAACGACGTCTATAGCACTGTGTCTGTCCAGGGAAAGAATGTGATTCTTGATGACTTCGGGCTTTATCTGCGGAGTCATCAGGGCAGCAAAAGTAGTGACCACCGTTACGGGTCTTCCCTCGATGAGCCTTCTCATGCACCTGATCCTCTGCCTTGCGATCTCGTTGCTGTGAACGTCGGCCTGGTAGAAGATCAGATCCTTGGCGGGATAGACTGTGACATTTCTGTCGTAAAACTTATAGTCCTCATAGATCTCTTTTGCCCGAAGGTCAGAGTAGGTCACGATGATCCTGTACTTGAAATCAGCGCCAAGTCCGTCGATGAAGTGGAGTTTCTGCGAGTCAACGCAGCCTGTTACTTCAGCGCAGGCAAAGGGCTTTTCAAGATACTCATTTATTTCATTAAATTCCTTAAGCTCAGAAAGGGGTGTGGTGATTGCTCTCATTTAACTTTTCCGTTGAATTTGTTCATGGCGCTGTCGGTGCCTTCTTCTATGATGCAGGCGACAGCTTCGGCTGCTCTTTCAATACTTTCCTTAATAAGAGTGGCGTCTTCTCCCTCAAAGTGTCCGAGGACCCAGTCCACCATATCCCACTGTTTGGGCTTTTTGCCAACTCCGATGCGGACTCTTGAGAATTCATCATGCCCAAGCTGAGCTATGATGTTCTTAAGTCCGTTGTGTCCTCCGGCGCTTCCCTTGGGGCGAACTCTGAGGTTCCCCACATCAAGCTCGACGTCGTCGGAGATCACGATAAGATTTGTCTTTGAATCTATTTTGAAATAATTACAGATAGGAGCCACTGCCTCACCACTGAGGTTCATGTAGGTCAGGGGCTTAACGAGGATAACTCTCTCGCTTCCTATCCTGCCCTTACCGTAGGCTGCCTTAAACTTGGTCTCTGTAAGACCTATGTTATATTTATCGGACAGGTGATCAATGGTATCAAAGCCCACGTTGTGCCTGGTTCCGAAATATTTTTTCTCCGGGTTTCCAAGTCCCACTATAACGAACATATTGCCGTCTTCCTCTTTATTCTTCCCTGAAAATAATGCCTTTAAAAATTCAAACATCCCATCCCCCAGCATAAATCAGGGGACCTAGTAATCTAAGTCCCCTGTTATTATACCCATTATTCACTTTAAGCTATTGTCTGTCAAGCCTCTGCAGGCGCTTCCTCGCCCTCCGGCTCCTCAAGAGATGCCTTGTCGTAAGCCTCAAGAATCTGGCTCTGAAGTACGCCTCTCATGTCTGAGTTGATGGGATGCGCGATGTCACGATACTCTCCATCAGCTGATTTCTTGCTGGGCATTGCAATAAAGAGTCCTCTCTCGCCCTCGATCACTTTGATGTCGTGTACAACGAACTCGTTGTCAAAAGTAACCGAAACCACTGCACGCATCTTGCCCTGCTTTGTAACCTTTCTAACACGAATATCTGTAATCTTCATAGTGTAACCCCCTCTTGATTACAACTCTGTTGCCGAATAACCTTAGATTACGTACCTCTCGTTATTCTCTACGACTACCTTTATTCCATTTTCTTCTTTATAATATGAGTTTGCCTGTATTGTGCCGTGGCTCTCTACAATGCAATTCTCAATATGTGAGTTATCTCCGATGTATACATCATTCAGAATGATTGAATTCTTGATGTAACAGTTGTTTCCGATAAAGGCGCCCTTGAAGATAACTGAATCCTCAATGGTTCCGTTTATGATACAACCGCTGGAGATAAGGCCGTTCTTAACGCTTACCCCTACGTTATACTTAGCCGGCGGAAGGTCGGAAACCTTGGTGTAGATACCCGGATACTCACGGAAGAAGTACTGACGGATCTCAGGCTTTAAGAAGTCCATGTTGGTCCTGTAGTAATCTTCTACGGAAGCGATGTTGCTCCAGTAATCCTTGATCTTGTATCCGTATATTCTCTTCATATCCTTGTATCTTACAAGGATGTCTCTAACAAAGTCGTATCTCTCTTCCTCTTCGGCTCTCTCAATGAGCTCGATGAGCTGTCTTCTTCTGATGACATAGATACCACAGGAGATGGTGTTGGATCTTGATACAACGGGCTTCTCCTCGAACTCCTCGATACGGCTCTCCTCGTTCATACGAACGGTTCCGAATCTCTCGGTGTCGATCGTTGCCGGCATATCCTTGCATACAACTGTGATGTCAGCCTGCTTCTGAATGTGGTACTCAAGAAGCTTGCCGTAGTCCATCTTGTATACGCAGTCTCCTGAAGTGATTACCACATACGGCTCGTGGCAGCTTCTAAGGAAATCAAGATTCTGTGCAATCGCATCAGCTGTACCTCTGTACCAGAGATTACCTGATGCCTTAACTGCGGGAGTGAATACGTAAAGTCCTCCCTGCTTACGTCCGAAGTCCCACCACTTTGATGAGCTTAAGTGTGTGTTAAGACTTCCTGCGTTGTACTGTGTAAATACGGCTACTGTCTGGATATGAGAGTTGGTCATGTTGCTGAGTGCAAAGTCGATACTTCTGTAAAAGCCAGCCACCGGCATTGCGCAAACCGCTCTTCTCTTGGACAGTTCCTGCATTCTGCTACTGCTGCCACCTGCTAAAATAATACCAATCGCCCTCATACTTTAATCACCTGCCTTATCTAATGTTCTTCCGCTGTCCAGGACTCCGTCCACGTAGTCGTCAGCAGTTGTAACTCCGGAGATCATAGTGTTCTTACCAACCTTTACACCGTCAGGTATAACTGATCTCTCTCCGATAGTGCAGAGACCTTCGCAATAAATTCCGGGCTTGGTCTCATTCTCTTTTTCCTCGAAGGTTCCCAGTATAACGCCGTTTCCGACCTGTGCTCTCTCAGCAATGATAGCTTTCTCAATGCTGCAGTTCTCACCGATCTGTGTCTCATTCATGATGATGGAATGGCTGACAACCGTTCCCTTACCAATCTTGACACCGGGTCCTATAACTGAGTTGTAAACCTTACCTTCTATATCGCAGCCTTCGCCGACAATACTTCTCTCAATGGCACTCTCCGGGCCAAGGTACTGTGGCGGCTGAACTCCGCTTGATGTGTATATCTTCCAATACTCTTCATAGAGATTGAACTCAGGCACGATGTCGATGAGCTCCATATTGGCTTCCCAGTAAGATGTAAGAGTTCCTACATCCTTCCAGTATCCGTCGAACTCATAAGCAAATAATGACTGTCCCTGTTCCTTGCAGTAAGGAATGATATGCTTACCAAAGTCCAGTCCTGCCTGATCTTTATTCTTGATAAGCGCATCACGAAGGGCCTTCCATGAGAAGATATAGATACCCATCGAAGCAAGATTGCTGCGTGGATGCTCAGGCTTCTCCTCGAAGTCCACAATGCGCTTGTTCTCGTCTGTTATCATGATACCGAATCTGCTGGCCTCTTCCATAGGAACAGGCATAACAGCAATGGTAACGTCAGCACCGCTTGACTTATGGAAATCAAGCATTGTCTCGTAGTCCATCTTATAAATATGGTCACCGGAAAGAATCAGGACATAGTCCGGGTTATAGTTTTCCATGTACTCCATATTCTGATAGATTGCGTTTGCAGTTCCTGTGTACCACTCACTGTTCGCACTCTTTTCATACGGAGGAAGAACTGTAACTCCACCGAAGTTACGGTCCAGATCCCACGGTATTCCAATTCCGATATGGGAATTAAGTCTGAGCGGACGATACTGTGTCAGAACGCCGACAGTGTCCACTCCCGAATTGATGCAGTTACTGAGCGGGAAGTCGATGATTCGATATTTTCCCCCAAATGAAACTGCAGGCTTTGCCATCTTAGATGTCAGAACGCCCAGTCTGCTACCTTGCCCACCTGCTAAAAGCATGGCGATCATTTCTTTTTTTATCATGCTCCACCTCGTTGCTAAAAGATCTTTGTGACTCACCAAATTGCCTTTTTTTCTATATTTTAGTATAGCACAAGAATGCAGTAAAAAAACACGAAAAAGTCTAAATATGATATATAATTAACGTAAACGTTTTCGAATTTTCTGATTTTTGACTTTGCATGAATAAGTGCTAGAATAAAGTAGTTTCTTATTTAATAAAGAAGAGGAAAACTATGTATAAAATTGATTTCAAAAATCCTGAACATATCTATTTTATCGGTATCGGCGGAATCTCAATGAGCGGTCTTGCACAGATCCTTGTGGAGGAAGGCTTTAAGATCTCCGGTTCCGACATGAAAGAGTCCGCCATGACAAGAGCTCTTGAGGACAAGGGCATCCGAATCTTCTACGGACAAAAGGCAGAGAACATCACATCTCTCGGAACCATAAACGCCGTTGTTTACACAGCAGCTGTTCGTCCCGACAACCCGGAATTCGTAGCTGCCAAGAACGCCGGCATTCCGATGCTTACAAGAGCCGAGCTCCTCGGACAGATCATGAAAGAGTATGATCTTCCCGTGGCTGTATCAGGAACTCATGGTAAGACCACAACAACTTCAATGCTCTCCAAGATCCTTTTGGAAGCAGAGACAGATCCCACCCTCTCCATCGGCGGAATCTTCAGTGACATAGGCGGAAACATCCGCGTTGGTAAGTCCGAGTACTTCGTAACCGAAGCCTGCGAATACACCAACAGCTTCCTTAGCTTCTTCCCCAAGATCAGCATCATTTCAAACATCGACGCCGATCATCTGGATTTCTTTAAAGACCTTGATGACATCAGACACTCTTTCAGAAAGTTTGCCGAGCTTCTTCCCGAGGACGGAACTCTTGTTATCAACGGCGAGATCGACAACGTTGAAGAGATCACAGGCGGCCTTAAGTGCGACATCATAACTTACGGCTCAACCAGTGCCTATGACTACTACCCGACAGATATTACCTATGACGATCACGGTAATCCATCCTTCACAGCTCATCTTCCGGGAGGAAAAGAGCTTGCGATCACCCTTTCTGTTCCGGGAATCCACAACGTTTACAACGCACTTTCAGCAATCGCAGTTGCAAACATTCTAAATATAGAAGAAAGCAAAATTGTGTCTGCGCTGGATGCATTTCACGGAACCGGCAGACGATTTGAATATAAAGGTGAGATCGGCGGAGTTACCATAATCGATGACTACGCTCAC
>JAEEGH010027389.1_pt1 | contig 11283 bp, 12 predicted proteins | sample 9134181 | NCBI WGS metagenome assembly JAEEGH01 (sample SAMN16246544, study PRJNA631951) | gut metagenome | biome: gut microbiome; feature: rumen; material: DP-attached | host: Bos | place: Iran: Karaj | collected 2018-10 | reverse complement strand
AGGGGAAGAGCTATTCCTCGTTTGAAGATTTTGAAAAGGCCATGCGCTCGCTATGAAGCAACCTTACGTGATAAAGACTTATAAGCAGTATGAACGTGATGTAAAACTGGCCAAGCGTCGCGGTCTGAATATTGTGAATAGAAGATTTATTATTAGCCTATTATTAATGTTATGTGTTGGTTTTTGCCCAGCTCAAACGGTTAGGAATGCCAATAATTCTGTGATTGCAAAAATTGATAAAGATGGCACAGTTAGAAATAGCAATAATTCAGTTATTGCAAGGATAAACAGCAATGGTGATATTCGTGACAGCAATAACCATCTGTTAGGTAAGATTGGCAGTAATGGTGACATTCGAGATAGTAATAACTCGTACATGGGTAAGGTCGAGAGCAATGGTACTGTCAGAAACCGTAATAACTCAACACTTGGTAAAGTTGATGGCAATGGGACTGTCAGAGACAGCAATAACCACGTCCTTGGTACTGCAAAGGGTGTCCCCATAAGATATGCAGCAGTCTATTTCTTCTTTAAACTATTTTAGTCGAAAACGAATGCACAGTTTGGTTCAATTGTGCAAAAATGACGTAATTGTTTGTGCTTAATTTGTCAATTCAAGGAAAATTCACTATATTTGCACCAAGTTTAACAAGTAAATGAGATACGTATGACGTAAAACGAACAAAGACATATAGATAAGAAGCGTTAGCTTTTTATTCTTGCACTCTAAGAATTGGGGAATTTGAAGAATGCTACAAGAGTAAAAGTTGATGCTCACGTGTTTATCACGTGGGCTTTTACTCGTTAAAGTAGCAATGGTTATCCCCAATACCTAAGAGTGCGTAGACGAAGTTAATAGTCCACGTATTCTTTTTCTGTCTACCCTCCAAAACCACTTGAACTAATAAATATATAATAACTTAAAACGAGATATGAAGTATGAAAGACTGGAAATTATGGGCTCTTGTCATTGTCCTTTTCTTGATAGTAAAAGGATGCGGAGGATGTAATGGATGTGGTAGCGATGAAAATTCATCAGATAGCTATGAGCAATCATCAAGTAGTAGCGATTCTGATGATAGTGCACCTTCTTGGATTCAGGGAACTTGGGAATGTGAAACACAATATGGCGCAATAATCATTAGAATTGATGGCAACCGCATCTATGAAGATTATGGAGACGGTGTTATGAGTGGCACATACAGAATCTATGACAATGCCATTCATCCAAATACAGGTAATCCTGTCACTTATGAATTAGATATGTCCTCTCATCGTATTCTTGATGGCAGAGGTGGATATTTTAGAAAGCGGTAAAAACTGTCCCTTCCAATGAGAGAACTGATTAAATACAGAATTGCGCTATTGGCACTATATTTCCTATGGACTTGTATGGGTTGCGATGGAAGTGGCACCAAATATGAAAACGTATAACTAAATAGAAAAGAAGTATGAAAAAGATGGTATTATTAGCAGCGATTATGCTGATGGGAGTTATTCAAAATGTTAATGCACAAAATGAGAATGAAGATTGTGGGGTTCTTGTTGTTCCTACCATGTATGACAATGTAAGTGTTGCTAATGATGGTTTGTTTGTAGTAGCGCAAGGCGACAAGAAAGGTGTTATAGATTCTAATGGGAAGATGATTGTTCCTATTCAATACGATAACATAACACTTGGAGAAAATGGAAAGGACTGTGGTGGTCTAATCGTTGTTAGTAATAACTTGGAGAGAAAAACCGACTACGACGACAAATCTTTTATTGTCGGCATGTACAATAAGGACGGAGTTATGATTGCTCCTATGGATAAATATGAAGGCATAGGTATAGGAAATAGTGATTTCGGTTACGAAGGATTGGTCTTTGTGAAAATTCTACAAGAAGTAAGAAAAGAAAGAGAAACATCTATTGGGAGTAATAAATATATAGAATATGAGAGGCATATAACAAAAGATGGCATTATATTGAAAAACGGGACATTGTTGACTTTTGACGATAGAATTTCTATCGAAAAAGGAGGTTTGATTATCGTTAAAGAAAATGGTCTCAAAGGTATTCTTGACAAGAATGGTAAGGCTATAATTCCATGCAAGTATGATGATATTAGCATGAGAATGCGTAATGGCCTCATAGAAGTGACAACTCCAATGCAAAAAGAGAATGGGAAATACGTCCACAAATATGGTGTTTACAATGATAAAGGCCAAGTTGTTGTTCCTGTTGGAAAATATGAGCGAATTGATATTGAACGTAAATATATCATCGTCAAAAATGGAACGCAGAAAGGCGTCCTCAATATTAATGGAACTCAAATTGTACCAATTGGTTTATATGAAGATTGTAGCGAAGAAGAATGTGATGAAAGAGGACAGTATTATGTGAGCATTTCATCACATGGCAAAAGAGGCGTAGTAAACGACAAGGGGAAAGTGATTATTCCAATAGGTAAATATGAGAGGTTTAGAGTTTTAGACACCAACTTTGTGGCAATTATGCAAAATGGCAAGCAGGGAATTATTGATATGAATGGCGTTATGATTGTACCAATTGGTAAATATGAGCAATTAGCATATAGATATGGTGTTTTAACATATAGCAAAAATGGGAAATGGGGAGTCTTGAATAATAAAGGTATTCAGGCAACTCCTGCAGAATATGACAATATTGAACCTGCAAGACATTCAACAGGTATGGCAGCGGTTTCAAAAGAAGGAAAAGTGGGAGTAGTAAATAAAGATGGAAAGATTGTTGTTCCATTGGGAGACTATGCAGATGGGGAGACTAATGGTGACATTATTATCCTTAAATCAACAGATAGCAAAGTAATAGTCAAGACAAATGGGGAAACACTTTTGCCAATTGAAAAATATAAATGCGCAGAGGCCAAATTTGGCAAATTAACTCCACTCAATGTAAATGCCGAATATGGATTCTTTGAGATTAATTCTAACGGGAAGTATGGTGTGGTAAGACTATGGTAAGTTCTGTTGCTTCTCTGCTCCTTCAGGTCATGGTTATCATTCTACAGGACCTGCAGGGTATGGGAGTTTATAAAAAGAAGTAGATATGAAAAGATTAACATTAAGCGTATTAGCAATTATTTCTGTCTTGATATTTTCATGTAAAAACAGCAATAACACAGCAGTAACAGATGAAGAAAGGGGAATACAGATAGACCCTCAGTTTCAAGAACTTGGCGAATTAAATGTCAAGTTATTGGATTATGACGAGATTGACATTCCTCAGAAAGGTGTTATACCCGTTAAAAAAGGAGGAAAATGGGGACTTGTCGCAATGGGTGGTAAAGAGATACTCCCTTGCTTATACAAAGAAGTAAGTTATGGAGGTCAAGAAGATGTATGGATAGTTAGAAGAAACGACTCCATCGGCATTGTTGATAATAAAGGAAAATTCATAAATGAACTGACAAGTTCCTTCAAGTCATACACATGTCTTGGCAAAGGTCTTTTACATGCAATCTATAACGATGCTGTTGAGCATCAATATATTATTCCCATGAAGTATAATGGAGAAGGATTGTTAGGTGACGTAAAAAGTGTAACGCCGTTTTATGATGATGTAATATTGGTAGAGTATTTTGGCAATTATAAGCTCTATTCTTATACAAGTGATTCTTTAGTGGCTATTTCAAGCGACTATCAACATTACACAGAAGAATGTGGCGAGGGACTATACTGCGTAACGAATGGATTTAGTGACAGTAAGTATGGTTTCATTAATTCCAAAGGAGAAGTGGCCGTTCCGTTTGAATTTGATAAACCATGTGGCGTCTTCTCAGATGGCATGGCAACATATACAGACTCTACTGATAATGTTGGTTTTATCGACAGACAAGGCAAGATTGTAATTCCTGCGCAGTATTCTTATGCGGAAAAATTCTCTGATGGATTGGCATACATCACCAATGAAGAAGTAACGGGCTTTATTGACAAATCGGGTAAACTACTTATTGACACAAAGAATAAATTCAGTAGTGGAGGTGGATTCACGAAAGGCTTTTGTGTCGTTGTTGGAGCCGATGTTGAATTAATGGGAATCATCAACAAAAAGGGCGAGACAGTTGTTCCCGTCGAATATGTGATAAATTCTCTGTCAGATGACATGTACGTAGCATGTACTTCAGGAGATAATTACAAGTATGGGGCTTTTACTTATGATGGAAAGCAAAGTGTTCCATTTGAATTTGATGATTTGTCAGACTTCCACGATGGTTTAGCTTTGGCTCAAAAAGGCGATGTGCAATTTATCATTAATAAAGAAGGAAAGACCGGAATACAGAACTTAGAAGAAGCATTGGCTATTAAGAAAGAACAAATAGAACAAGCCAAAAAGGAAGCTCAGCCCAAACTTGAAGAAAGCATTAAGAAACAACTTATGGAAATGATTAATGAAAGTAATGGTTGGGAGGTTTTGTCAAGTCCTAATTCTGTGAAGAATCTACATAAGGAAGAAAATGGCATGTACAAGGCTGAATTTTGGACTGAAACTAAGTATGAAACGATGGATTATGAAATACGAAACATTGAAGTAGACGAAAATGGAAAAGTTCAAGGCTGTGAAACAAAGAGAGTAGGCATGAGACCAAAAGCCAATAAGCCTGCAGGGAGAAGAACTGCTGAAGAACAGTTACAGTATTACAACGAGAAAGTTATGGAAGGGAATAGGTATAATCCATATAAGTAAATTGGTGAGCCTTGTCCTCGTGGGATGAGGCTTACCTTATTCAAAAAACAATATTGATTATTAAGTTAAAATTTTGGAGAATGAAAATAAAATTATCGATAATTCTTCTTGCAATATGCTTTATGGCAGGAAGTTGCTCAAAGGGGCCAAAAGAAATCTGTATTACTTTGCAAGCAGAAACAGCTGAAGCACACGGACCTCAAGAGCGTGAAAGAAATATCATTTCCTCGTCAGGAAACTATGGCTTTAACTATGATGAAGGTCGATTCTATACTGATGAGATAATCGTACCTGAGGGAAAGACATGGACTTACAAGAATTATGAGGTGCATTATGTCGGAGGTGAGGGTACTGTTCCCGATGTCCGTCACTACTATATGGGCTATCAAAATGAGCGTTACAAGACATATAATTGTAGAGACGAAGCACGTAACATGCCTATATTCCGTGGCAACGACAAAATTAAGATAATCGTCAGCAGATGGGATGAAGGAAAACCTAAAACGATGGATGTAAAAGTCTATTTCGTTGAAAAAGACGATGATTTACAATAATCCACTTTAATGAGTTATCGAAATTGGTGAGCCTTGTCCTTACGGGATGAGGCTCACTTTATATGACAATTCTATCATATTTTTGGTTGGTTAAGAAAAAATCGTTATCTTTGCACCCAAAACAAAGTTGTTATGGCCAATAAGAAAGAAGGAGTGTCACGTTATGATGATACAAGATTAGACAGAATAATGTCAATTATGAAGGAGCGTAAAATAAACGCTACCAATCTTGCAGAGTTGACGCAAATTAGACGTGAGACGTTATATCGTGTGCTTAATGGTACACAGCCTTTGTCAATGAAAACATTAGAAGTTATAGCAAAGGCATTAGAGATACCATTGATTACTTTCGCATCTGAGAAAGAAACAAATGAAAAGAGGCAATTACAAGGCACTTCATACGAAGTGGTTAAGGCGATTGCAGATTTATTCCTGAAACGTGACATTCTACTTTCACAGGAAGCAGAAAGAACAGAAGCATACAAGCAAAAATGGGAAAGCCATTTGCCTTTGTCTTTGAATGATTTTCAGTTTCGATGTAATCACAAGTATGATACTTCTGAGATTGAGTGTTGGAGTTTTAATAGCGGCAAAGATGTAAGAGATAGCATAAATTTACAGTTAGGCAACATGGGGAATGAGTTCGGTGTGAAGATATTGGATAGTTCCTTTCCCAACAGCGAAGTGCCATATCAACTTGCTATTTTCCGAGACACAAAAGAGGCTTTGGAAGTTCAGCAAAAAGCTTCAAAAGACAAAATTGTTTCTAATGGCTTGGGGTTTAAACGGAAATATATTAGAAAGAAGGAATATACAGAGGTAAGACGAGATATGGATTTTGAATTGGGCAAACAAATGTGGTGCTATGAATGGATGAAGTTTATTGTGTGGGAGAAATGTAAGCAAAACAAGGGATTTCGAGATATTCTTCTTAGTATTCCTCGAAATGCGATTATTATTGAGCAAGCACAGCATAAGAACGAACTAATGTGGGGGTGTTGGAACGATGAACTAAAACATGCAAGGGATGTTTTGAAGAGAACAGCAATGATTGAAAACTGTGTAAAGAAGTCGAGTAAGAAGGTGATGGAAGCTGAGTACAAAGTAAACAATATAGGAGTGTGGAAAGGACAAAATGCGATGGGGCAGATATTGACGATGTGCAAGATTTGTTTATACGATGGAGTAAAATTGCCAATAGATATTGAGGTGTTAAATGAGGCGAAGATTAATTGGTTTGGTCGAATACTCTTTTTTGAGAAGGATGATAATGATGAAGTGTCGGTCATAGCCATATAATGTGTTGGATTTGATTCTTCCTTATATTATTAGTAAGGTACGCATGAATGGCAATGTGTTAAAAGTTTGTTAAAGTGCTCAAATTGTGCCATAATGATTTCTTTTTCTCTTTTTTTTCTTGTATATTTGCTTTGTTAGGTTTTCCAAGTGGCCATAGAGAAAACCATAAGCCCATCGGGTTCTGAAATCTTCTAACGAGTTCGAGGAAGATAGGAGAACATACAAAGCGAGGGTGATAATCAATAAATAAATGTCTAATATGAGACAGAGTTTAGCTCTGTTGGGTTGTTCTCTGTCTCTTTAATAAAGTGCGTATGAAAATAAAATTGAGATACGACAAGTCCGAGAGGAAAAAGAAAAAGCAGGAGGTGAAGAATTTGGTGATAGCATTTACTTGCAATCAAAAGTATAAGTTAAATTTAAAATTATAAAAATCATGGCAAATATTATTAATAGAAATTTGGCTCAGCCCACAGAAACCCTTGCAATCTCTAAGGGTAGTACAGTAACCGCAGTTGTCGAGAAGCCTAAACGTAAGTCTGCGACAGTAACGTATCATCTGAAAGAAAGATTAGGTAGCGTTTTCTCAGCTAAAACAGCAAATGATACTCTCGCAGAAGCGAAGAAACAACCTGACCCACGAAAACTATGGAAGGAGTTTTGGTTTGAAAATGAAGTCTGTTGTCTTTTTGCTGACACCAATGTTGGTAAGTCTGTCTTGGCAGTTCAGATTGCAACAGAGATTGCAAAGAAAGAAAGGGTGCTCTACTATGATTTCGAGCAGTCCGAGAAACAATTTCAGATGAGGTATACAGACCCGGAGAGTGGCAAACTATTTAAGTTCCCCAATAATCTTATCCGCCTCACATTGTCAACGGATAATCTGCCAATAATGGAGAGCAAATTGGAAGATATTATCATGGCATCTATTGAGGGTGATGTGGATAAGTACAAATCCACAAAGGTTATCATTGATAACATATCATGGTTGGCAAATGCAACCAATTCGACTAAGACTGCTTCTAACCTCATGCAGAAACTTGTTGATTTAAAGAAGCGTTGTGGGCTTTCCATCTTAGTGCTTGCACATACGAATAAAAGAAAAGCCACAAGGCCAATCGACCAAAATGACCTTGCAGGAAGTAAGAAGCTTATTAATTTCTTCGATGCTGCCTTTGCAATTGGTGCAAGCATGACAGAGGAAGGAGTTAAGTATGTAAAGCAAATTAAGGTAAGGACAGGTAAGTTTACCTATGATGCTAATAATGTCTTACTTTGTACGATTGAGCAGAAAAATGCTTTCTTGCAATTCGTTGAGGAAGGAAGAGGCAATGAAATTGACCATCTGCAAGTTCCCAAGAAGAAGGACACAGACATGAAAAAGGCAATGCTGATTGAGTTGGTGGCCAAGGGTGAGACCTCATTACGTAAGATAGGTGGTATCATAGGTGTAGGTAAAAGTACGGTTGGTAGGTGGATTGACGAACTTGGATTAAAGGAGAAACTTCCAAAGGTTTGATGTCCCGAAGTAAGTGTCCCAAAGAACTGTCCCAAGTATATAAAAAAATGGGGCAGTTCTTGTTAGTATGGATTATTATTTGTATCTTTGCAGCAGAGTTGGTGAACATTTAAACAGAATAGTTGAGATTGACACCACTTTTTGACACCACCTAAAAAATTTAGAGTATGGATAAAATAGTTAAACTCTTAGAAATAAGTATAATAGCGTCTCCCAAGTTTTTAACACAAAAAACTGAATGGGAGTGAGACAAATCAATAAATCACGGGGACAGGTTGGCCAGAATCAAGCAACCTGTCCCCGTGTTTTTTTGTCCCCAGTGATTTAGTCTGTCGAAACGACCAACAGCTGTTGGTCGGCATCCAGTGCGGCCTTGATGTCCTTGCCGCCGGAGGTTACCTTACACAGGCTCACCTCGTCGCCCTCGATATCCTTCACCCTCAGGCGGCCAATCTGCTTGCGCGTCTCCTTGCCGCCGATGGTACCGATGACATAGACGTTGAAATGGGTACCCTCCTGCAGTCCGTGCTGGGCACCAAGGTCGATGTACAGCTCTTTCTGCTTGTCCTTCTTCTCTGTGCCGCGCTCCAGAATGTGCGCCGTGTACGGATAGGCGGCATTATAGAACTTCGTCACCTTGTCGCTCAGTCCCTCCAACGCGTCCTTGATGGCTGTATCGGTGCTGTTGAACCACGACCAGCTGGTGCGGTTCACGTCGAATGTCTGACCGTTGATGACCGTTCCCGTCTTGGCGTCCTTCACGTTCAGCGTCACGTTAATCTGTGCATAAAACTGGGGCTCCTTCTTTTTGTCCGAATTCGTACGGAGCTCACGCGTCGTCGAGATGTAGTTTACCGTACCGTCTAGAATGATGTTCGTTTCGTCGCTCGGAGCCACCTCACGCATGTCGGTCACCGCGAAACGGCGAACGTTTCCCAGCGCGGCAATGACATTTGCTCGCACGGCGTCGGCATAGCCCGGCTGTTCCGTCGTCGTCTGTTCTGACAACACGTCGAGCACCGCATCGACCACCGTACCCAAATCTGTCTTCTCCTGTTCCTTCACGGTGTAGTTCAGTTCACCGACACTCACATTCTGTAGCGCATTTGCATCTTGCGCCATTATCGGCAGCCCCATCAACAGCACCCCGATCAAGCTCAATAGTCTTTCTTTCATATTCTTAGTCTTTATATTTTCTGCCTACAAAGGTACGAATAAGTGAACATAAATCTTCTTATAACTTCTATTTTAGGTACTTGTCAATTGTCGAATCATGAACTTTCGTAAGGTTTACCGTTGTTCCCCACATTTCGAGGGTCAATGTTGATTGAGAATGATTGAGAATGGTATAAGTATAAGTTTCCTTCAAATTTCCCTCAGTCTCTTTCATTATAAGTTTATTGTTCGTTACCTTCCATGTGCCTTTGGTGATATAGAGACCATCATCAAACTGCACATTGATATATGTTCCATTTGATTTGAATCGGACATATTCAGGTTCTCCATTACCTGCGTCACCACCCTGTCCTTGGTCAGACGTTATAGACCATGTACCAACCAAGAACGATGAATTATCTTTATTAACTTCATCACCACCATATGCGGATAATCCAAATGCTGCAACCATCATTGCAAGCATCATAATTGTTGAGAACAGTTTCTTCTTCATCTTATTCTGATTATTGTTTTTGCAAAGATACGAACAATATCTGAAACGACCAAAGAAAAGAGGAAATAAAGTGTCGGGGCTAAAGAGCTATTATTCAAATTCAGTGAATTTGGTGACCAATTTCAGTTAATTTGGTATCCAATTTCAGTGAATTTGGTGTGTCGTTTGACGTCAAAAGAATCATGAAATCATGGGGACTAAATCATGGGTACAGGCTTTTGATAGGGTAAACGACCGCAATCAAAAGCCTGTCTCCGTGATTTTACCTCCTTTCGATTTGCTCAGTTCTTTATATAACATCATTCCTTTTACGGTCAGTAAATATTTCTGGTGGGGATGGCGGGGTTTGTCAGGATAAAGCAGACGGACGTAGCCCCCTGACAGAGCGGGGTTCAGATGATATTCTATAAAGTTAGGCCTGTGCTTTAAGCCTGTTTCCTTCATTAATTGAGTAACAGAAAGTTCTTCATTACCAATCACTTTTACGAGCTCTATAATCAAGGAATTATCTGTATGCAATTTGTCCTGAACTTGTTCGGGTACTTGTTCGGGTACTTGTTCGGGTACTTGTCGGGGTACTTGTTCGCTTTCAGGCATTTTCCATTCTTCAGGCCCGTCAATCATCATATATCTGTTCTTTAGCGTGTTGTTTTCGCCCAGCAACAGATTACGGAAGAATTTCACCAGGAATAGCGGTTCATAGTTGATACCCTTTTTCAGGTTTCGATAATTGGCACGTACCAGCGCATTGCGGAAATACCATGAGTGGCGCTCAAACAGGTCGTTGTTCACGCTGAATCCCTGCGAGCGTAGGTACTTAATGGCAAAGATGGCAGTAGTTCGGGTGTTACCCTCGCCAAAAGGATGAATCTGCCACAGGCCTGCTATGAACTTTGCCAAGTGATCTACCATCTGAACTTTGTTCAATGGTGTATAGTCAAACTGTCGCTCTTGTTCCAAATCGTATTCAATAGCCATACGCAAATCCTGCCAACGGCCATAGAGCACAGAGTCACCTCGCAACACCCATTCTTTCTTTGAGATGTCATAATCGCGGAATCGCCCGGCATGCTTAAAAACCCCCTCAAAGATAGCACGATGAATAGCAGCAAGCCCAGCTACACTATAGGTAAAGGCATCCGTTTGCAAGAGTTTCGAGATGTTACTCGACACGCGGTCTGCCTCTTCCTTGTCTTCGTCACCTTTGTCGTGAGCTGTCTTCTTGACATAATATTGCTTCACCAGTTCACGCGCCTCATCAATGGTAATCTCTCCCTCGATATTCCTGCGTGCTGTCTCCTGCAGATATTCAGACGTCTTCAGCCCATCCACAGCCTGCAAACCAATAGCCACGCGCCATGCTTCAGCACGCTCGCGTTTCTCTGGTTCACCCTGACGGATATACTCATCGAAGTTGATATATAGCTCTTTCTCGTCCATCTTGCACGCTTTCTACGTGCAAAGATAGCAAAAAAATCTATAGTTACCAAAGAAAAAGCAGGGAATTTTCATCACTACCTTTCCCTTGGTATGGT
>JAEEGH010027385.1_pt1 | contig 11284 bp, 11 predicted proteins | sample 9134181 | NCBI WGS metagenome assembly JAEEGH01 (sample SAMN16246544, study PRJNA631951) | gut metagenome | biome: gut microbiome; feature: rumen; material: DP-attached | host: Bos | place: Iran: Karaj | collected 2018-10 | reverse complement strand
TATTTTTTATTCTAACAAGTATTGTAACATATTTATTTGTTTTCTTTTCAATAAAAGAGAATTCAAAATCTTATTATGAATCGATTATTATTTATGTAACACTATTTTTTTTGGAGAGCATGGGAATAGTTCGAGAAGCTATGGCTGTTTCGATTGCATTTTGGGGAAGTAGATATATCTTTTCAAAAAAATTATTGAAGTATTTATTATGCTGTCTATTTGCCTTTTTATGTCATCAATCTGCATTAATTGCAATTCCAATTTATTTTATATATCACTATCTAGATGTAAAAAAAAGTCTTTTACTTATCGTTGTATTAGTATTATTAAAAGGTTTTGTATTTAATAAACTTGAAGAATTAAGCTTAATGCTTTCATACATAAATAGACTTGATGAATTAAAAGGTGGAAACTCGGTTAAATATTTTTATCTACTTTTAACAGTCTATTTGTATGTTATGTCGAGAGTATTTTGTTCATATAATCAATGTAAAAAGCTTTTACCTATTATTATTATCAGTAATTTGTTTCCAATCCTTTTTGGCGGGCATATTGGATTAAGGCTTTCAGTATATTTTAATATGTACATAGTTTTTTGCTGGCCATTAGTATTTAATAACTTGAGGATAAAATTCAAGGCGTTAAATTTATTTATATTTTATGCATTCTTTATCATGTTTATTGTGATTTCAATTAGAAACCCAACTCGTTCAGCTTATGTTCCTTACCAAACTATTTTTTTTGCAGATAAAGAGAACTTTAGATTTAAGTAAATGATTTTAATTAGGGAATTATTATGGAAAAGGTAGAAACAAATTATAAAAATGGTTATTGTTTATATAAAGAATCATTCAATCGCTATAAAATTATTTCAACCTGGATGATTGTCTTTTTTTATTCAGTTATCATTACGCTTTTATTCAAAATAATTCCATTTTTTGATAGGTTTTATACTGTTAGATTTATCGATTTTGTAAAAGCATTTATTCCTATTAGTAGTTATCAATATTGGTATTTTACAGCATATGTACTTTTATTTTTATTTGCACCTTTGTTAAATTCCGCTATTCAAAATGTCTCAAATCAAATTCTACTTCAAATATTTATATTTATATTTTTATTTGTATCTGTTATTTCATCAATATTTCCTCAAGATTTGTTTAATATTAACAAAGGTTATTCATCTTTGTGGTTGATTAATTTATATTTAATAGGTGCATTTATAAAAAAAATTGATAACAAAGAATATTTACCTAAGAATATTTTATTATTTTCTTTGTTTATTTGTTTATTTTATATTTTAGTAGTATTTTCAAATAAAAATACTTTAATAAATCGATTTCAAAAACAAATATTAATGTATAATAATCCATTATGTTTTATAGCTAGTTTATACTTCTTTAAGATATTTAAAGATATAAATATAACAAACGCTCAGATTAATAAAGGGATTAATATTATTGGGGCATCCTCTTTTAGTGTGTATTTGATACATGCACATCCTCTTATTTTTCGTTATATAATTTCTGGTAATTGTAAGAATATATCTTTATATTTATTATTACCTTTTTCTTTATTTATTTTTTTATTGTGTATAGTAATAGATTTATTAAGAAAAAAATGTTTTAATTTTCTAAAAATTTCAAAACTATCCATTTTTATACAAGAATTTTTAGAATCTTGTATGAGCAAATTTAGTAAAATAAAGGATAAGTAAAAATGAAGGTTCTTTTTATTACAAAGGCATTTAATCAAATTCACAATGATGGTGGAGCTGTCGTAACAAAACGCAATTACGATTTACTGAGGAGTGTATTTGGAAAAGATTGTGTAAGATTATTTGAAATTCCAACACCCTCTAACTGGATAAAACTCTTTGGAATGTTGTTCCAAAATGATTATGGGGTTACAAAAAAGATTGAAAAAGAAATAAAAAAAGAAATAAATGACAGTGACTATATTATTTTTAACAGTTCTCTATACGGGAATCTAATAAAATATTGTGCTCAAATTAAAAAAAAGAACTGTGTTTTTTTTCACAATATAGAAAAGAATTATTATCATGATATGTATAAATATAATAAAAATGTCATATCCTACATTTTTTATAAATATATAACCAATATTGAGTTTAAATCTTGTTTTTATTCACAATGTAAAATTGTTTTAAATAAACGAGATGAAAATGAAATGTATAACATATATTCCATGAGAGCAGATTTAATTTTGCCAATAAGTATGGTATCAAAACCGCTGGATACAAATAAAAAAATTACTAATGCATGTGGTTTTATTGGTTCAGATTTTTTTGCAAACAGAGAAGGTGTCGAATGGTTCATTCAAAATGTTGCCCCTTATGTTAATAAGGAAATCATTATTGCTGGCTCTATATGTAATTTTTTGAAAGATAAACTAATGAATTCAAATAATGTAAAACTATTAGGATATGTAGATAATTTATATAATTTTTATAATAGAGTTGATTTTATTGTTTCTCCAATTTTCCATGGTTCTGGCATGAAGACAAAATCAATTGAAGCTTTATCTTATAATTTACCTATATTGGGTACAAAAGAAGCTTTTGTTGGTATAGAAGATTATAATGAGATTGGTTTATTATGTGAGGATAAAGAATCTTTTATTAGAGCTATAAACACTTTTGATTTAAGTTTATATAACGATAAGCCATATTTGTATTTTGAAGAAAATTTCTCAGACTTAATTGTTCAAAAAAAGTTTTCTGAGTTAATTTTTTCTTTGTAATAGGAGAATGCTTATGGATGAACTCGTATCTATAATTATGCCATGCCATAATGGTGGTTTATATATAAAAGAAGCTATTGATTCTGTTATTGCGCAAACATATACAAATTGGGAATTAATAATTATTGATGATAATTCAACTGATAGTTCAGTAGAGGTTATAAAAGATTATACAGAAAAAGATAAACGCATAAAATTTTACGAAACCGAAAAATCTACAGGGATTCCATCGACCCCTAGAAATGTAGGTATATTAAATGCTAATGGAAGATATATTGCTTTTTTAGATTGTGATGATATCTGGGAAAGAGATAAGTTAATGACCCAACTGCCATTTTTTAAGGGGAATGATGTTGTAATAGTGTTTTCCGACTATAAAAGACTATATTCTGATGGTAGTGTTGGCTCGACAATAAGGGCACCAATATCGGTTGATTTTAAAACTCTTATGAAAGGAGATTGTATTGGAAATTTAACTGGTATGTATGATACCAGTAAAGTGGGCAAAATATATCAAAAGGAACTGCATGCTGAAGATTATTTAATGTGGTTAGAAATATTGAAAAAAAATAGATTATTCAGAGCGATAAATACAGGGACATGCGAAGGATATTATAGAATAAATAGTAGCTCATTAAGCGGTAATAAAATCAAGTCAGCTATATGGACCTGGAATGTATTTAGAAAAGGCTTGGGTAAAAATATTCCTTCATCAGTTTACTATTTTGTTATTTATGCAATAAAAGGAGTATTAAAGAATATTCGATAGATTAGCGTTTTACTTCTTGCCATCATGGTTCTCGTTTCAAGATAGAAGTCTCCTGTGCTGTTATAGTAGTTAGTGTAAATATCTACGCAATCCCTTCCTGCGGCATTTTTCGCGACTTTTTTCTTAAATTTCAGATCTCCCCCTGGGACTTTTTGCCTTTTTGCACTATTTTATGAGCGACTTTTATACAAAAATTACTATTTTATGAGCGAGATTTTGTGATTTTACACTATTTCATGAGCGAGTTGTTTTTACATTGTAAACTATCTTTAACGGTATCCCTCTATGCCAATATAGTTGTCGCCTGGTGAGGTGGCAAAATGAAATATACAACAAGTTTTAGGAACTCGGTGTTGAAGAAGATTCTTCCACTATGTCTGCTCCATTATCGAACGAACAGCTTTTTCTACATATTTAGAGGCATTATAGGCAGGTATAATAACAGATATAAGAGGATTGTTAATTGTTAATCCAGTTTTTTTCGATAAAAATGGGAGTCAACTACCTTTTTCATCGAAAAGCATAATATACGCCTATTGGAAATTCAAATCAGCATAACCAATCACACCTTACCTCTGGTGCAAAGTCTTCTCAGCCTTTACATATTCCATATCATGCTGCATCATGATGCGAACCAGTTCTGGGAAACTTGTCTTTGTCGGGTTCCAGCCAAGTACATTCTTTGCTTTTGTCGGATCACCGAGCAGGGTTTCGACTTCTGCAGGGCGGAAGTATTTCGGGTCTACTTCAATAAGCACTTCACCAGTTGCCTTGTTGTACCCCTTCTCGTCTACACCTTCACCCTTGAACTCAATTTCAATGCCAGCTTCTTTGAATGCGTACTGACAGAACTCACGAACGCTATGCTGCTCACCGGTCGCAACTACGAAGTCATCCGGCTTATCCTGCTGGAGAATGAGCCACATACACTCAACATAGTCTTTTGCATATCCCCAGTCGCGGAGAGCGTTGAGGTTTCAAAGATAAAGCTTTTTCTGAAGCCCCTGTGCAATGCGGCTTGCAGCAAGAGTGATTTTACAAGTTACGAAAGTTTCACCTCGGCGTTCTGACTCATGATTGAACAAGATACCGTTTGAACAGAACATTCCGTAAGACTCACGATAGTTCTTCATAATTCAGAAGCCATACATCTTGGCTACGGCATAAGGTGAACGTGGATAGAAAGAAGTTGTTTCCTTCTGTGGAACTTCCTGAACAAGACCAAAAAGCTCAGAAGTTGAAGCCTGGTAGATACGACAGGTCTTTTCCATTCCGAGGAAGTGAACGGCTTCAAGAATACGAAGAAGCTTGTCTTTGTCGGGTTCCCCCTTGAACTCAATTTCAATACCAGCTTCTCTGAAATTACTCTTCTAGCTGACTCTCAAATCGTTTGCAATAACTTCTCAATCCGTCAATATGCTCGATTAAATTATCATTTATCTTCATACCCATGGAATCTACAATAAAGTCAATACCTTCAACGCGAGCAAGTTTCGCAGCTGGAACAAAATCACTGTCACCAGAAATGAGAACTATCTGGTCAACAAGTTTTTTATATGCCAAAGACGCAATATCAATTCCGATTTTCATATCAACGCCTTTCTGTCTCATATTCAAGACTAAATCAGATTCCGATAAATCTTCAATTTTAAGACTTCCCTTACAGATTTTTTTTACGGTATCTGAAGAAAAAATATAATTCATCTCTTCATCTGCAAAAAATCCCATACGAAGAGCAACTTTTCTTCTCTGCTTTAGATTATCCAAAAAGGTATTCATCCAAACATAGGTCGGAGATTTTGCGAAATCAAAATTCTTCTGTGTTAATGGATTATAAACAGTTTTCTTTAATGGTTCGCAGTCATAATAAAAGATACGATATAGTTCATTATACTGGTAAATACGTTTATCCCCATCAGTGATAAAATTGTCACGTTCTTTTAAATGAAAGCGACAATACTTTATAAGTTCTTCACAACGCTGTTCAGGACTTTTATCACCCCAAAGGTGCTTTGCGATTTTTCTGTAGAATCCGCCATCTACTAAAATTGCAACTTTTTTCATAAGGCCCTCCTTAAATAAAAAGAGGCTGCGTAATCTGGACGCTTCCCCTATACCGGGAGGTCTGTTCATTACCAGCCTATTCAATCATGGCTTAACCATGTAATTATAATATACTACTCAGTGCAGTTTAATGTCAACCTTTATCTAAAACACTGTAAACAAATCGGTATATATTCGTCTTATAAGGAATTCGTTAAAAGTTCGTTTTCCTTATAAGCGCTAAACATAACTATTCAGGGCAAGAAAGAAATGTATTAGTGCCATTAGGAAATCTCCACACGAGTGATTAGAGTCGCCTTGCACCAACAATATAAATGATACTTAAATGAATACAAAATTCCCAAGAAAAAAATTTGACAGCTTTCTACTTTCATCAATATATTTATTATATGAATACTTGTAATATTTTGGCTTTATCTGGTGGTGGTTACAAAGGTCTGTTTTCTGCACACGTACTTAGTTGTTTAGAAAAGGAATTTGGTTGCTCTATTGCAAAAAAATTTGATCTCATTGCAGGCACATCAATTGGCGGAATAATCGCAATTGCTCTAGCTCTGGAAATACCTGCAGTAGAAATCGAAAAACTCTTTATTGAAAAAGGTAATATTATATTCAAAAAACGACATTTCTGGTCTAAGGGTATATTATTCAACTCAAAATATAATAATTCAGGATTGAAAGACACACTATCAGTTTTATTTGAGGATAAAACAATCGGAGAGCTAAAACACAGAATCATTATTCCAACTGTTAACTATACAGAAGGAAAACCTCAATTGTTCAAAACTCCACATTGTGCAGAATTATGTAAAGACAAGAACACAAAACTTATTGATGTAGCAATGGCAACTAGTGCAGCCCCAACATACTTCCCAATATATCATAGTTCACTTGGAGATTTTGTTGATGGAGGATTGGTTGCAAATCATCCAGGATACTTTGCGGCTATAGAGGCTCAAAAATACTTAGCTCACGATATTCAAGACATTCATCAATTACATATAGGTACAATTTCACAGAAATTCATATCATCATCATCAAAATGGATTTTAACATCCTCTTTCTTATCATGGGGTGCAAAACTTATAAGTCTTATATTTTCTTGCCAAGAAAATACCGCAGACTTTTTATTAAAATATACTTTGGGAGATCGATATTATTCTATTGATGCAGAGACTTTTGACAAGCAAGCAAAAAAAATTAAACTTGATGCAGTATCAGAAAAATCAAAAGATCTTTTAATGCAAAAAGCGGAATCTGCTGTGCAAAAATTTATGGGAACTGAAAATTTCAAATTCCTTAAGAATTATTCTGCCCCAGATTTTGATTCCAATTGTAATAATATATAAGGAGAGCAAGATATGAGAAACCTTTCACCATTATTTTTCCGAGGAAAGAACAATTTTCTCAAAAATATCAGTCTAAGTGAAGAACAGAATCAACTAATGCGAGATGCTGTTTCAAAAATCAAAATAAGTCTTAATGAAGCAATCTCTAAAGAATATGGTATGCATCCAAGATTTATGACCCAAGGTTCTGCAGGTTATAAAACTCAGAATACTCCATGTTATTCTTCACAAGAAGTTGATTATGATATCGGGTGCTATTTACCTTTTTCAGAAATCCAAGACACAGGAAAACCAAAAACGGCAGCTAATATTTATTATACAACAGTAGATAATGCTCTTCAAAAATTGGCAGAAGAGAATCATTGGAAAGGAATAAATACTAAAAAACAAACTTGCTCAAGAGTTTGTATTAATTCACAGCTTCATATAGATATTCCGTTATATTCCGTACCGGACGACGAGTTTTCATCAATACATGAACATGCAACAGAGAGTTTCAGTAAATCATTTTGTGCGGCAGATTCAAAATTTGATGAAACAGAAAGTTGGGATGATTTCAATTTTAAAAAAGTTCTGCTAGGAAGAAGAAACGGTGACTGGCAGGAATCGGATCCTCGGAAAATAAACATGTACTTTGCTGATGTCTTTGAAAAGAAAGGAGAACAACTCCGCAGATTATGCAGGTATTTAAAAGCATGGCGGGACTTTAAATGGGAAAACGGTGGTCCTAAATCAATATATCTCATGTGTCTTGCAGATGATTTATTTCAATATGAAAACGATGTAGGAGATGACATAGCTTTATTAGACCTGATTAGCAAAATTCCGAATAGACTGGAAAATGGAGAACCTGTAAAAAATAAAGCTGAAAATGAACCACTACCGATTGATGAATCAGACTGCAAATTATTAAAAGAATATGCAAAAGGTTTTTCTGAAGATTTATCTATAGCCATAACAAATGAAATGATTACAGATGAAGAAGCTTGTAAATTATTAAGAAAGCATCTTGGTACAAGATTCCCATTGGAAAGTTCTGTTATTCACGAAAGAGAACGTTTGCGAGAGTATGTAAAATCAACTCCTATAAATGAAGCATCTAATTCTATACCTCTAACAAGGACTCGTGCCGGTTGATAAAACTAATAACAAGATATCTAGCAGATTATAATTTTATCTCATGCTTTAAGCCTGATTTATGTAATAAATATTTCATTTATTCTGGCTATATAGATACTATGCATTATGGAAATGTTGAAATTGAATTATTCTTTAAGAAAGATATACTTACATTCCCAATTGCAATTATTGGAGAAAAATCAACATCATTTTTTAAAGCTTATCATTTTCCTCACATGAGTATAACCAGCCTAGGTTTAGATATATGCTATCATGATAACAGTATTGTATTTGATACTACAAATATTCAAGGTTCCGTCAAATTTGTTATAGATAGTCTTAAACAAATCCTAAATAATGTACAAGAAGATGACATGGACGAAATAATTCCGGAATTTAAAAGTTACTGGGATGGAGATAAAAATTATTTCTGTAATTTTGAAAAAGGTATTCCCGCACTTGTATTTAGAGAAAATAATTGGCTCAGAGAAACAAAGATTTATAATGAAAATTGTATTCCTATTTTTGAAATAGAAAGTGTTCCAAATATACAAGGTATTAATTGGCCACCAGAAACTAGAGATGATATTATTGAATGGATACAAAATGAGAAAGTATCAAAAGAAATAAAGCGAAAGGCAAAACTGTTTCTTGATACTACTATAGTTTTTTACACAAGAAAAGAACAATTGCTTTTTGGAATACATTTTATATACAAAAGCGAGATAAAAGTTATAAAGCATAAAAATGAAGCACAAAGAAAAGCTTTTCTTAATAAATATGATACAGTGCGTTTTTGGGTTGATAATATTACCCGAAAAAAACTTTTACAAAGCAATATAGACTCCTCTTTTCCAGATTTATCAAATTATGATATTGCACTTGTAGGAGGAGGAACAATAGGAAGTAATTTATTAGAGCAACTTGTACGATTAGGCGCAGGAAATACAGTTAATCACAAAATTGCAATAATAGATAATGATATTTATATGCCGGAAAACTATTCAAGACATACATTATCTTTTTCGTCATTTGGCAAAAACAAAGCTGTTGAATTAAAAAATAATATTCTATCCTCAAATTCTTTTATAAATATTGAGTCATTCTCTTATTCCATCACTAATTATTCATTAGATACATTCAATATGATTATTGATACAACAGGAGAAGAAAATATCACAGATTATATTAATAGAAAATACAAAACTTTAGACAATCAGACAGTTCTTATTATGGCATGGATACGCACAGATGGCAAAGAAGTGAATTGTCTTATCATTCCAAACACAAAAGCACCTTGTCATGAATGTTTTAAATACTCCAAATTCTATTTTAGAAAAAACATACCTGAAAATTTCCCAAAGCGTAATTCATGCAGTTCTGTATATGTTCCATTTCCAATAATTGTATCACAACAAGCTGCACTTCTGACATGTAAGGTTATTCTTGACTTTGTAAATAACAAAATCTCCAATACAATGTTCTACACCCAAGATATAGAATCTGGACTAATTACTTATAATAAAATTGAACTATATGAGGATTGTCCTATATGCTCAGAAAACTAACGGAAGGAATTGTTATAACAACATCACCTTTTTCAGTTGTAATTTTTTCAAAAGCTGCAGCAAAAACAATTCTAAAATTTTTACAAAATGATAAACTGAAACCAGAAGCTGGAGGTTTATTGCTAGGATATAGACATGGAAATAATTTTGAAATTACTAAAGTAACAGTTCCCTTTCCAGAAGATATTCAAAAACGAAAATATTTTGAAAGAAATGACAGTAATCATCTTTCTATCTTTTCAAAACTCCACAAGCATAAAAACAAAGCAATATCATTTTTAGGGGAATGGCATACCCATCCAGAAAAAAATCCAATACCATCATCTCTAGACAAAAAAGAATGGCAGCAAATCAAAAAACATAACACAGAGCCTCTTATTTTTTGTATTTTGGGTACGGAAAGTACTTATTTTTCTGTTTATAAATGAGTCTGCCATAAAATCTATGTAAATGACGAGAGTTAATTAAATACAGGAACACGCCCATCAAAGTTTTACTTGGCGATAAGCAACTGGAATGTTGAATTTTCCATTCAATTCACTTATATATTCATCTATTTCAGGTCCTCTATGCCAAGATAGATGTCGCCTGATAGAGGAGCATCTATATGAAGTATACAACAACATTTAAGAAAGCGGTATTGAGAAAAGTTTTGCCGCCTGAAAACCGTAGTGCTCAATCAGTTTCGAAGGAAATGGGAGTCGGAGAAATAACGATTGTCCGTTCCAAATACATTTAGGACACTCTGACACCTGCCCTCTATGCCAATATAGTTATCGCCTGGTGAGGTGGCAAAATGAAATATACAACAAGTTTTAGGAACTAGGTGTTGAAGATGATTCTTCCACCGTCGAATCGGAGTGTAACTTCAGTTCCGAAAGAAACAGGAGTTGCTGTAGTGACAATAAAAAATATGATGTGTTTTTGAACAAAGTATGCTATATTATAAGAGTTGTGTGCAGTGATATGAGAGATGCTTTTCTGATGTTCAGATATATTGCATATGGTTATAATACTACACTAAATATTTTTAGGGGGTACAAAAATGAGTGAAAAAAGACTTAACAATACAATTTATATCATGTACCTCGTTACAGAAAACTACAAAAAGGCTCATTCTCTTACGACAGAGCAATTCATGAATTTGGACCAAAAATATAATATCATTAATTTTGTTGGTGAATGTCCGGACATTTTTGACTCTATGAATAACCATGAAATGGTAGAGGAAATTGACCAGTATGTTGCAGCTTATTAATACCCTTTATCACGGAACCGCTGAGAAGTTTGAAACAAAGGATTATGGAAGAAGCAAAAATTGAACATTTGAAAGGCCTTTCAGTAATCAATGCGACAAAACATATCATGTCTAAATACAGTCTTAACCATGAAGATGCCTATAAAAAGCTTCTTAATTCTGAAACCTATAGGATTCTAATGGAAAGCAACTCTGGGCTTTTTCTTGAATCAGACTCTTATTTGAATAATGCACTAGATATTGAGTTTGAGAAAGATAAAGAAGCTTTATATGATTATATCAGCAGCAACTGATTGTTGGAGTTAAATATAAATCTGCGACATTTTTCGCGACATTTTTCTTAAGTGGTAGCGATTGGAACCCCTGCGAAGCAGTCCACGGACACAGTCCCTGG
>JAEEGH010027379.1_pt1 | contig 11286 bp, 9 predicted proteins | sample 9134181 | NCBI WGS metagenome assembly JAEEGH01 (sample SAMN16246544, study PRJNA631951) | gut metagenome | biome: gut microbiome; feature: rumen; material: DP-attached | host: Bos | place: Iran: Karaj | collected 2018-10 | reverse complement strand
CGTTGATGTCGTTGAAAAGTACCGTCGCCGAAAGCCTGTTGATAAACTCGGGCTTGAAGGTCTTCTTGACTGCCGAGAGCATCGCGCTGCCCGCCGTGGCACCGTTGAAACCTACCGTAGCCTGATGCGCGTATTGTGCGCCCGCGTTGCTCGTCATAATGAGTATCACGTGGCGGAAGTCCGACTTCTGACCCTTGTTGTCGGTCAGGCTCGCGTAGTCCATTATTTGGAGCAAAATATTATAAATGTCCGAGTGCGCCTTCTCTATCTCGTCGAGGAGGAGGACGCAGTTGGGGCTTTTGCGGATGGCATCGGTGAGGAGTCCGCCGTCGTCGTAACCCACATAACCCGCCGGAGAACCGATGAGTTTGGCAACTGTGTGTTTTTCAGTGTATTCGCTCATATCAAAACGCACGAGTTCCACGTTGAGTTCGTTGGCGAGAACCTTGGCGATTTCGGTCTTGCCGACGCCGGTCTGTCCCACGAAAAGGAACGACGCGATGGGCTTCTGCATATCGAGAAGTCCCGCCTTTGACATCAATATCGCCTCCGAAATCTGCTTGACAGCCTCGTCCTGTCCAAAAATCTTCGCCTTGATGTTGTCGGCGAGTTTGGAAAGACGCTTGGTCTCGTCCTCGTCGTCGCGGTCGGGAATGTTGGAGAGGTTGCAGATTTTTTGAATCATTTCGCCAATTACCTTCTTGTCAACCCACTGTTTTTCAGCCTGTGCGCCGCCTTCGGGCTTCATTATCGGATGAGCCTGACGGTACGCGCCCGATTCGTCGAGGAGGTCGATGGATTTTTCGGGCTGATAACGGTTGGTGATGTACTTGTTGCTCATTTCGACGGCATACCGCGCCGTGTCCTTCTTGTTGCGGTACTTGACGCCGTGGAATTGCTCGTAGATGGGCAGGAGGCTTTCGAGTATCGCAACTGTCTCATCCACAGAGGGTTCTTTGATGTCAACGGTCTGAAACCTGCGCGTCAACGCCTTGTGTCCCAATATCTGTTGGTTGAACGCCTTGTAACTCGTTGTGCCAATGAACCTTATATTGGGCATATCCATATACGGGAGCATCATCGAGGATGCGTCGGTATTGTCGTTGCCGCCCGAACCAAGACCCACGAGGTGATGTATGTCGTCGATGTATATGATGACGCTTTCGTGCTTGGACGCGCCTTCCATTATCGCCTTGATGCGGTTTTCGAGTTCGCCACGGTAATTGGCGCCCGCCATAAGGTCGGTGAGGTCGAGTTGATAGACCTCAGCCTTGCGCAGGTGCTCGGGTGCGTATGGCTCGATGGTGTCAAACGCTTCGAGAAGTCCGTAAATCATCGCCGTCTTGCCCACGCCCGGCTCGCCGATGTACAAAACGTTGTGGCGTTCTTTTTTGCAGAGGATGTGGATGGTGCGGGCGAGTTCCTCCTCGCGGCCGATGAGCGGATTGTGGTTTTTGTACGAACCGTTGATTTTAGTAACCAACTGCATCCAAGGCTCTTGCGACTCTTTGGGTTCGGCGTCGCCGTCGTCGCCTTCTTGTTGCTCCTGTCCGCTGCCCGACATCATCGGGTGTCCGCTGATGTCAATCGGTATGCGCGTAACGCCAATCTCGATGCCGACGTTGTTGCCGCCCGCGTGTTCGATGATTTGCGAGATGATGTCTTCCAATGTGCCCGCCACGATGTTGCCGCCGTTGCCGGGTACGCGCTGTTGGCGTTGCTTTTTGCGCTTTTCCTTGCGCTCGTTTTTGATGGAATTGGAGTAGAGTTCAAAGAGTTTGTCATTAATCGCCTCCTCCTTGAACAACGGCTCAAACATCGCGTCCGCCAATTTTTCGGTGTCGATTGTGGCTATCTTGTCGAGGATTTTCTTGATGACGTTTGGCTCGGGGATGTATATCGTTGCCATTATCGCCTCAAAAAGTCCTATCTCGCTCTTGTTGAGTTTTTCCGCCAATGCGTGCGCCGACGCCGTCATCTGTGCAAAACGCACCGAGGGCATCACTTTGTACTCGATGTCCTTGGGCACGCGCTCCAACGTGTCGATGTATCGTTTGAGTTCGCGGCGGAATTTCTTGACGTCTATGTTGTTGCTCTCCCAAATGTCGGTAACGATTTTCTGTTGCAATACGCCGTAATAGAAGAAGAGTTCGGGCGTGAGAAACTCAAACCTCGCTTCTTCTGCCTTTGCGAGCGATTCCACCATCACCTGCGAGAGGAGTGTTGTCTGTTTTACCATTGTTGGCATAATCGGATATGTAGTTGTTATTATAATTATAAAAATAATGCGTAACGCCGAGTGCTACTATTCCTTCTCGACGGTGAGTTTGAGCGGAAAGTGCTGTTCGTCAGCCATTTGCTTCACCTTGAAGACCTTGCTGATGGCGATGTCGTAATCGTAAACGCCCACCACGCCGCTGCCTTCGTTGTGGATGCGCATCATAATGGCTTCGGCGTCCTCCTTAGTGCGGAAAAACACCGTCCTCAACACTTCCACCACAAAATCCATCGTGGTAACATCGTCGTTGTGCATTATCACTTTGTAACGCGGCAACGGCTCGTCTATCTTCACTCGCTCGCGCACACGTGTCTGTATCTTTTCTCTTGGCATTTTTAATTCACTGATTTAAAAGTATTTGCCTATTACGTCCATAAAAAAATCCGGAGCCAAGCACGGCCTGCCCGTCGCCTTGTTGACGAAGCACAGCACCGTGTCGCCGTAGTTGAGTAGTTCGCCTTGCTCGTTGTACGCCTCGTACTCGAATTTCATCTTGACGCCCGGCTTTTCCTTGACGTACACCTTTATAGTAATGAGGTCGTCGTAGAAGGCGGGCTTCTTGTATTGGATGCTCATCGAGACCACGGGCATTATGTATCCGCGCTCTTCAAGCACTCGGTACGAACACCCGCTCTCCCTGAATGCGTCGCTGCGTGCCGCTTCGTAAAATTCGGGGTAGTTGCCGTAATAACAATAGCCCATCTTGTCGGTGTCGCCGTAGCGTACCCTTATCTTGCTTTCGCTTACAAACATTTTTGGTAATCTAATATTTGCTGCAAAGTTAATGAAAATTGGAGATAATCACAATTTTTTTTTAGATGAATAATCACATCTTGAAAATATCTTTTGCAAAAAGATTTTTCAGTCGGCCTTTGTATCTCAAAAAGTGTGGGTTTTGATTGTTGCCCCTAATCAATTGTCCGTCAATCGTAAACCGAATTTCTGCGTGGAAAGGGACATCAGATTTGGTCAAAACTACATCAATTGACGTTCCTTGTTCATCGGCGACACCCCTTATTTCGCCGACTTTTGCCTTGGCAAACCCTACAAATTTTTCTTCCTTGGGTGTTCCGTCGTTGGACTTCCAACGGTGCGACAATCCACAGCACAAGACCGTTTTGAGTCCTGCACGTTCAAGTATCTGACCCGAAACGCCCTCTTCGCAAAAGCCGTCCCTGTCGCGCAAATTTATAAACCGAGGCGTAAAATTGTCGTTGTTGTCAAGGTAGCGCGGCCTGTATAGCCATCTTGCAAAATGTTCGTCATCAGAAACATAATCCTTATTTGACTGATAATTACACATTTACGCTGTCAAATAGTTAGTCAGTGTTTGAATGTTGGCGTCGTTGTAATCAAGGAACGAGAAAAATTCAGGCTTGAAATTCGGATGTTCGACATAATATGACATTGTTTCGTCTCCAAAATCACAACTAACAATTCCGCCGTCGTTCAACGTCCTTTTCAACTGTACGCCGCCATATTCCGTCGGTAATATTTCCACGGAGTCATATACGCTTTGGGGGAGTTTTTGGGTTATGTTTTTGCAATTGTTGATTGCTGTGTCGCTGATTTTTGGCGCGCCATATCCATCCCAATTGTCCTGCAATTTATACAACAAATCGTATTGGTCTTGGAAAGGATTTTTGGACAATCCATCCACATAACACAACACGCTGAGCAACATCCTCTTGCTGTCAGGCATTGCGTTAATCCTTGTGGATATTTTTTCCCTTATGTCCAATGTAGTCATAATCGTTCCTTTTATTATCACCGCAAATATAAAAACTTATTCCCATTCCGCCAAATTTTTTTTGACATACCACATCAACAGCACGGCACTTCCATTAAAAAAAATAATCACCGAATAAAACAAATTAAACAAATTGTATTACAATTAATACATTAAACACAAATGCCGCAAGCGGCGGCGAATTTAACGAATCCCATCCAACCGTGGACAAAAATTTGTTTAATTCGTAAAATTTAAATTCAACTTATTGAATTTAAATTTATTAGTAGAAACTGAATTTTTGTTTCATTTGTTAAATTTGGTGATAAATGGAATTGCCGTGGCACATCGACATATTTTTTTTGAAATTTTTTGCAAAGAATAACGTTTTTGTTTATCTTTGCCGTCTGTAATACATACAAACACATAAAAAAACGAAACTAATGGAAAACATCGACATCGAACGTCAGGTAGCCAAGTACCTTCTCGACATCAAGGCGGTGGAGTTGCAGCCTGAAAAGCCTTTTACGTGGGCTTCGGGTTGGAAGTCGCCCATCTATACCGACAACCGCAAGACCCTCTCGTACCCCGAGGCGAGGAACTTTTTGAAGCAATGTTTTGCCGACATCATCCGCCGCGAATACCCCGGCGTGGAGTTGATAGCCGGAGTTGCAACGGGCGCAATTGCCGTTGGCGCGCTTGTTGCCGACCTCCTCGGACTGCCCTTCGTATATGTAAGGAGCGCGAGCAAGGGACACGGCCTCGAAAACCAAGTGGAGGGCGTTTGCCACGCGGGTCAGAAGGTGGTGGTCATCGAAGACCTCGTGTCAACAGGTATGAGTAGCCTCAAAGCCGTATCCGCACTCCGCGAAAAGGGTTGCGAGATAATGTCGATGATTGCAATTTTCACATACGGATTCCCCGTCGCAGAACAGGCCTTCAAGGACGCCAACTGCACCCTCCGCACGCTCAGCAATTACAACGCACTCATCGCCCTCGCGAAAGAGACCGGCTACGTGAAGGAACAACAGATAGACGCGCTCTTGGCGTGGCGCAAGTCGCCCGACACGTGGGGAGTGTAACAGTTTTAACACCGAATTAAACAAATGAAACGAAAGCATTAATCTAATGTAGAGACGCAAAATTTTGCGTCTCTACGACGAATATTTGTTTTATTCGTTTAATTCGGTGTTAAAAAAAACGATAATAATAAAATAACTAAAAATATTATGATGAAATCAATGACCGGCTACGGCAAGGTTACAAAAAGCCGCAACGGAAAAAACATTGAAGTAGAAATTCGCTCGCTCAATAGCAAGACGCTCGACGTCCACACCAAATTGCCCCTTGCGCTCAATAGCAAGGACTTGGACATCAGGGCGATGATTGCCGCCGGACTTGAACGCGGCAAGGTGGACCTCAACATAACGCTCACCACCGACGCCACGGAAGACAACCTCCGCATCAACGAACAATTGTTGGAGGCTTATTTCAGGAAGACCGTCGAAATCGCCCGCAAGTTTGGCGTTGAGATAGACCAAAGCCTTCTTCTGACCACGTTGCTGAGATTCCCCGACGTGCAGAAGGTGGAACAAGAGGAGGAAATCGAGGACGAATGGGAATTGACCCGCGAAGCCGTTGAGGAGTCCATCAAGCAACTCAACGAATTCCGCATCCAAGAAGGTCAAAACCTCAAAAACGACTTCATCAAGCGTGTCAACCTCATCCTCAGTTACTTGGACGAAGTGGAGCCGCTTGCCAATGCGCGTGTTGGAATCATCAGGGAGAGGATTTTGCAAAGGTTTGAGGAGTTGAAGGGCACTGTGGATGTAGATAGCAACAGGCTCGAACAGGAATTGATATTCTACATCGAGAAACTCGACATCACCGAGGAGAAAGTGCGCCTCCGCAACCATTGCCGTTATTTCATCGAAAACATCGACGCCGACGAATCGACGGGCAAAAAACTCGGTTTCATCGCCCAAGAGATGGGCCGCGAAATCAACACCCTCGGCTCCAAGGCCAACGACGCCGAAATCCAAAAAATCGTCGTCAAGATGAAGGACGAACTCGAAAAAATTAAAGAACAGGTATTGAACATACTTTAAACGTGAATTTTCGCCGCCTTACGGCGTCGGGGTTTTTAGAACGAAAATTAAAACGAATTTAAATAAATTAAAACGAATTTTTTATTTAAGTAATTCGTTTCAATTCGTTATAATTCGTTTAATTTGTGTTTAGAAAAAAAGTCGCCGCAAGGCGACGACAACATATCCAAAAAATTAAAAGAATTGGAAATAATTAAAAGAATTGCCTTTTCAATCGTTTATTCTTCTAATTCTTTATCATTCTTTCAATTTTCGGATAAAAACAAAGTCCGCCTTGGCGGACGTAAACAAAATAGTAATTAACGTTAATAAAAATAATATTATGGAATTATTGAAAGGAAAAGTCGCCCTTATAACAGGTGCGGCACGTGGCATCGGCAAGGCTCTTGCCCTGAAATTCGCTTCTGAGGGCGCAAACATCGCCTTCACCGACCTCGTTATCGACGACAACGCAAAGGCTACCGAGGCTGAAATCGCAGCACTCGGCGTCAAGTGCAAAGGATACGCTTCCAACGCAGCCGACTTTGAACAGACTCACACCGTAGTTGAGGAAATCCAAAAGGAATTCGGCGCAATCGACATCCTCGTCAACAACGCCGGCATCACCAAAGACGGCTTCCTCATCAAGATGACCGAGGCTCAGTGGGACGCTGTTCTCACCGTCAATTTGAAGTCCGCCTTCAACTTCTCGCACGCTGTTGTACCTGTAATGCTCCGTCAGCGCAAAGGCAGCATCATCAATATGAGTTCAGTTGTAGGTGTTCACGGCAACGCCGCACAGTGCAACTACTCCGCATCCAAGGCGGGTATGATTGGCCTTGCAAAATCAATCGCTCAGGAATACGGCAAGAAGGGCATCCGCGCCAACGCAATCGCCCCGGGCTTCATCATCACAGCAATGACCGCTGCTCTCTCCGACGAAATCAAGAAGGAATGGTGCGAAAAGATTCCGCTCCGTCGTGGCGGCACACCCGAAGACATCGCCGAAGTTGCCCTCTTCCTCGCTTCTGATATGTCCTCATACGTATCGGGCCAGGTAATCCAGGTCGATGGCGGTATGAATATGTAAACTTTTCCCTGCGACGCCTTACGGCGCCGAGGGGATTTTTTAACGAAAATTACCGTCAATTTCAAAAAAAATTATCGTCAATTTTTCTATATTTTGAAATAGTAATTGACGGTAATTACAAAGTAATTAAAGCCAATTCCCCCAAAAAAATTGACGGTAATTGACGAATAAATTGACGGTAATTTTCGTTTAAAAAAAACAAACCGCCGCAAGGCGGTTCACCGTACAAATTTTTGTTTAACGTACAACAAAAATCAAAAAATTATGGGATGGTTTTCTAACTTATTTGGCGGCAGTGACAAAAAGGCTAATGCCACCGCAGGCAAAATGGTGGCGGGGATGGCCAATGCAGTGCAGAAGGCGGGTCTTGTCAAAAACGTGCAAAAAGGTATGGTAAATGCCAAGTTGCTCAACGCCCGCAAAGATCCCGACAAGTCCGCGAAGGTGCTTTACAAACTCAAAAAACACACCATCGTAAGCGTCAAGGCTTCTTTTGGCGATTGGTACTTGATAAGCACCGAACTTGGCGACGCATATTGTATGAAGGAGTACATCGACATCCAGAATTACGTCGAAAAACTCCTCGTCAATGCCGAAGTGCTCAACGTGAGGTCGTATTACAGCACCGACAGCACCATCATCGGCAAGGTATATCGTGGCAACATCCTCGTAAAACTCGGCGTTCACGACAAGTGGTACAGCGTTGATTACAAGGGCAATACGGGATACGTGCACGGCGATTACGTAACGCTTTTGCAGGATGGCGACGGCTCTACTTCCGCCAACACATCAACGACGACTACCACCACCACGACCACCAAAACCACTACCAAGGACGAGCCGCGTGTATTCTTCCATTCGCGCCCAGACCTCGCCACGGTGCCTCTCGCGCCGCAAAACCAACTTTCACCCGAAGGTCAGGACAAGTATGGAAAAGTGGCTGTGAAGACTTGGAACAACTTCGGCAACCTCGTTTCAGTGATTGCAAACGAACTCGGCATCGAAGTGGAGATTGCGCTCGCGGTGATTTGCGTGGAGAGCGGCGGCAGCGGATTCAGCAACGACGGCAAGATGATTATCAGGTTTGAAAACCACGTGTTCCACACTTACTTCGGCTCAAAGTCGGAAAGCAACCAAAAAGTTTTTGACGAGCATTTCACCTTCAATACCAAAAAACGCCGCGACGAACACAAGTACCGCGCCAAGAAGTCGGACGATTGGAAGACCTCGCACACCAATCAAGCGGCTGAATGGGAGGCGTTTGAGATAGCGCGTCAGATTGCAGAGACCGAGGCGATGTACTCCATCAGTATGGGTGCGCCGCAGGTGATGGGCTTCAATTTCAAGATGATTGGCTACAACTCAGTGCAGGAAATGTTTGCGGCGTTCAACAAGGACATCCGCTACCACATAATGGCACTATTCGACTTCTGCAACGCCAACGGCACGCGCATCCAGTACCTGCTCACCCGCGACTTCCTCTCGTTTGCAAAGGCTTACAACGGTCTCACCGCGCCCGAGGCTTACGAACAGAGGTTGCAGCAATACTACGAGATTTACAAAAACCTGTTCAAAAACAAAACATTGGCATAATTAGCCCCCGCCGGGCTTCACAAAAAATGATTAGCACAATAGTTTCAGACTATCCTTGGTACTATCCTGCGGCTTGTATCGTCCTTGCGGCGGTGCTTGCCGCAGTGTCGTACTACCGCAACAAGAAGTTCGCCGAGTTTCCACAATGGAAAGTGTGGATGCTTGCGGCGTTCAGGTTTTTGGCGATGTTGCTGATAGCGATGTTGCTGTTGGACATCTTTGTGAGGCGCACCACGCAGCGCACCGAAAAGCCCGTACTCGCCATCGCCGTCGATAATTCTGAATCTATGCTGATGCGCGGCTCTCAGGCGGCGGATTCTCTACGAGGTTTCAAGGAGTCGTTAATTAATATCTCCGACGAACTCTCATCCAAGTACAACGTCAGAGTTTTTGGTTTCGGTGACGACTGCCAACTCGCTGACATCCAATCGCTTCGCTTCAACGACAAATATACCGACTTTTCGGCGATGTTGGAGACGATGCACTCCACTCTCTACAACACCAACACCGGCGCACTCGTGATCTGCTCCGACGGCATCATCAACCGTGGACAAAATCCTGTGTATGCAGCCTCATCACTCGGCAAAAAAATCTACACCGTAACTCTCGGCGACACAACATCTTATAAGGATTTGTCGGTGGCGAAGTGCGTCTATAACGAGACGGCTTTCATCGGCAACGAGTTCCCGATAGAAGTGTCCGTAAACGCCCGAATGTTGAAGGGCAGCAACGCCGTCTGCGAAATCCGTCACAAGGGCAAGCAAATCTTCCGCGAAACCGTCAATGTGGCGTCTGACGAGTTCACACACCAACTTTCGACCACAATCAAGGCTTCCGAAAAGGGGCTCCAAAAATATACAATCGCCATCGCGCCCGTTGACGGCGAAATCACCACGACCAACAACACCCGCGAAATACTCGTTGATGTTGTTGATGATAAACATAAAGTCCTCATACTCAGTTCAATGCCACACCCCGACGTAGCCGCCGTGCGCAACGCCCTGACCTACAACCGTGGTATGGACATCGAGGTTGCCGACATCGACGGCTTCAATAAGCAACTCACCGCCTACAACCTCGTCGTGCTCGTCCAAGTGCCCTGCGCCGGCAAAAATTGCGACCAAATCATCAAGGAAATCAAATCCAAAAACATCCCGACTCTCCACATCCTCGGCTCAAAAACCGACTTCAACAAGTTTAACGAACTCGCGCAATGCCTCACCGTCGCCATCAAGGGCAACAATTTTGAGGAGGCGGGCTACACCGGCAACCTCCGTTTTTCACTTTTCAGCACTGAAAACGGCACGGAAGAATTTCTCTCAAAAGTGCCGCCGCTATATTGCGCTTTCGGCGACTACAAACCTTTGGCGCAAACTCATATCCTTGGCAATCAGGTGATTAAAGGCATCCACACCGACAAACCGCTCATCGCAATCTCCGACCCCTCAAAATCTCGCAGCGCGGTCATTGCGGGCGAAGGCATTTGGAGATGGCGTGTGGATTGTTACCGTCGCTATCAAAACCACGAAAAATTTGACCTTCTGATTTCGCGCCTGTGCCAATTTCTCCTGACCCGCGCCGACCGTGAACGCTTCACAGTATCCACGCGCCGCATTTTCAATGAGAACGAGCCGGTATATTTCAACGCCAAGGCGCTCGACGAAATGCTCGAACCCGCCACCGACGCCACCGTATCCCTCGACCTCGCCGACAGCACCGGCAAGACCACGACATACAAATTTGACGCACTCGGCGCGGGTCATTACCTCCGCATCGACAACCTCACGCCCGGTCAATACACCTACAAGGCGACCGCCAACATCGCCGGCAAGACCTTCACAAAATCGGGCATTGTATCTGTAATGGAAATAAAGACCGAGGCAGAAAACCTCGCCGCAAACCGCAGCCTGATGTCCCGCCTCGCCTCCACAACCGGCGGCGGCGCATACCTTGGTAGCGACGACCTCTCCGCCCTGCGCGATGCCCTCCTTAACGACACCTCCATCCGTCCCGTGGTCTATGACGACACCACCACCACGCCCCTGATGGGCTATGGATTGCTGTTTTTCATCATTTTAGCGTTGCTCACGGCAGAATGGTTTATGCGGAAATATTGGGGGGGCAATTTAGGAAATTGAAAATTGAAAATTGAAAATTTGTGTAGAGACGATGTGCACATCGTCTCTACGGCGAGGCGGTGGATTATAGATTCAATTTCAATTCCGTGAGCATTATCCATACATATACCTGTTTCAGAAAACCATAATCCGGATATTCTTCAAGCAATTTCTCGGCTTGCGGTTTTATTTCATCCACAATTGCTCGCGCCTCAGTCGGATTGTCAGTAACGATATAAAGTTTCGCAAGATTATTTTTTGAATTCATCCAATTAACTAAGTATTTAAGATTTGTATCTTTAATATTATCCCCTATTTCTATTGCCTTTTTATAATTCTCTATTGCAGAGTTACGTCCTCTGTGTAGCATTTGCAAATACGCAAGGTTGCTG
>JAEEGH010027376.1_pt1 | contig 11286 bp, 9 predicted proteins | sample 9134181 | NCBI WGS metagenome assembly JAEEGH01 (sample SAMN16246544, study PRJNA631951) | gut metagenome | biome: gut microbiome; feature: rumen; material: DP-attached | host: Bos | place: Iran: Karaj | collected 2018-10 | reverse complement strand
CCGACGCCATGACTGCCGACTGGGCCCACCTGCCCTACGACTTCATGGCCAAGGTGTCAAACGAAATAATAAACAAGGTGCGCGGCGTCAACCGCGTCTGCTACGACATCTCATCGAAGCCGCCCGCAACGATTGAGTGGGAGTAAACACACACACATTACTTCCCAACAAACTTGCTGGGGGTGAGTCCGGTGATGCGCTTGAAGAGGCGGGTGAAATGATGAGGAAAGTCGAAACCCAGCATACGGGAAGTCTCGCTGATGTTATGACCCTGCATCAGCAGACTTTTCGCCTGTTTTATAACGTAATCATGGATGTAGCCGATAGCCGTTCCGCCTGTGGCCTTGTGAACGATGTCACCGAAGTAACGTGGCGAATAGGCCAGCTCGGAGGCACACCAGGCAACGGTGGGTAAGCCTTGCGACAGTTGGCGGTTCTCACGGAAATAGGTTTGCAGCAGGTTGTGAAAACGCTTCAGCACGTCGGGCTCTCCCCTGTCTTCTTCTGACAGCTGGCGCTGATAGATGCGGTTGCAGTATTCCAGTATCAGTCGCAGATAGCCCAGCAGGACATTCCTTAGTGACGGTGAATCCTCGTGGGTCAGCAGCTCTTGTCGCATCTGGGCCACCAGCTGCGTGATGCAGAGCCATTCGTCGGGTTCCATACGCAGCGAACCATCAAAGAAATACGAGAAGAACTGGTAGCGGTCTATCTGGCTTTCCAGCTCAGAGCCGTGCAACAGCTCGGGCGACCATAGCAGCACCCAGCCACACAACGAGATGCGCTCGCCATTGTCTTCCAGTCCGCCTATCTGTCCCGGTTCCACAGCGATGATGGAGCCGTCGCTGACCTGCAGTTTTCGCATTCCATAGGAAAGATTATGGTAAACTGCCGCTGGATGAACAGTCCGTACACGCCATAGTTGTTCAGACTGTGACGGAAGGGCGCCAGTTCGTCATAGTGGATGATGCTGATCAGCGGATGCAGCAGCGGCGCGTCCACAAAGCGAGCGTAGTCGTTAGGAGTATCAACCTTCAGAATATTCCTCATATCGGTAGCAAAGATACGCAAAATAATCTGATAATGGTATGCGTTTTTACGTTTTTTAAGCACTTTCTGCGAAATTGGTATGTAATCAGCCAATTTGTGTAATACATGTTTGATAGATTTTGCGTACCTTTGCACCCACGATGAAACAGACTCTGTTATGTTCAATAAATAGAAAATAAGATATGAAATACGCTTTATTGGCAACAATGCTGATGGGCATGGCGCTCACGGCTTGTAACGAAAACAAACAAACTACAGTCGAGAATATGAAACAGGAACTGGAACTTACACAGGAGTGGGACAAGGTGTTCCCGCTGAGCGAGAAGGTGAACCACCGCAAGGTGACGTTTGAAACGCAGTACGGACTGACACTGGCGGCCGACCTCTATACGCCCAAAGATGCCAAGGGCAAGTTGGCAGCTATCGCCGTCAGTGGACCATTCGGAGCTGTCAAAGAGCAGTCGAGCGGACTCTATGCCATGCGGATGGCTGAGCGCGGCTTTGCAGCACTGGCCTTCGACCCTTCATATACGGGTGAGAGCAGCGGTGAACCCCGTCGCACGGCATCGCCCGACATCAATACCGAGGACTTCATGGCAGCTGTCGATTTCCTATCGAAGCAGGATAATGTGGATGCTGAGAAGATTGGCATCATCGGCATCTGCGGCTGGGGTGGCATTGCCCTGAATGCTGCTGCTGCCGACACACGCATCAAGGCTACTGTTGCCTCTACGATGTACGATATGACGCGTGTCAGCGGCAACGACTACAACGATGCCTTCGACAATGAACAATGGCGTCATAGGAACCGTGAGAATCTGTCAAAGCAGCGTCTCGCCGACCCTGACGCGATGGCTGGCGGCGTGCTGGACACAGTCCCCCCACAGGCACCCCGTTTTGTGCATGATTATTTCGATTACTACAAGACCCCGCGCGGCTATCACAAGCGCTCAGGCAACTCAAACGACGGCTGGCGCGTCATCGGGACCCAGGCATACGCCAACAGCCGTTTCCTGTACTACATCAACGAAATCCGCTCCGCCGTACTCGTGATGCATGGTGCCGATGCCCACTCACGCTACTTCGGCGAAGCTGCCTATCACTATATGGTGGAGGGCAAGGCCGAAGGCTACAAATTTGCAGGCGAGCCCAACCCCAACCCGGAGAACAAGCAGCTGCTCATCATTCCTGACGCCTCACACTGTGACCTCTACGATGGCGGCTATGAGGAAAAGGAAGGTAAGGGACAGCCAAGGAACATGATTCCCTGGGATACATTGGCAGACTTCTTCAGACAGTATTTGGAGGTAATCAAGAACAAATGAAAAGGGGGGCCAGCAACGAATGGCTTGAACCGGTGGACGATGCAGCCTACAATGCCATGATAGTTCCACATCTGAAAGACTGTAATTGCTCGCCCATCACGCCTTTCATCACCTCAAACACATTGTCACCTGTGCAATGGCTGGTGTAGAACTGCACATCAGGATACTTTGCTCTCAGCCTTTGAGCCAAGGCTATTATTTCATCATCAGTCTCTTGTCCGTCGAGTAAGTGGAAACCACCTACAACGGACTGAACAGGCCAAGGACAAGCCGCCAGAATATTCTCCAGTCCGCTGTGGGCACAGCCCGTGAATAGCAGGCCATCGACATACAGAGCCAGTTCGTGGCGGAAGTCATCGTGGATACAACCCCCATTGGTATCCTGTACATAGAGATTCTGATTCCCCTTGGGCAAGGGATTAGTCTGTGGGATATGGGCAATTACATGAATACCTCCCAAAAACTCGCAGGTCTGGTCTATCAGAATTAGTCTGTCATCTGCTATCTCTGGCCACTCAGTGGTAATGCTATGCAGATTCCCCCGTTTAGAAAAGCGCTCGAGCTTGCTCGCTTTTCGATTAGAAAAGAACTTACCGCTCATCGCATAGGGCGAGACCAGAATCTGGGCTTTTTGATTATGCCCTAAGAAGTACCGTAAACCTCCCGCATGGTCGCTGTGTCCGTGAGAAATGAAGACATAGTCCACATCGCTGAGATCAATGCCCAACAGCTCTGCGTTTCGGATAAACACACCGCTTGCTCCAGTGTCAAGCAGGATCTTGTGCCGCTCTGTTTCCAGCAGGATTGACAGCCCGTGCTCTGTTGAAAGCCGACTGTCATCGCTACGATTATCTGATAATACTATCCACTTCATCGCTCACTCATATAACAAAAGAACCGTCCCTCTGTTACACTTAAATTCGGCTACAAAATTACTCATTTTTCATTAGAAGAAAGACGGTGAACACCAGTTTTCTTGCCAAAATAACACATTTTCACTTCAGAACTGAGCGTGTGTGTCTTCCCCCAGAAAAAGTTGAATGGTTTTTACCTTAACCCTGCCATAGGTTGAATGCCTTTAGGGTACTCCCTATATCACCTAAAACGATGAAAAGAACATTTTACTTCCAGATTATTTGGCGAATTGGAATAAATATATTACTTTTGCGGCATGAACGAGGATATTAGGGAAACTATTCACTCTGTATAACAAAAGAACCGTCCCTCTGTTACAACTAAAACTACAAATATGGTAAAAGCATTATTCATCAACGGAAGTCCGCGTAAGAACGGCAATACGGCACAACTGCTGAAACATGCTATGGACGGTGCCAGAGAGGCTGGTGCCGAGGTGGAACTGGTGAACCTCTACGACCGCAGCCTGAACTACAAGGGTTGTATGTCGTGTTTCGCCTGTAAGGTTAAGGGCGGTAAAAAGGGAGTCTGCTCCTTCAAGGACGACCTGCAGCCCATACTCCAGAAGGCTGTCGAGGCCGACGTGCTGGTATGCGGATCGCCCAACTATTGCGGCTATCCCTCTGCAGCCCTTCGTGCTTTTATGGAGCGAATGGAATTTCCCGCAGTCAACTACTCTGACTACTCCAAGCCCGTCGTGCTGAAGCGCATTTGTTCTGCTACCATCTATACGATGAACTGCCCCAACGAAGAGGTTTATCGCCAGATGAATTACCCTATCCTGATGGACACCTCTGCCCAGCAACTCGGCGTATTCGGACCTACGGAGATACTATGCTCCTACGACACCTATCAGTTCTCTAATTACGACCGCTATGATGCTGCCACGTTCAGCGAGGCACACAAGGCAGAGGTGCGCGACAAGCAATTCCCCATCGACCTCGAAAAAGCCTACGAACTGGGCAAGCGACTGGTTAAGAAATGTAAGGAAGAATAGTATCGAGACTTATATAACAAAAGAACCGTCCCTCTGTTATATAACAAAAGAACCGTCCCTCTGTTACAAGAACGGGAACTCCATCCACCGAGAGTTCCCGTCCTGCGTTTTGTAATAAATGGTCCCGCTGATTACTTATTCAAAATCAGCTTTACCAGCTCGTCAACATCGGCAGAGTCAACCGCCTCGTCATTGTTCACGTTGGCAGCCTCAAGATTGAAACCGTCGGGAGTGTGTCCTGCCAAGTGGCTGATGAGGTTGGCCACGTCAACAATGTCAACCACACCGTCGTTGTTCACGTCGCCAACTTTTGTGAAACTCGCATAGATGTAAACATCATGCGCTGGCATCGTTTCAGGAATCTCACTCCAGCCTGAAAACACGTAGTTCTCTTTTTGGGGTTCAGTTTCTGGTATGATAATCTGAGCGTATTCCATATCGATGGATTTGTATTCTACTCCATCAACCATATATACAAGATTGTACTTGTTAACGGTAAATGTGCCTGTCACGGTTACGTCTTCAGCAGGCATTGTCTCTGGAATCTCGCTCCATCCATTGAAGGTATATCCTTCCTTAGTGGGACTGACTTCTGGGGTGATGGTGGCTCCGTACTCTACCTCAATAGTCTTGTACGTCTCATTATCTGTGATATAAGTCAGATTATACTTGTTGACAATGAACGAGCCGGTAACTACAACATCATGCGCTGGCATAGTATCTGGGATTTCGCTCCAGCCAGAAAAAGTATAACCATCCTTTTGTGGAGCAGGTTCAGGAGTAATAATTTGATCTTCCCATAATTCATATGATATATATTCATTGTTATCAAGTATGTAGGTCAATTTATACTCTTCACCATATAATCCGGCAATGCTGCCAAATGCACTCCAAGGATTGCTATTTCTATATAAACCAATAGAACTGTTGGGAACGTGTAGAGTGACGTTCTGAAGGTTGACAGCATAAAATGCATTTAATTGTGTTAAAGGAACTGTTTCCGCATGACAATATACATCTTTCAATTTGTAGCACTTACCAAAAACATCATAGCCAATATTATTTACACTATTGGCTATTGTCACTTTAGTAAGGTTAGAGCAATCCCAGAAAGAATAATTACCTATGTATTCTACGCCATTTTTTATTATCACTTCTTTGATTTTTCTATCATAATCATTCCATGGGGCATCGCTACCATTGCTATATCCGTGATAAGCATACATTTGACCTATGCCGCCAATTGTTAAAACACAGCTGTAAGTGTTGTAATCCCATCCGACACTTGGTCCACATTTTCCACTTGTTTTCGCATTTAATCCAATCGCGTAAATAATTAATGCGAATAGTAGTAAATATTTCTTCATTTTCATTGTTGGGTTTAGTTATTATTGTCGTTTTTAGTTAGTAAAAAAAGGAAGACGTGAGCAGTTTACTTCGCTTACGTTTCGGAGGTATTGGGGAAAACCTATCAATCTTAAACGAGTAAAGGCTCACGCCATCAGGCGCGAACCGTCTACTATGCTCTTGATTGATTTCTTCCAATTCCCCAATTGTCCGAAACAAGAATCAAAGCGGACGCTTCAACGTATATGTCTGTTTGTCTGTCGTTATGTTGCCATACGCGGTACTGTTTAATAGTTCAACAATTGCAATATCGTCGGCAAAGATACGAACTTTCTGCTAAAAATGCAAAGAAAACGGGAGAAAAAAGTTTTGCAGCCGCAGCTACGGCCTGATTTTGGGTAAGCCAAAGGGGCAGCTGTTTCGCAACAGCCACCCCTTCCTGAAAAAACACAATTATGAAAGTCGTTTTGCAATTTGCAATTTTGCACTTTATCAGTCCAGCTTGCGGTATTTACCCTTGTCCTGACCAGCACGGATGCGCTGGGCCTTGCCATCGTCCTGCAGACGCTTGATGCAGCTGTAGATTGAGTTCTTGTTTCCCTCGTAGCCATAGCAGCGGTTCACGTCGTCGGTGGTGAATACGGCTGGCAGCTGGCTGTAGGCACGTGCTGTATGGCTCTGGTAGTTCTTGCCCGCCAGCAGCTTGCTGTCCATCCTTTCGTAGTATTGTTCGGCGATGGCCTTGAACGAGTGGTGCTGGAAGGCCAGCTGAGCCTTGGCAATGAGCAGTGCCAGCTGGCGGTCATACTTGTCGGTGGCAAAGGTCTCGCTGCACAGCCAGTAGCCATTGTCATCATGCACCATCTGGTCCCAATGGCGGCTGACGATGAAGGGCAGGCTGAAGTTCATGGCGTGCCAGCCCACGCGCTTCAGCAGGTCTTCCTCGGCCTTGGACTTGTTTTCCTTGGCCTCGGCCATGCGGTTGCTGGTCCACTGGTACAGGGCATTGCTGATGTCATCGGCTGGTATCTTGCCGCGCGTCTTGTTCAGCTTGTGGGCCCACTGGCTGATGAGTTCATCGCGGCGCTCATCCTCTTGCGTGTACTTGTGGTTCTCCATCATCTCGAAGTTCGTGTCACCAATGGGCACCACAGTGAGTCGCCCGGGCAGGCCTGTGCCATAGTTGTCGACGGTCACCTGCTTGGCGAGTGCGTATTCTGTGCCGCTGTACATGAAATTGGCCACGACATTGACCTCACCCACACAAGCAGACGATGTCTTCAGGAATGCACCCTGAGGCTCTGAGTGGAAGGCTTTTAACCATAGTTTGGAGATGTCAAGATAGTCCTTTTTCATCTGCGTCAGGCTGTTGTCAAGCTCTGAGTCCATGATGCTGACGTGAAGCTGAATGTCTTCGCCGTTGATCGTTTCGTGGTTGAAGAACATCTGGTCGCGGATGGCTGCTGCTGAAGTCTCACATGGGAGACATCGGTAGATGCCCGTGGGGCGTGGTGAATTGTTCTTCGCCGCACCACTGTTCTGAACTTGCTGCTGGTTCCAATGGTTCAGGGCGTCAATCTGCGCCTGGTCTTCTTTTTTAACCGGCGCCATCATCAGCTTGTAGAGGTCTACGAGCAGGTGCTTGCCGCTGCCCATGCGCCCAATCAGTTCGAGAAGGCAGTTGAGGCGGCACTTGCGGCCTGGTGCCCCGTAGAACTGGTAATGGCAGCGCGTCATCAGCGTCATCGCATATGCTCCGCCCACAAAGAGGGCAGCCACGTAGTGCTTAGGCTTCAGGCCTTGGCAGAGAAGCTCAAGGAGCGGGTAGCGGGGCATCAGCCTCTTGATGTCGCGGGCCAGACTGAGCAGAAACTTCATCAGTTCGTCAGCCGACGCATCAGCCAGGTTGCCCCCGGTTAGCCGCTGGTGGGCTTCGCTGACCAGGCTGCGGTAGCTTCTGCCAGTCACTGTCTCAATAGCCCGCCGCATATCCTTGGAGGGCTGGGGCGAACTGATATACTCCGACTCGCGTTTCTCCATAAGTTTTCGTGCTGAGGCCAGCATTGACTCTAACTCCTTCTCTCCTCGCTCACGAACTATGGCCTTAATGAAGTCAAGGTGAAGCATATCTTCGCGTACAGCATCCTGGTTGCCATCGCGTAATAAAATTAGGTCGCTGGCCAGCCTGACACCAGTCTTATGGCGAGAGCCGACGGGCGCACCATTGGGCAGGAGCACGCGCACGAAGTCCTCAACCTGATGGCCGAACACCAGAGGCAGCTCCTGCTTATTGTCGTCAGCTTCAGGCATTTCTTTGGCAACGGTTGCAGGCTTCTGAGGGGCAAAGAAATGGTTTTCGGCGTGGGTGGGGTTGCAGCTGCCCCTGCCCTGACGGTATTTGCTGCCGTATAGCTGCTCCATCTGGCAGTCAGCATCGCCGTCAGCCTCTGTGCCGAAGAGCAGCAAATTATCAACGTAGAGGATGTCCTCGCGGCGTGGGGCATAGCTGATGCGTGAGGCATCGATGCAAGAGTCGTCAACCACTGGCTTGCCCGTGGTGCCCATCATGTCGTAGATACCCAAGTCATGGGCCAGAAGAATCTGGTTGTCGGCTATATTACCCAGCTCAGGGTGTGTTTCACAAACTAGCCTAAGACCTTGGCCCGACGAGGTGACATGAGCCAGAGCCACCTGCCAGGGGAACCCGTCAGCCTGCGTGCGCAGAAATATGTCCTTAGGGTCGCAGGCCAGATGGTCGGCATCGAACATGAAGAGCGGGGACAGGGTGATGTCCTCCAGCCTGCGCTGTTCACCCGCAAAAGCCCTTGCGCTGAAGATGAAGCAGGGCAGGCCCATCTTGAGCTGGTTAGTCCACTGCAGCAGCCTCTGCTCCGTGGTCAGCTTCTGGAACGAAGTTTCACTGTCATGCTTACGGCAGAAACTCTGGAACCTGACGTCTGCCAGGTAGCTGTCAAGCGGCAGCAGCCATGCTATCGCGTTCTCTACATCTCGGCGCGTCTTGATGCGCCAGCTTACATCCTGACTGTCAACGATTTTGTTGAAGTCGGGGAGGGTACAAGGGAGCAATGCCCCCCTGTACTGGTTCTCCTGATAAACAAATCTCCAAACCTTTTTCATAACCAAACGGGGTCTAATTCTTTCACTAATTTGATGTCGTGAACACTAATCTGATTGACAAATTCACCATCTTTCTGGCGCCTACTGAAATTCAGTTCCACTGCGACCAAGTCACCCTTTTTGAACTGGTGAAGCGCAGCTTTGCCGCTTAGTTGGGCAACCAGGTTATACATACTAAATCTGCCCGGGTCTTTTAGACCAAGTTCGCACTGTGGTTCAACACACGGGTCGTCGTAAACAACCCTCTTCACTTCACTCTGAAACTCTACCTCCATAATGGAGTAATTAGTTTTAAAAGTCATAATTTTTAAATTTTTAATAGAACATAATTTGAATTCAATTCTGCCGCCAATGTAAACTCGACAACAAAAAAGAGCACTGTCGCTCAGGACTAATCTCCTGATTGACGGTGCAAAGATAGGCAGATTTCAGAGGATTTTTTCATGAAAAGGCAACTGTCCGGTTTTTTGTCCGGTTTTTACGTTGCCCTTTCTGCGTTTATGTTTTTAGGCGGTTCTGTGACTCTTAATTTGATATAGCCGGACGATTTCTTCAATGAATAACTCCACTTTATTTTGTATACCTATTGGGCTTTTTTTATATGCGTCTTGCTTGATAATCAATTTCGGTGATTTCCTTTCAAATTTACGTGTGTGTTCGCTTAAATTAGATTTTTCTCCAACATCAAAGCCTAATGAATTAAAATAACTGCAGAAGTCACGGTCTGACATGTCATTGTTGCCGACTCCAAATATCCCATCTTTTAGTAATAAGAAAATGACAGCAAAGTATAGTTTCTCTAATTTCATATTTTTTCTCAGGAATTGACGATTCCCACTGTTTTGAATGTCCCTTATTACTTCAGTTAAACTGTCAAAATCTACTTGGTCGATATTTCCGTCTTGTATACAACGATACATTGGATTCCACTTTTTATAGGTATTATCTATGAAATTGTATAAAACGACGGTTTTTCTACTTTCTTTTGCTCTTTCGAAGGCATCTTCAGCAGCTCTTATTAGATCCTCGTCCTCCTCATCCTCTTTATGTATATATATTAAGAGTCGATTGCTGTTATCATTGAGATGAATAGCGAGAAAGCAAAGGGATTGATTCGTAATTTGCCTATCACGGCCAAGATTTTCTTTAAAATCTTCTTTCACATGAAGGTTATTGTCACTGCTTTTTGTGGGCGTATCACCCGATCCCAACCAATTATTTATATCAATCATATCTTTTTTTTGCAAATGTACTAACTTTGCGGGGAAGCACCAAATGATTTCCCCAAAAATTGTGCAAACTTGCAAATTGCATCCAGATGTGAGAAAAGCGAAGGCGTTGTAGGAATAGTTAAAGTAGTTTAAAATAGTAGTATAAATAACTAATAATCAATATGTTATGAAGTTTGTGTAAATTTCTTGTTAAATCCCGCTCCCGACCAGGCTGAATTGCACTTGCACTTTTGCACACTACCCCTTCTTGCGACCTCTACCCGCCACCTTCAGCCCCCTCAACACGGCGGGTACGGAGGCTCTACCCGCCGGGTAACAGAAGGGGGACTTTGTATACTGACCCCACCCCTGCCCCTCCCCTACAAGGGAGGGGAGCGCCTCACGGGGTTCCCCTGGAGCAAGTGTCGGCGGGAGCCATTCCCCTCCCTTGTAGGGGAGGGGCTGGGGGTGGGGTCACTATCTTGACAGCACTGAAAAAATATAGTGTAACAAAAGAACCGTCCCTCTGATATAACTGAAAAATATTTTGAAAAAAGTTACCAAAATGTTTGGTAGTTTCAATTATTTTTTGTACCTTTGTAGCATGAAAGGGGAGATGGATAAGGCGCCTGTTCAGACCCCTAATCCCCTGACTTAGGGGACTTGAAAAGCGGGAATGGGCCACCCGGTGCAGTTGGTCCAAAGACGTTTCTGATACCACGAAAAATATTAACAAAGATGGCAAGAAATGAGATTACTATGCTGGTCGACCTGTACAAGAACCGCAACACGGCCAGCAAGACGTACGGCCAGTTCTATGGCCGCGTGTTTGCGAGGGAGACGCTCTCGCTGAAGGGCTTCGCCAAGCACATGATGGAGCACGGCAAGCGCATCACCTACGAGGAGCTGGTGCTGACGCTGCAGCAGATGGTGTCGTGCCTGAAGGAGCTGACCGTCCAGGGTGTGCCCGTGAAGCTCGACGGTCTGGGCACGTTCTATCCCTCGATCGAGTCGACGGGTTCGGCCACCGTGCTGGGCTACGATCCGCAGACGAACATCAGCGGCGTTCACATGAACTTCCGCCCCGAGGCTGCCGGCGGTGCCGACGAGAAGCTGACGAGCCGCATCCTGAAGGACCTGTGCACGTTCAAGATGAACGACTACGTCATCCCCACCACGAAGGTTGTGGACGGCAAGGAGAAGATCTACTACGAGCGTCACCCGATTGCGACCTACGGGACTGAGACGGCGGAGGGGTAGAGCCTACAGCCCCCTCCAAACCTCCCCCCGGAGGGGGAGGCTT
>JAEEGH010027372.1_pt1 | contig 11288 bp, 12 predicted proteins | sample 9134181 | NCBI WGS metagenome assembly JAEEGH01 (sample SAMN16246544, study PRJNA631951) | gut metagenome | biome: gut microbiome; feature: rumen; material: DP-attached | host: Bos | place: Iran: Karaj | collected 2018-10 | reverse complement strand
AACCAATAAGTTCTATGCCGACGATTACGCCAAGGCACGCAAGCATGGTATCCCCATCGGCGCCTACCACTTCTTCTCGCTCAAGACATCGGGTGCCGCCCAGGCCAAGCACTTCATCAAGCACACCAAGTTCCAGAAGGGCGACCTGCCCCCAGTGCTCGACGTAGAGCCCAGCGACGCACAGATACGTGCTGCAGGCGGTGCCGAGAAGATGTTCCAGCAGATACGTATCTGGTGCAGGATGGTAAAGACCCGTTGCGGCGTAACACCTATCTTATATATAAACCAGATGTTCATCAATAAGTATTTTGGTATGGTGCCCGACATCAAGCGCGACTACGACGTGTGGATTGCCCGCTACGGCGAGTATAAGCCCGATGTACGCCTGGCCTTCTGGCAGTTGTGCCCCGATGGCAGGGTAAACGGTATTCGTGGCGATGTAGATATCAATGTGTTTAACGGCTATAAGAGTCAGTTCGACGAGTTCGTAGCCACCAAGAGTATTAAGTAATTATCAATTATGAAAACAATCCTGATACTGGTGGGCAAGACCACCGACAAGCATTTCCAGGCGGGCATCAACGATTATGTAGACCGCATTGGTCATTACATGCCTTTCGAGCTCGTTACCATCCCCGAACTCAAAAACACCAAGAGCCTGTCGGAGGCGCAGCAGAAGACCACCGAGGGCGAACTGATTCTGAAACAGATTCAGCCCAGCGACACCGTGGTACTGCTCGACGAGCATGGTAAGGAGTTTCGCAGTATCGAGTTTGCCAAATGGCTGGAGCAGAAACGCAATACGGCCCGCCGACTGGTATTCGTCGTAGGCGGACCGTATGGATTTTCTCCCGAGGTGTATGCCCGTGCTAACGAGCAGCTCTCGCTCTCAAAGATGACGTTCTCGCATCAGATGATTCGTTTGGTGTTTACCGAGCAGATCTATCGTGCCTGCACCATCATCAAGGGCGAGCCCTATCATCACGAGTAATTAAAGATCATTGTAATTCTGTACAGCGAAGGTGCTGGTGCGCATGTCGCCAGTCTCAAAGCCACGCTTCAGCCAGCGCTTACGCTGATCGCTGGTGCCGTGGGTAAACGATTCGGGCGTAGCACGTCCCTGAGCCTTCTTCTGCAACCAGTCGTCGCCGATAGCCTTAGCCAGTTCCAGACCCTTCTCTAAATCGCCGTACTCCATCGAGTGGTTCATGGCATCCTCGTAATGCGCCCACACGCCGGCATAGTAGTCGGCCAGCAGTTCCAGTCGCACACTTATCTGGTTGGCAGTCACCTTATCTGTCTGGTTCATAGCCGAATGCGCTTTGTTCAGTGTACCCGTCAGGTACTCAATATGGTGACCAATCTCATGAGCTATCACATATGCGTAGGCAAAGGTATTACCCTCAACACCCAACTGACGTTTCATCTGGGTAAAGAACGACAGATCCACGTACAGCTTCTGGTCGCCCGAGCAATAGAACGGACCCACAGCAGCCGTTGCCGAACCGCAAGCCGAGTTTACCTGATTGCTGAACAGCACCAGCGTGGGGTACTGATATTCGCCCCAGCCATTCTCCTCGAACACCTTGGTCCAAACCTCCTCGGTACTGGCCAGAATCTTCTTACAGTCCGAGGCCAGTTCCTGTTCCTCCTCAGTAAAATTCTCCTCGCCAACGGTCTCAGTAGGCGCCTGCATGGTTTGCTGCACCACATTCTGCACCACATCTGTTACATCGCCGCCTTGCAGGAATGTAAACAGCGCAATCAGAATAATACCTCCGATACCACCGATACCAGCCTTAGCACCACCGCTCATACCGCGGCGATCCTCAACATTCGAGCTTTCTCTTCGTCCGTCTAATCTCATAATGCTTTAAGTTTATTAGTTATTACTTTAATTTTTAAATTCTTACATTATTCAATTTTTACATTTTACCGCACCGTCATATGAAAGCACCCCTGCTTCACCTCGTATTTGATGTAGCAGCGCCCCTGTTCGCGCATATCGCGCAACACCTCGCACAGCACGTATTTCAAGCTGTCGTTTCGCACCGCTCTGCGCTCCGGACCATCAGGATCCTGAACCGTTTCGTAGCGGTTGTAACAGATGTCGAAGGTGGTACCATACAGATGGCACGAGTTCTCGGTAGCATTGCCGTTATGTCGGCGCAACTTGGTCACATCGGCCTCTGTTCGCAGCACACTGGTAACGATAGGACGATGCAGATTGATGCCCTTTACATACAAACTGTCGAAGAATGCCTGTCCTACATCCTGCAACAGCACCGCCGCACGTGGCACCAGGTAAGGAATACTCGAGTACAGCTTGTCGATATGGTAGTAAGGGTTGGCACCCACGTACACCAGTTCGCTCTTACGCTTCTCGGCATCCTCGCGGTTTTTCACACGCTTCACGCCCCACTTCATCGCCGCCGCCAACTGCACCGACTGGGTATCGGGAAAACAAGCCTTAAAGCTGGGCACCGAGTATATTTTATGCTTCTTTGTTTGATAGCTGATGGGCTTTGGTTCAGCCAGGCTGTCAGCTGGGGCGATCGCCCCAGCACTAGAGCTAGAAACACTTGCAGGGCTAGAAGTGCTAGTTCTACTTTCTGCCAGCTGCGGAAACTCGGCACGTACCACCGCAAGCACCGCTACAATGCCCATAAATCCTATTAAATATCTTTTTTTTGTAAGTTTCATTTAAAAATTCTGTTTTGCGTTGCAAAGATACAAAAATTATTTGTAACTTTGTGCCCAAAAATAAAAAACTTCAGCTTTTGATAGAGAAACATATCGTATTAGAAGACATTGACCCCGTGATATTCTATGGGGTTGGCAACGGGCACTTACAGATGATTCGCTCGTTATACCCCAAACTGCGCATCATGGCCCGCGACAATGTGATTCGCGTTTTGGGCGACGAGGAACAAATGGCAGCTTTCGAGGAAAGTGTTGAAAAGCTGCGCGCCCATGTACTCCGTTTTAATTCGCTTGGCGACGAGGACATCCTCGATATCATAAAAGGTAAGCGCACGCGCGATGATGTGCCCGATGGCGTTGTGGTTTATTCCATGTCGGGCCGCCCCATCAAGGCGCGAACGCCCAACCAGCAGCGACTCATCGAGGCTTACAACCATAACGACATGGTGTTTGCCGTTGGCCCAGCTGGTACCGGAAAAACATACCTCTCCATAGCCCTTGCCGTTAAAGCCCTGAAAGACAAAACCGCCAAAAAGATTATCCTCTCGCGCCCAGCTGTAGAAGCTGGCGAGAAGCTCGGATTCCTACCTGGCGACATGAAGGATAAAATCGACCCCTATCTGCAGCCCCTTTACGATGCCCTCGAGGACATGCTGCCTCAGGTAAAGCTGCAGGATATGATGGAGAAGAACATCATTCAGATTGCCCCCTTGGCATTTATGCGCGGTCGCACGCTGAACGATGCTATCGTGATTCTCGACGAGGCGCAGAACACCACGCCCGCCCAGATACGCATGTTCCTCACCCGTATGGGCTGGAACACCAAGATGATTATTACAGGCGACATGACGCAGATCGACCTGCCCCACTCGCAAAAGAGCGGACTCATCGAGGCCCTGCATATATTAAATAATGTAGAGGGCATTGGTATCGTTAATCTGCAGCGCGATGATATCGTTCGCCACAAACTCGTAACCCGCATCGTCAACGCCTACGAGGAGTTTGATAAAGAGATGAAGGGCGAAATACCAAACAAGTAAAAGTAAAAAGGTCAAAAGGTAAAATAATAAAACAATGAAAGCATTAACTAAGACGGACTTTAAGTTCGCAGGTCAGAAGAGCGTTTATCACGGCAAGGTTCGTGACGTTTACAACATTAACGACGATCTGATGGTGATGGTAGCCACCGATCGTATCTCAGCATTCGACGTAGTACTGCCCAAGGGAATCCCCTTCAAGGGTCAGGTGCTCAATCAGATTGCAGCCAAGTTCCTCGATGCCACTACCGACATCTGCCCCAACTGGAAGCTGGCTACCCCCGATCCCATGGTAACCGTTGGTCTGAAGTGCGAGGGTTTCCGTGTTGAGATGATTATCCGTAGCATCCTTACCGGTTCGGCTTGGCGCGAGTACAAGAACGGCTGCCGCGAACTGTGTGGTGTGAAGCTGCCCGACGGCATGAAGGAGAACGAGCGTTTCCCCGAGCCCATCATCACCCCAACAACCAAGGCCGATGAGGGTCACGACATGAACATCTCGAAGGAAGAGATTATCGCTCAGGGTATCGTATCTGCCGAGGACTATGCCATCATGGAGGACTACACCCGCAAGATCTTCGCTCGCGGACAGGAGATTGCCGCCAAGCGCGGATTGATCCTCGTTGATACCAAGTACGAGTTTGGTAAGCGCGATGGTAAGGTTTACCTCATCGACGAGATCCACACCCCCGACTCAAGCCGTTATTTCTATGCTGAAGGTTACGAGGAGAAGCTTGCCAAGGGCGAGCCCCAGCGCCAGCTCTCTAAGGAGTTCGTTCGTCAGTGGCTCATCGAGCACGACTTCATGAACGAGCCCGGACAGACCATGCCCGAGATTACCGACGAGTATGCCGAGAGCGTATCAGAGCGTTACATCGAGCTTTACGAGCACATCGTAGGCGAGAAGTTTGAGCGCGAGAACAGCGACGAGGATATCGCCCAGCGCATCGAGAAGAACGTCAGCGAATGGCTCGCAGCTTTTAAGTCACGTTAATATGTACGAACAGGAGAAGATAAAGCCATACGGCGAAGGTGAAAAAGCGTCGCAGGTAGAGCAGATGTTTGATAACATCGCCCCTACCTACGACAAGCTTAACCACCGTTTGTCGTGGGACATCGATAAGGGTTGGCGCCGCAAGGCCATCAAGGCTTTGGCGCCTTTCAAGCCCCAGTCGCTGCTCGATATAGCCACAGGCACAGGCGACTTCGCCATCCTGGCCACCCAGATGCTGCAGCCCACCCGCGTGGTAGGTGCCGACATCAGCGAGGGCATGATGGAGATAGGCCGACAGAAGGTAAAGGCACTCGGACTCGACAGCATCGTAACCTTCGAGAAAGAGGATTGCCTACACCTATCTTATAATAGCGATACCTTCGACGCCGTTACCGCCGCATTCGGCATCCGCAACTTTGCCGATCTCGATGCCGGTCTTCGCGAAATGTATCGCGTGCTTAAGCCCGGTGGCCATCTCAGCATCGTCGAACTTACCACACCTGTTAAGTTCCCCATGAAGCAGCTGTTCCACATCTACTCGCACACCGTGCTCCCCGTTTATGGCCGACTGATCTCGCGCGACACCAGCGCCTACTCCTATCTCACAAAAACCATCGAGGCTTTCCCCCAGGGCGAGCGCATGGTAGATATTCTGATGAAGGCAGGATTTGCCGAAGCCTCGTTCCGCAGGCTCACCTTCGGCATCTGCACCATGTATTTTGCAACTAAATAAATACTAAATTTATGGACAAGTACGGACTTATCGGTTACCCCTTGGGACATTCGTTCTCCATCAGCTACTTCAACCAGAAGTTTGCCGACGAAGGCATCAATGCCAAGTACGAGAACTTTGAGATTCCCACGATTGATGAACTCCCCGAGATCATCGACCGCAATCCCAACCTTAAAGGTCTCAACGTCACCATCCCTTATAAAGAGAAGGTGATTCCTTTCCTCGACAGCATTTCGCCCGAGGCACGTGCCATCGGCGCTGTCAATGTGATCCGTGTGGTCCATGAGAAGAATAAAACGCTGCTCAAGGGCTATAATAGCGACGTCATCGGGTTTACCCAGAGCATCGAGAGCATGCTCGACCCCAAGTGGCACAAAAAAGCCCTTATCCTGGGCACCGGCGGCGCCTCAAAGGCCATCAACTTCGGTCTCAAGTCGTTAGGCATCGAGCCCGTGTTCGTCAGCCGTTACGAGCGCCCCGACACCATCCAGTACAATCAGATTACCCCCGAGGTTATCAAGGAGTACAACGTCATTGTTAACTGCACGCCATTAGGCATGTACCCCAAAACCGACGAGTGCCCCGATCTGCCTTACGAGGCAATGGACTCGCACACCATCCTTTACGACCTCATTTATAACCCCGACCAAACCCTGTTTATGCGCAAGGGCGCCAAGTACGGTGCCGAGGTTAAGAACGGCCTCGAGATGCTCCTGCTCCAAGCCTTCGCCAGCTGGGAATTTTGGCACGAAAAATAGTTTAGATTATGGATAATAGATATATGATGCGAGGCGTGAGTGCTGCCAAGGAGGATGTGCACAACGCTATCAAAAACATTGACAAGGGAATCTTCCCACAGGCCTTCTGTAAGATTATCCCCGACATCTTAGGGGGCGACCCAGAGTATTGTAACATCATGCACGCCGATGGCGCTGGCACCAAGTCGGCCCTCGCCTACATGTATTGGAAAGAAACTGGCGACCTCTCAGTATGGAAAGGTATCGCTCAGGATGCCATCGTGATGAATACCGACGACCTGCTTTGCGTGGGCGCCGTAGATAACATCCTGGTATCAAGCACTATCGGTCGTAACAAGATGTTGATTCCTGGCGAGGTTATCTCAGCCGTTATCAATGGTACCGACGAGCTGCTGGCCGAACTCCGCGAAATGGGTATCGGCATCTACCCCACTGGTGGCGAGACTGCCGATGTAGGCGACCTGGTTCGCACCATCATCGTAGATAGCACCGTTACCTGCCGCATGAAGCGTGCCGACGTGATCGATAATGCCAACATCCGCCCAGGCGATGTTATCGTTGGTTTGTCGTCAACCGGTCAGGCCACTTACGAGAAGCGTTACAACGGTGGTATGGGCTCAAACGGTCTAACCTCAGCCCGTCACGATGTGTTTGCCAAGTATCTCGCCGAGAACTATCCCGAGAGCTTCGATCACGCTGTACCTGACGAGCTCGTGTATAGTGGTAAGTACAAGCTTACCGATGCCGTCGAAGGTTCGCCCGTTAATGCCGGTCAGCTCGTGCTCTCACCCACCCGCACCTACGCACCAGTCATCAAGAAGCTGCTCGACGAGCTCCGTCCCGAAATCCACGGTATGGTACACTGCACAGGCGGCGCCCAGACCAAGGTGCTCCACTTCGTGAACGACAACTGCCGCGTCGTCAAGGACAACATGTTCCCTGTACCCCCATTGTTCCGTGCCATCCACGAGTGCTCAGGTACCGATTGGAAGGAGATGTACCAGGTATTCAACATGGGTCACCGCATGGAAATCTACGTTCGCCCCGAGGTTGCCGATCAGGTCATCGCCCTCTCAAAGAGCTTCAACATCGATGCTCAGGTAGTAGGACATATCGAGGAAGGCAAGAAGAGCCTCACCATCAAGAGCGAGTTCGGTACATTCGATTACGAGTAAACATTTTTACGAGTATAAACAAAAGCAGCGGAGCCCCACGGCCCCGCTGTTTTTTATACGAATTAAGTTTACATTATTTTTCTTTCATAAATTACAAGACACCAACTAATTCGCCTACAACCTGGAACTCATCACCATCCTCGGGAGTGATGATAATACTATTATAATCACGGTTCAGCGGTTTCAATTCAATCTTCTCGTGTTGCCAAGAGCCAAATTCATCGTAACTCTTCACACTCGAATACTCTTTGATAGAATAAGCCCCAGCATTGTCGGCATCATAATAATTACGATGTTGTACCAACATAATTTTGCCCTGTCTGCTGCCAGCCGGATTGATGCGGAACACACAGAAATCTCCATCATTGATGCGAGGTTCCATAGAGTGTCCGCAGGCTTGTACAACAAACATGTTGCGATTTAACTTACCCATGCCTTCTACTCTTATCCATCCCAACTCACTATAGTCCTCGCCTTCGCCAAAATAACCACATGCAGCCTTCATTGAATATACTGGCAGGAAATCGATGTATTTTACATCATCATTAACTACTGGTTCAATGCGAACTGCAGGTTCTTCTGCTGGTTTCTGAGCCATCAAGTCACGGAAATGATCGGCCAAAGCCTTGTCACAGAAATACACATAGCAACCTTTCATGCCACGGGTCATCAGTGTACGATAAGTATTTTTGATTATGGCATCAGCAGCTTGTAAAGCTTCGGTTGGATTCTTACGTACCATCGCCTTAAAACCCTTAAGCGACTGATCGTTAGGCGAACGCTTAAACCCATCGGTTATCACTCGGTTGTTGTTATACGACAAATCAGGGCCAACTATCACGCCCACATAATCCAGTTCTAATCCTTGGCAAGTATGTATACAACCAATCTGGTCGATTGATTTCTCACCAATCAGCCACGGCTCATTACTATCAAAATTCCATTGTTTACGGAATCCAAACTCAGGTATCACAATATCGTAGGCAGCATGATTCTGTTTGCTATTCCAATCCCAGCAATAGCCTGCCACAACCCTACTCTTGTTGTTAATCTGATTTTTGCGTTTCACCTCTTCGAACATTTCGGTCGGCGAATCATATATACGAAAATCGTAATCTTCTGCAGTTAATCGGACATTGGCTGTTTCACGGATCTGAAGAGCATTATCCAACCAACTAAGGAAGCCATCCGAACCATTACAACGGAATTGAGAACTAAGGTGTTCCATATGAACATCAGCTCCCATCTCATCTGCATATTGTTTGATGGACTGCACACTACCAATATCTTTCATGTGTATACGTTGGCAATCGTCTACAAAGAATACAGAGAACCTTGCTGTTTTGATTATTTCCTTAATCTGATTCTCACCTTTGTTTGAAAACAGTCCACTCTTAAGATTTAATCTATGTGCTTCATCAACAATCAATGCTCCCATTGTGTCGGGCATAGTCTCGGTAAAGGTACCACTACCAACAAACAGATTATCTATGTATGTTTTCTTAAAACTACCAGATAGTTTTACACTATAAACTGCACGTGGCGCGCTATTCTTGGTTACGTATTGCGAAGCAATGCCCTCGGCTGTAAGATTAACCAACAGATTGATTGCCAATACACTCTTACCTGTACCAGGACCACCCTCAACTATCAGTACTTGCTTTTTGCCTTGCTGGGCTTTCTTTGCCAGATAGACTGCCGACTCATACACCACCTTTTGATCGTCGAGCATCATAAACTCATCGTTACCACGAAGCATGGATGTTAAGGAGTCAGCCAGCTGCTTTGAGGGTCGCAACTTACCATTATCAATCTTCCAAAGCACATCTTCGGGCGAGCAATATCGTACATAACGTAAAATATAGTCCTGCAATCGTGCTGCATCGTTTTTTAGGAATACAGGCGCCTTTACTACATAGTCCTCGTAAAGTTTGCCATTAATCATGCCATCAGGTGCATAATTGTGCAAATAAGCACAAGGGCAAATGTCAACGCCTCGCTCCTGAATGGTCATGTTATAGTTCTGTAACATATAAGCATACGACCAGGCCTGATATGATGGGTGAGCTACCTCAGCCTTACCATGTTGGAATTTTGTAACAACAACGCCAGGTTTTGGGGTTGGCTCTGCATTTTCCCATTGCTTTAATTCAATGATTACAAGTTGCTCTCGTTTCTGGGAGTTTAAGCCAGAAACAATAAAATCTACTCGCTTTGCGGTCAACGGAATCTGATATTCTATAGCCACTCCGGTATCATCGGGTAATTCGGGCGTATTAACCACTCTCGACATATATTGCATTGAATTTTGCCACGAACGCACCTCGTTAGGCGAAGTATGCCTGCCAAGGTGCTCGTAAAACGCCTCGTCGATGTTATCTGCAATCGTGTTATTGAAAACATCAGTAACAAACTGCTTCTTAGTGGCTCTATAGATAATCATAGTTCGTTATATTTCTTAGCACTCCCGTAGGCTTTGTCTACAGGATACTTTTCTGCATTCCGCTTTAGTTTATCCAAAACTATTTGCTTAATGTCGAGATTGTATTTGTCAGCGATAAGGATAGCATAATTTACAATATCAGCCAATTCCTCTTTTACTTTCTCTACTTTTACTTCGTTGGCATCTTTCCACAAAAAGGCCTCGTTCAGTTCTGAAGCCTCGATTGACAAGGCCAAAGCTAGATCTTTCCCGTTATGGAATTGATCCCAATCGCGTTCTTGAGTAAACTCGACTATTGCCTTACGCAGTTCCTCCAAATCGCTCATATCACTTCTTATACTTTGCGTTATACATCTGTAAAGTGACCACAAAACTGCACCACAACTAGTAGTAATCAAACCATCATGACGCAGATATGGACGTTGCAAAAGTACAAAAACTTTCGCTAAAAACGTAACAACAAGGCTAAAAAAATGCAATTCACAGCTAAAAACAGCACAAAAATTTATGCAAATGGAAAAATAATGTTCACAAATTTGTGAATATAAAATAATATTATTATCTTTGCCCCCGAAATAATAAACAAATTATGATTGTTACTTTCGAAGAAGATTACCTAAGAGAGCTCTACGTAGATGGGCAGGCTAGCGATAAAAAGCATCGCTTCCAGCCTCAGATTGTACGAAAGTACACCCGCGTGGTTGACCTGATGAAGGCGCAGGCAAACGTAATGGGACTTACAAAATACGGCGGATTGCATTACGAGCATCTACATGGAGACAAAGAGGGTCTATCATCGGTTAGGATAAACAATCAATATCGCATAGAGTTTCGCGAGATTCTTGAAGGTGATAAAACCATTGCAGAAATGGTTAGTTTAACAGAATTGTCGAACCATTATAAATAAGAAGAATATGGTACACGTAAAAGGAAAAGACGACAGCATGGTTGCCAACAATTTGGAACCGCACTACCTTACCCATCCGGGCGAGGTGATTAAGGACGAACTGGAATTTCGTGGTATCAGTCAGCGCCGATTGGCATCTGAGATTGGTGTGCCTGCCAGTCAGTTGAACGAGGTACTGAATGCCAAACGACCACTGAGCGCCGAGATGGCACTACTTATCGAACAGGCATTAGGTTTGGATGCAGCACCATTATTAACGCTGCAAATGGAATACAACCTACAGTCAGCCAAGCGCAACAAATCGTTCTTAGAACGACTAAAAGACATCCCTAGAATAGCGGCGGTGTTCTAATTGTGCAGTTATTAATTGGGTGCTTTTTTCGTCACAAATCGGCAATAATTTGAATATTTGCCGATTTGTTAATCTCTTTATTCATTCTATGGCTATTTCAATATAGTTTTTCAATACTTTTTCTACTCGCAATTTCTTGGCATATTCCATCAGCCTTCCAAGGCTACGACCATCCTTGCGCAGATA
>JAEEGH010027371.1_pt1 | contig 11288 bp, 9 predicted proteins | sample 9134181 | NCBI WGS metagenome assembly JAEEGH01 (sample SAMN16246544, study PRJNA631951) | gut metagenome | biome: gut microbiome; feature: rumen; material: DP-attached | host: Bos | place: Iran: Karaj | collected 2018-10 | reverse complement strand
GCCGACTACAGCGGCATGCGTTTCTCCTACCAGGAGTATTTCGAACGGATGACCAAGGATCCCCACACCTGGGGAAAGCCGCTCAGCGCTTTGCTGGGCACACTCAAGATGCAGAAGGAACTCGGCCTTCCGTCCATCGGCGGAAAGGACTCGATGAGTGGCACGTTCGAGCATATCCATGTCCCTCCGACTCTCGTCGCCTTCGGCATCACGACCGTCGATGCCCGCCGCGTCATCTCTCCGGAGTTCAAGAAGGCTGGCAACCGGATCTATCTCCTGAAACATACCCCGCTCCCGAACCGGATGCCCGATACGGAACAGTTGAAAGGGAATTGGGACTATCTGTATAAAGCCATCGGTGCAGGCAGCATCGTCTCCGCCTGGTCGCTTTCTTACGGCGGCGTCGCCGAAGGTCTCGTGAAAATGGCGATGGGTAACGCCCTCGGCGTGGACGTCACCGTTCCTGCCGGGGAACTGTTCTCTCTGGGCTATGGTTCCGCCCTGGTGGAAGCCACGTCTTTCCTGTCCCATCCTTCCGCCATCGAACTCGGTGTCGTAACTGATTCCGGTATCAAGGTCAATGGCTGCGAGATTCCTCTGGAGACCCTTGAAAAGGCCTATGAAGGCCGATATTTCAAACTGTATCCGCCGCGGGTGAAACCCGCCTTCGACGAGCCCGTCCCGGCTGTGGAACCGGTTCCGTTCGATCCGAAGAACCTCGTCTATCCCGGCGCTCCGGTCGAGCATCCGGTGGTATGTCTGCCGGTCTTCCCGGGGTCCAACTGCGACTATGACACGGCCAAGGCCTTCCGCAAGGCCGGCGCCGAGGTCCGTCCGTTCGTGTTCCGGAACCTGACGCCGGAGGACGTGCTCGGGTCCATCGACGCACTCGCAAAGCGGATCTCCGAGAGCCATATCATTGCGTTCTGCGGCGGTTTCTCCTCCGGTGATGAGCCGGACGGCAGCGGCAAGTTCATCGCCGATGTCATCAATAATGCCAAGGTGGGAGCGGCCATCACCGACCTGCTGGCGCGCGGCGGCCTGATCCTGGGCATCTGCAACGGTTTCCAGGCCCTGGTCAAGAGCGGCCTGCTCCCGTATGGGAAACTGGGCTGCGTGACGCCGGATTCCCCGACGCTCTTCCGTAACGACATCAACCGGCACGTCTCCCTGATGGCTACGACCGAGGTCACGACGGTGGATTCCCCGTGGCTCTCCGGTTTTGTAAAGGGCGAACGCCACAGCATCGCCTTCAGTCACGGCGAGGGCAAGTTCGTCGTGGAGCCCGGACTGGCCCGCGAACTCTTCGCCCGCGGCCAGGTGGCCTTCCGCTACGTGGACAATCCCAACGGCTCCCATTATGATATCGAGGGCGTCGTCAGCCCGGACGGACACATCCTGGGCAAGATGGGTCACAGCGAACGCTATGAGGATCACCTGTTCAAGAACATCGCCGGAAACTGCCGGCAGCCCATCTTCGAAAACGCAGTATCTTACTTCAGAAAATCCCGATAAATGGTCAAGGAAAAACTCATATTCAACGGTAACGAGAAGCAGGTCTTCTCCACCGACGACCCCTGCCAGGTCATCTTCCGCTACAAGGACGTGACGACCGCCTACCATGGCGTCAAGCGCGCGCGTCTTTCCGGAAAGGGTGCGCTGACCAGCCAGATCTCCGCCATCCTGCTCGGTTATCTCAACGACAACGGGGTGGAGACCCACTTCATCCGGACCCTGGCCGACGAGCGCGAGCAGCTGTGCCGGATGATTGAAATCATCCCGCTGGAAGTGGTGTTCCATAACCGCATCGCCGGCTCCCTCGCATCCAAACTGGGTGTCGAGGAAGGCCTCAAGCCGGAGAACGTCATCCTGGACCTGTGCTACAATAACGATGCATTGGGCGATCCGCTCATCAACCGCGACCAGGCCGTCGCGCTGAAACTCGCCACCTACCAGGAGCTGGACCAGATGTACGATATCGTCCGCCGTTCCGGCAAGCTCCTGACGGATCTTCTCCATCAGGCGGGCATCGAACTGGTCGATGCCAAGTTCGAGTTCGGCCGGGCGGCCGACACCGGCACCATCATCATTTCCGACGAGCTCAGCCCCGATACCTGCCGGATGTGGGATGAAGAGACGGGGGAGCGGCTGGACAAGGACCGCTTCCGGCTCGACCTCGGCGATGTGGTCGCCTCCTACAGCATCGTCCTGGAGAAATTGAAAAACGTTTTTGATACGGAATAGAAAATGGGTGTATTGGCAGTATATGGCGTCCAGGACGCATCGACATACCTCTACTACGGTCTTCATAACCTGCAGCACCGTGGCCAGGAAGGCGGCGGCATCGCCACGTTCGACGGGAACGGCGAATCACACCGGTACCGCGGCCTGGGGCTCCTGAACGAAATCTTCAACAACGGGCAGGTCGGGAAGCTGAAGGGCAGCCTGGGCATCGGATGCGTCAAGTACGCGAACGCTTCCCGGGGCGGCCTGGACAATGTCGGTCCTTTCTTCTTCCGCCATCATTCCGGTGATTTCTGCGTGGCCAGCGACGGTAACCTCGTGAATTCCAAGCAGATTGCCGAGTATCTGGAAAAGCGGGGCACCATTTTCCAGACCGACACGGACGCGGAACTGCTCGCGCATCTGATCAAGAAAAGCGCGAACGAGGACCGTATCGTGAACATCGTGAAGGCGCTCAACATGATGGAGGGCGGCTATACCTTCGTGATCATGACCAAGAACCGTATCTATGCCGCCCGAGACAAATACGGTATCAAGCCCCTGTGCCTCGGCCGCATCGGTGACGGATACGTGGTGAGCAGCGAGTCCTGCGCCTTCGGCATCATGGGTGCCGAGTTCATCCGGGACGTTCGTCCGGGCGAGATCGTTTCACTGGACCGTCACGGCATCCGCAGCACGCTGTTTTCCAAGTTCTGCAAGCACCGGATGTGCGGCATGGAATACATCTATTTCGCCCGTCCGGACAGCGATATCGACGGCTGCAATGTCCACGCTTACCGCAAGGAGGCCGGACGCCGTCTGTGCCGCGAGAACCCGGTGGAGGCCGATATCGTCGTGGGCGTGCCCGAATCCAGCCTGAGCGCGGCGATGGGTTATGCCGAGGAAAGCGGGCTTCCCTACGAAATGGGCCTGATCAAGCACAAGTACGTGGGCCGCACCTTCATCGAGCCGGTGCAGTCGATGCGCGAACTGGGCGTGAAGATGAAACTGTCGCCGGTGTACAGTATCGTGAAGGACAAGCGTATCATCCTGGTGGACGACTCTATCGTCCGCGGCACGACCTGCCTCAAGATCGTCCGTCTGCTGCGCGAAGCGGGAGCCAAGGAGGTCCATGTGCGCATCGCCAGTCCGATGATGCGGTTTACCTGCCATTACGGTGTGGATACATCCACGCCGGAAGAACTCCTTTGCTCGCACCGCACGCTGGAGGAAGCACGGCAGGCCATCGGCGCCGACTCCCTGGGCTATCTGAGTCCGGAATCCACGCGGGCGTCCGCTTTCGGCTGCGCCGATCCTTGCCAGGCCTGCTTCACGGGCGAGTATCCCACACTTTTGTATGACGAAGAAATCAACGACTAGCAATATGGCCAAGACTTATGAAAACGCCGGCGTGAACCTCGAAGCGGGGTATGAAGTGGTCCGCAGGATCAAACAGCACGTCGCTTCCACGCAGCGCGTCGGTTCTATGGGAAACATCGGATCCTTCGGCGGCATGTTCGACCTTTCCGCCTTGAACGTCAAGGAACCCGTTCTCGTAAGCGGCACCGACGGTGTGGGTACGAAACTCAAGATCGCCTTCGCGATGGACAAGCACGACACCATCGGCATCGATGCCGTGGCAATGTGCGTCAATGACGTCCTCGCCCAGGGCGCCGAGCCCCTCATTTTCCTGGATTACGTGGCGCTGGGGCATAATATCCCCGCCAAGGTGGAAGCCATCGTCGCCGGTGTGGCGGAAGGCTGCCGGCAGGCCGGCTGCGCCCTCGTGGGCGGCGAGACGGCCGAAATGCCCGGCATGTACGAGGACGGCGAGTATGACATCGCCGGCTACACCACGGGCGTCGTGGAGAAGTCGAAACTGATCGACGGCTCAAAGGTCAAGGTGGGCGATGTCCTGGTGGGCGTGGCCTCCAGCGGCGTACACTCCAACGGCTTCAGCCTCGTGCGGAAGATCGTGGCCGATGCGGGCCTTTCCTATACGGACGCCATCGAGGAATTCGGCTGGCGGACGCTGGGGGAAGTACTTCTTACTCCGACGAAAATATACGTGAAGCAGATGCTGGAAGTGATCCGCAACTGCGACGTCCACGGCATTTGCCATATCACGGGCGGCGGCTTTGACGAGAACATCCCGCGTGTCCTGCAGGAAGGCCAGGGTCTCGAAATCCATGAGGGAACCTGGGAGATCCTTCCGGTGTTCCGGATGCTGGAGAAGTGGGGGAAAGTCCCGCACCGGGAGATGTTCAACATTTTCAACATGGGCATCGGCATGATCGCTGTCGTGGACGCCTCCGAGGCCGACAAGGCCATCGCCATCCTGGAATCCTGCGGGGAGAAAGCGTCGGTCATCGGCCGGGTGACGGACAAGCCCGGGGTCAATATCATCCTGAAATGAAGAAGCAGTTAGCCGTATTTGCCAGCGGGACGGGCTCGAATTTCGAGGCCATCGCCCGCGCCTGCGCCGAAGGGCGACTGGATGCGGATGTGGCCGTCATGGTGTGCGACAAGCCCGGCGCCGCGGTCATCGAAAAGGCGGCCCGGTTCGGGGTTGACACCTTCGTTTTCTCGCCCAAGAGCTATCCTTCCAAGGCCGCTTTCGAAACGGAGATCGTGAAGATCCTGGATGCCAAAAAGATCGACCTGGTGTGCCTGGCGGGCTATATGCGCATCGTCGGGGAAACCCTCCTCAGTGCCTACGAGGGCAGGATCATCAACATCCATCCGGCCCTGCTCCCGGCCTTCAAGGGTGCCCATGCCGTCGAAGATGCCGTCGCCTACGGCGTCAAGGTGTACGGCATCACCATCCATTGGGTCAATGCGGACCTGGACGGCGGGAAGATCATCGCCCAGCGGGCCTTCGAGTATGACGGAAACGATCCGGCCGAGGTGCATCGCATCGGCCAGAAGATCGAACATGCCTTATATGTTGAAACCATTGCGAAATTGATCAAATAATGAGAGCGTTAGTTAGTGTAAGTGACAAGACCGGCCTCGTGGAGTTCGTCCAGGGCCTTGTGGACCTCGGTTGGGAGATCATCGCCACCGGCGGTACGCAGAAACTGCTCGAGTCGAAGGGGGTGAAGACCATCGGCATCAGCGAAGTAACCGGCTTCCCGGAGATTTGCGACGGCCGTGTGAAGACTCTGCATCCGAAGGTGCACGGCGGCATCCTGGCCCGCCGGGACGTTCCGGCCCACATGGAAACCCTGAAGGAGAACGGCATCGACACCATCGAGCTCGTGTGCGTGAACCTGTATCCGTTCCGTCAGACGATCGCCAAGGAAGGCGTCACGCTGGAGGATGCCATCGAGAACATCGACATCGGCGGTCCTTCGATGGTCCGCAGTGCCGCGAAGAATTGGCGGGATGTCACCATCGTATGCGATCCTTCCGACTATGGTACCATCCTCGCTGAACTCCGCGAAAACGGCTGCACGAGCCCTGAAACGCGTCTGAAACTCTCCGCCAAGGCCTACACCCATACGGCGGAATATGACGCCTGCATCGCCACTTATATGCGGAAGCAGGCGGGCCTTCCCGAGAAGCTCTTCCTTGAGTTCGACATCAAGCAGGGACTCCGCTACGGCGAGAATCCGCACCAGAGTGCAAACTTTTATGCCGCCCTGGAACCGGCTCCGTTCTCCCTTGCCTTCGCAAAGCAGATCCAGGGCAAGGAACTGTCCTACAACAACATCCAGGACGCCAATGCGGCCCTGAACGTACTGCGAGACTTCGAGGAACCCTTCTGCGTAGCCCTCAAGCACATGAATCCCTGCGGCGCCGCAGTAGGCAAGACCATTGAGGAGGCCTGGCAGGCCGCTTATGAGGCCGACAAGGTGAGCATCTACGGCGGCATCGTGGGCGTGAACCGCGAGCTTACCGCCGAGGTGGCCCGTGGCATGAAGCCCATCTTCCTGGAAATCGTCATCGCGCCGTCCTATACCCCGGAAGCGCTGGAGATTCTCTCTACCAAGAAAAATCTCCGCGTAATGCAGGTCGATATGACCCGTGACGGCAAACCGGTTCCGCAGTATGTGAGCGTGAACGGCGGCCTTTTGGTCCAGCAGCTGGACACCCAGGTCGAGCAGGTGACGCCGGAGATGTGCGTGACAAAGGTGAAGCCCTCGGAGGCCCAGATGGCCGATGCGAACTTCGGCTGGAAGATCGTCAAGCATGTGAAGTCCAACGCCATCGCCGTCGTCCGGGACAACCACACCATCGGCATCGGCGCCGGCCAGACGAACCGCGTCGGTTCCGCCGAAATCGCCCTCAACGAGGCGAAGGCGGCCGGCTTCACCGACGGCCTCGTGCTCGCATCCGACGGCTTCCTGCCGTTCGATGACACCGTCGCGCTCGCAGCGAAATACGGCGTGACCGTCATTGTCCAGCCGGGCGGCAGCATCCGCGACGCGGACGCCATCGCCAAGGCCGACGAACTGGGTATCACGATGTTATTCACCGGCATCCGCCACTTCAAGCATTAATATCATGGGTCTCGTTTATCCGCTCCCTTCCAAGCCGACCTCCCTCGACGGCAAGGAAATCAGCCTGGAGAGCTGCCTGGGGAAAACCGTCCTGGTCATCGGCGGCGGCGGGCGTGAGCACGCCATCGTCGATGCGCTGAGCCGCAGCCCGCAGGTCTCCAAGATCTATTGTGCCCCCGGTAACGCGGGCATCGGTCTCAAGGCTTTCAATGTGGCCTTGAAGGATACCGATGTCGAGGGCCTGAAGAACTTCGCCCTGGACAATCAGGTGGACCTGACCGTCGTCGGACCGGAAGCGGCGCTGGCGGCCGGTTTGACGGACGCCTTCCGCGCCGCGGGGCTGGCCGTGTTCGGCCACACGAAGGCCGCCACGGCCATCGAGAGTTCCAAGGAGTTCGCCAAGCGGCTCATGGAGAAATACGGCATTCCGACGGCTTCCTACCAGGCCTTTTCGGATTATGACGAGGCGCTGGCCTATGTTTCCGCCAGACCTTTCCCGGCCGTCCTCAAGTATGACGGTCTCGCCGCCGGAAAAGGCGTCGTGATCGCCCAGGATTTGGAGGAGGCGAAGGCCGCCTTGGCCAGCATGCTGCTGGACGAGGCTTTCGGCAAGGGCAGGGTAGTGGTGGAGGATTTCCTTACCGGCCCCGAGTTTTCCTTCCTGTGCTTCGTAGATGGCTCCCGCGTCTATCCGATGCCGCTTTCCCAGGACCACAAACGCGCCTTCGACGGTGACAAGGGTCCGAACACGGGCGGTATGGGGGCCTACACGGGCCTTCCTTTCATCACGGAAGAGGATCGTGCATTCGCTTACAAGGAAATCATGTGCAAAGCTGCGGAAGCGATGGTGGCCGAAGGCTGCCCGCTCTCCGGCGTCCTGTACGGCGGTCTCATGAAGACCCCGCAGGGCATCAAGGTCATCGAGTTCAACGCCCGTTTCGGCGATCCCGAGACGGAAGTCGTCCTCCCGCTCCTTGAGAGCGACATCTACGATATCTTCGAGGCCGTCGCTACAGGTCGTGAAACGGTCGCCCCCGTCTGGCGTCAAGGCTTCACCCTTGGCGTCGTCCTGGCCTCCAAGGGTTACCCGGGTTCGTACCAGAAGGGCTTCGCCATCAACAATTTGGACCTGGTCGATGCACATGTGGCCCACATGGGTACAGCCTTCAAGGACGGACAGCTTGTTACCAACGGCGGCCGCGTCCTGATGGTTATCGCCGAAGGCCCCACCATCGCAGAAGCCCGCGAGAAGGTGTACGCCGAAGTGGCGAAGATCGACTGCGAAAACCTGTTCTACCGGAACGACATCGCGCACTGCGCATTTGAATAACCGCTTGTCATTCTGAGCGAAGCGAAAGAATCTATATGGGAAATATCATTGACGGAAAAGCTTTAAGCCAGGCGGTCAAGGACGAAGTCCGCGCCGAAGTGGCGGAGCTGGAGGCCAAGTTCGGCCGCAAGCCCTGCCTGGTGGTCATCATCGTAGGGGAGAACCCTGCCAGCCAGGTCTATGTACGTAACAAGGTGAAGGCCGCCGCCTACACCGGGATGGAATCCCGCCTGGTAGAGCTGCCTGCCGACATCAGCGAAGAAGCCCTTCTGGACCATATCCAGGCCTTGAACGAGGATCCCGCCGTGGATGGCATCTTGGTGCAGCTCCCGCTGCCCAAGCACATTGATGAAGAAAAGGTCATCGATACGATCGTCCGCGAGAAGGATGTCGATGGTTTCCACCCCGGCAACGTGGCCAATCTCTGGCTGGGCAAGGACTGCATCGTTCCTTGCACCCCCGCCGGCGTGATGCGGATGCTGGATTCCATCGGCGTGGATCTGAAAGGCAAGAACGCCGTCGTCGTGGGCCGCAGCAACATCGTGGGCAAGCCGATGGCGAAACTTCTGCTGGACCGCCACGCGACGGTCACGATCGCCCATTCCCGCACTGCCGACCTCGGCGCCGTCTGCCGCACGGCCGACGTCCTCGTCGTCGCCGTGGGCCGCGCCGGCCTTGTGACCGGTGACATGGTCAAGCCCGGTGCCGTGGTCATCGACGTGGGCATGAACCGCAATGCCGAAGGCAAACTCTGCGGCGACGTGGACTTCGCCTCCGCCGAGCCCGTCGCCTCCTGGATTACCCCCGTCCCCGGCGGCGTCGGCCCCATGACTATCGCCATGCTTATGAAGAACACCATCGCCTGCTTCCTCTCCCGGCAGCAAGCCTGACTTCCTGCGGGGTTGGGCACCATTGCCCAGGGAACTCCCTGATAATAAGACACTTTCAAAACTCGCGGTGCCGAACCCTTTCTTCTCATAGAGGGTTCGGCACCTGCCGTTTTTCAGCACATTGATTACCAGGCATTTGCTACAAAGCGGGTCCCAACCCAGGGCGGTCCTGACTATCTGATGGATGCACAAGTCTGGCTTGTACACGAGATCGTTATCCAGGAGTCGTTTCAATGTACAAGTCTCTCGCTTTTGGCCGATAATTAGCCATATTCAGATAGACTTGAACAGAGAATAGCCCTCTGCCGTATTATATGCTGTACAAGCGAGACTTGTACAAAGGGAGAGGAAAAGGAGAAAAGCGAATCGTTGTGGATACTTGTTGTGAGAAAATGATTATCTTCGTCCAGAAGTAGTTAACTTATGAGAAAGATTTGTTTGCTCTTGCTGGTTCTCTTGGTTTCGACGGGGCTTTGGGCGCAGGTCAAGGTGGCGAAGCCGGAGGACCACGGGATGGACCCGGAGCGGCTTGCCCGGGTGGACGCAGTCATTGACAATGCCATCGGCGCCGGGGACATCCCGGGCGCGGTGTTGGCCGTCGTGAGACGGAACGACATCGTCTATCTGAAGGCCTACGGGAACAAGTCCGTCGTCCCGGAGGTTGTGCCCATGACGACCGATACGATGTTCGACCTGGCCTCCCTGAGCAAGTGCGTCGGAACCACGCTCTCGTTCATGCAATTGGTCGAGGGCGGTTATGTGCGCCTGACCGATCCCGTGAAACGCTACATTCCCGGTTTCAAGCCGTGGAAGGATCCCGACACAGGGGAGGAGGTCGATATCATCCTGAGGGACCTGCTGACGCATTCCTCCGGATTGTCGGCCTATTACGATGCCGACTTGTTCGTGAAACGCTTCGGCACAAACCAGCCCGATTCGCTGGTGAACGTCATTGCCACGGAGGTGGAACGGCATTTCAGGCCCGGAAGCGGTTTTCTGTACAGTTGCCTGAATTTCATTACGTTGCAGCGTATTCTCGAGACCGTGACAGGGGAGCGTCTCTGCGACTATGCCGAGTCGCACGTCTTCGCTCCGCTCGGCCTCAAACACACTTGCTATTTCCCGCTGCAGGAGGATCTCCGCACGCTGTCCCGGCATTTGGACCTGCTTCCTCTCGTTGCGCCGACCGAGGTGCAGGGCGACGGCTCGGTGCTGAAAGGCGCCGTCCACGACCCGCTCGCCCGGCTCGCGAACGGAGGCAACTCCGGCAACGCCGGTGTCTTTTCCGATGCCGTGGACCTTTCCCGGATCTGCATGATGATCATGAACCTGGGGATGGCCAGGCAAGACAAGAAACTCGGTTTTCCCGGGGTGGATACGCGCATCTTGAGCCGTGCCACCGTCCGTCTGATGACTACCATCCCGCAGGAAAACGCCCCCTCCGTGGGCCGTGCCCTCGGTTGGGATGTAAAGAGTGAGCACAGCGGCCTCCGGGGCGACCTGTTCAACCCCGAGACCACTCTGATGCATACGGGCTACACCGGCACATCCCTGGTCATCGACCTGGACACCCAGACGGCCGTCGTCCTCCTGACCAACCGCGTACATCCCACCGACGACGGCTCCGTCTCCCGCCTCCGCGCCCTCGTCTCCAACATTGTCGCGGGATCAATCATGTACTGATATGAACGAAATCAAAGTCTATCATTCCATCTGGAAATCGGCCATCACGATCGTGGTGGACTTGCTGTTGATGGCCTTGGGCGTGTCGGGTGTTCTGAGTGGGACGACGCCCATACTCGCCGGGTGTCTTGCCGCCTTTTTCTGCTTTGGGGCAGTGATGGCGGCTTGGCCGCTCGTGAAAGAGAGAATTACGAAGGAACCCTATCTCACCATCACGGACGATTGTGTCAAGGTTTCCGGGCGTAAAGGGCAGGAGTTCCGGTTTGCCGATGTGGAGTCTTTCGTCCTGAAACGTTTCCTCTTTGATGGAATAATCGAGGTCAACTACCGCAACGAGAGAACGACTCCGGGCGCCATCATGGTATCGGACGTGGCCATCAAGCTGAAAGATCTTCATGCGATCTTGAACGAGCGCCTGGAGGCCCATAAGTAAAATGGGGAAAGCCTATCATACCAAGCACGAGGCCCGGAAGGGGCTGGAGGACTTCGAGTTGTCCAGGCATCCGAACGGGACGAAGGCGAAGGGACTTCGGAAGGTGCTTCGGACGCGGATGAAGAATGCCGCCGTCGCGTTCCCGAGGGACCGTTTCGGATGGGCGGAAGAGAAGAGCTCGCGGCTCCGCGGCGGGCGGCGGAATGTCCATAAAGCAGCTCGGC
>JAEEGH010027370.1_pt1 | contig 11288 bp, 11 predicted proteins | sample 9134181 | NCBI WGS metagenome assembly JAEEGH01 (sample SAMN16246544, study PRJNA631951) | gut metagenome | biome: gut microbiome; feature: rumen; material: DP-attached | host: Bos | place: Iran: Karaj | collected 2018-10 | reverse complement strand
GCATGAGGAGGTCGATCTCCTCAGGCTGAATGTCGGAATGCTCGGCATGTCCGCTGGCAGGCACGATGATATTGGTATAGGTGGCCCAGCCGTCAGCGTTGCAATAAGCCTCCACCTGATCGTCGGGCACATGGATGGCCCACAGCTTGTTACAGTCGTAGAACACGGCACGCTCTATGGCGGGAGGCACGGTGGCGAGGGTTGCCACTTCCTGCAACTGGTCGTCATAGGCGAAGGCAGCTGCACCGATGCGCTCCAGCGTGGTGGGCAGGATGATGTTGTCGAGCCTGGTCTCTGCGAAGGCATACTGGCCGATGGTCAGCAGACCGTCGGGCAGCAAGTTCGCATCGATGTCACCCGTCCAGTTCGTGGGGATGACCTTGGTGAGCATCGAACCGTAGAAGGCATTGTCGCCAATGGATGTGACAGTCTCGGCAATCTCCGCACTCTCCAAGTAGGGCATATACTGGAAGCCTGCCTGAGAGATGTGGGTGATGCCGTCCTCGACGATCAGGTGGATGATCGACTTGGAGTAACTCCACCATGGAGCCTCCGAGGGGTCGTCGAAGTCTGCCATACGGCCATTACCGTAGATGGTCAGCAGGCCGAAGTCGAGGTTGAGTTCCCAGGTGATCATATTGTCACCTTCCATTCCGCAGAGACCACCAACGGTATCTGCTTTTGCGGACATTGTTGCCATGATGAAACATACCGTCATCATGAGTCTGAGTAATGATTTCTTCATAATTCTTGATTTTATAAATTAAATAGTAATATATGTTTGGATTTTAAACACTTAGATATGTATTACTACATAGAGGTCATCTACTGACAATCAGCTATCAAATAGCTTTTTTTGCCCCCTCCGATTTCTCGGGAATGCGTTGTTCAAACAACTTGCGGAGACCTTCTTCGTAGGTGTGGAGGGCTTCACGGCCCTTGTCGGTGATGCAGAGGACAGTACGGGAAAAACGACCGATGCCGCTTTTACTTACCTCCAGATAGCCTGCCTCTTTGAGAATAGTGATCTGGGCACTGAGGTTACCACGTGTGCAGCCGGTGATGCGACAGAGATACATAAAGTCGGCACTCTTGAGGCTGTCGAGCGCCACCATAACCTTCAGCCGCAACTCGCTGTGCAACAACGGATTGATGACTGGAAATTTAAAATCACTCATAGACTTATTCTTTGTATTGTTTTCGGACGTAACGGCGGAAGAGGTGTCCGGGGATGATCAGCGTCAGGACGGTCACGAAGACTGCGACAAGTAACTGCCACGACCAGAGGTCGCCCTGGAAGAAGAGAGAGACGAACGAGAGCACGGAGCCCAGGATGCCACAGACCGTCTTCGGACGGAAGTGGAGGATGAGTCCCGTCATCAGACACCCGAAACTGATGAGCAGCCCCTGGAACGTGCAGTAGAGTATCGGGAACAAGCCGGCAAAGCCCATCGTGGCACCTCCGAGACAACTGAGGAAACCCACGAAGATCCACATCTGCAGGATGACGTTCTGTTCGAGTGTCCGACGGTGGGTACGCTCGTAGTCCTCGTTGAGGAAATACATCATCAGCGGTGTTCCCACCAACGGGATGCCGACCCAGATCCAAGAGCACCAGAACTCATTCCACAGGATGAGGGCGAAGAATTCCACCAAGAGGAAGAACGCCGTAGGGTAACCCCAGGCAAGAAAGAGATTCTCACCCGTAGGTTCCGTGTTTCCGCGCACTTCTCCACGGATCTGGCTGATGACACTCAGTTCGTCGGTAGTAGTCATATATATAAATAATGTTCGCGTGTGGTTACTTAGTCGGTAGAGATGATGAGCAGGCGCTGCTGGGCATCGAGGGCGGCCTTGATGTCCTTGCCACCGGAAGATACCTTGCAGAGGCTCACCTCGTCGCCTTCGATGCTCGTCACCTTCAGACGGCCGATCTGCTTACGCGTCTCCTTGCCACCGATGCTGCCGAGGATATAGACGGTGAAGTGGGTACCCGTCTTCAGACCGTGAATGGCTCCGAGGTCGATGTAGAGCTCCTTCTGCTTGTCCTTCTTCTCCACGCCACGCTCCAGAATGTTGGCGGTATAGGGATAGGCGGTGTTGTAATACTTCTCCACCTTCTTGCGCAGGCCTTCGAGGGCTTCCTTGATGGCGGTGTCGGAGCTGTTGTACCACGACCAGCCAGTCCGATTCACCTCAAACATCTGACTGTTGATGACGGTGCCCGTGGCAGGGTCCTTCAGGTTGAGCGTCAGGCTGATCTGGGCATAGAACTGCGGGATCTTGTCCTTCTTACCGTAAGGAGTACGCAGTTCGCGGGTGGTGGAGAAGTAGTTGACCACACCGTCGAGAAGGATGTTGGTGTCGGCATTGGGTTCCACCTGTAAGGCATCGGTGATGACGAAACGGCGCACGTTGCCTAAGGCCGCGATGACACTGGCACGGAGGGCATCGACATAGCCGGGTTGCTCAGTGGTTGTCTGCTCTGCCAGCACATCGAGCACGGCACCGACCACCGTTCCGAGGTTCGTCTTCGGCTCTTCCTTGATCGTGTAACTCAACTCGCCCACACTGACGTTCTTAAGCGAATTCTCATCCTGCGCCGTCATAGGCAGAGCCATAAACAGTGCCATTGCAAATAGTAGTTTTTTAATTGAAATCATATACCAATCGTTTTAATGTGTAGTCTTTTGTTTTGCAAATATAGTGTTAATTTTTTAAACTAACAAGAATCCTGTTAGCTTTTTACGATTTATTAACTGGTGTCTAATCTACACTGATTTGGGTCTTTGGCCAGTTGACGAGGAAGAGTTTTTCGGTGGCACGGGTGAAGGCGGTATAGAGCCAGTGGATGTAGTCGGGGGTGAGCATATCGTCGGTCATATAGCCCTGGTCGAGGTAGATATGCGCCCACTGTCCGCCCTGGGCCTTGTGACAGGTGACGGCGTAGGCGAACTTCACCTGCAGGGCGTTGTAGTAACGGTCGGTCTTGAGTTTTGCGATGCGGTCTGCCTTGACGGGGATGTCGGCGTAGTCTTCCATCACGGCGTTAAAGAGTTGTTCCTGTTGTTCACGGGTGAGAGCCGGTGCCTCGGAGGTAAGGGTATCGAGGAGGACGGTGGCGGTGAGTTCGTAGTCGTCGTAGTCGGGGAAGGTCATCGTGACTTCGGCAAAACGGAAGCCATAGAGTTCGTGGGTGTTTCTCACCCGCTGCACCACGGCCCTGTCGCCGTTGGCGATAAAGTCGATGCCTCCCGACTCCTGACTCCTGACTCCCGTCTCCTGACTCCAGAAATAATTGTTCTTCACGATCATCAGGAGGTCACCACGGCAGAGTTCATCCTCACGGTCGAGGACGGTGTTGCGGATGCCCTGGTTGTAGATATTCGCCCGTTTGTTGCTACGGGTGATGACCATCGTCTCGTCCATACCCACACGACTGTAACTGGAAGCGAGAGATTCGATGAGTTCATCGCCCGGAACAACCTGGATATCCGGGAAACCACTGATACGGATTCTCGGGAGTACGGGGGTGCGGGGGTACGGGGGCGCGAGATTACCACCTGCCTCAAAACTATTCTCGTACCCCCGTACCCCCGTACCTCCGTACCCTCGAATACGAGTGGCGTTCCAAAGGATGCCGGAGGCCTCGCTCTGACGGAGCACCTGATTAAGGTCACACTCATAGACTGTCATACCATAGCCACGGAGCACGTCGGCCATCAAAGCAGGACTCTCTTCCTCACCGACAGGTGGGAGCTGGGCCTTGTCGCCTATCAACAGCATACGACAGTTCTGGCCGTTATAAACGAACTCCATCAAATCGTCAAGCAGGCAACCGCTACCAAATGCCGAATCGCCAAAGCCCAGGTTCGAAATCATTGAGGCCTCATCTATAATAAATAAGGTGTCGCGATTCAGGTTGTTGTTCAGATTGAAGGACGAGAGATCGCCGGCTGTCTTCTGACGGTAGATGCGCCGATGGATGGTGTAGGCGGCGTGACCAGCATAGAGCGAGAACACCTTTGCGGCACGACCTGTAGGAGCCAGCAGGATGAGTTTCTGCTTCAAAGCTGCCAAAGCCTTGACGATGGCTCCGGCGAGGGTGGTCTTACCCGTACCAGCCGAACCACGGAGGATCATCACCACCTGTTCCGAACGGTCAGTCATAAACTGCGTGAACACATCGATGGCCTGTTCCTGTTCCGTCGTAGGCGTCAATCCCAAAGCCTGACGGATGCGGTATTTGAGTTCGTCCTGTATCATTTCGACTGCAAAGATAGCATTTTTTCAAACACAGAGATACAGAGGCACAGAGATTTTTTAATAAAAAAACAAAAAACTCTGTATCTTTGTTTCTCTGTGTTGCTTTTTTTATCTACCTTTGCAGCCAAATGCAGAAATCAGACAAGATTATCAACATCATCCTGGCACTCGTGGCACTCGGTCTGCTCGCCCTGTGCATCGCCAGCGTGGTCAGTTGAGAGTTGAGAGATGGAAGAGATACAAAACAGAAAACTGATCATACGCATCGGGAGGAACACCCTCTCGTTCACCCTACCCGACCCTGCTGACAAGGAACAGCCACTCCGCTATGAGCCCTATGTGGTGAAAGGCGGCATCTCGATGGCTGCCAATCTGAGGGAGGCCCTGAAGACTGCCACCCTGCCGTCGGCAGACGTGAAACGGGTGCAGGTGGTGCTCGACACCCCGTCGATGCTCGTGCCCATCGAACAGTTTGAGGAGGAAAACATCAACGACCTCTATACCTACACCTTCGCCCCAAGTCAGGAGCCGAGGAAGATTCTCTTCAACGTGCTGCCCGACCTGAAGGCGGTCTGTCTCTTTCCCATCAACAAAGACCTGTACGGCGTGATCAACGACCGTTATGCCGATGTGCAGTTCATCCACGCTATGGCACCCGTTTGGCGCCATATGCACCAGCGCAGTTTCACTGGCCACTTCAATAAACTCTACGCCTCGTTCTATGGCCGGCAGTTCTGTCTGTTTGCCTTCCAACAGAACCGTTTTAAATTCTGTAACAACTTTGAGGCAACGCAAGCACAAGATGCCCTTTATTTCATCGTCTATGTCTGGAAGCAGTTGCGGATGGATGTGCTCCACGACGAGTTGCATCTGTCAGGCGAGGTGCCTCAAGAGGAAGAACTCTTGAAGGAGTTGAAGATGTATCTGCAGAAGGTCTACGTCAGCAATCCCACAGCCGAATTCAACCAGGCGCCTGCCACGAAGGTAAAGGGAATGCCGTATGACTTGATGACGTTGATCGTAAAAGGGAGATGAGAATCATCACAGGACGATATAAGGGACGGCACTTCGATATTCCACGGAGTTTCAAGGCGAGGCCGACGACGGATTTCGCCAAGGAGAATATCTTTAATGTGCTGACGCAGTATATCGACTTTGAAGGCGCCGAGGCATTGGATCTCTTTTCTGGCACAGGCAGCATCACCCTCGAACTGCTCTCACGTGGTTGCAGCCGTGTGGTCAGCGTCGAACTCGACCGTGACCATCACCGCTTCATCTGTGACTGCATCAAGAAATTAAATGAGACGACTTGCCTGCCGCTCCGAGGCGATGTGTTCCGATATATCAAATCGTGCAAACAGCAGTTTGACTTTATCTTCGCAGATCCGCCATACGCCCTGAAGGAACTGCCGACGATCCCCAGCCTCATCTTTGAGAGAGGACTTTTGAAAGACGACGGCATCTTCGTTTTTGAGCACGGCAAAGACAATGACTTCTCAGCTGATCCACACTTTGTGGAGCATCGCAGTTACGGAAGCGTAAATTTCTCGATTTTCAGAACAACGGAGCCATCAGACGAGTGATGCTCTCCCACAGACGAATGAAGAAGTTGGCACGCATACGTTCCGGCAGGTCTGTCAGTGCCACAGCCTGTCGTTCGTCGTCGAGGAACACCTTCTTCATTCGGAGTGCCACACCCTCATCGTAGAAAAACGCATTAGCTTCGAAATTGTTCTCAAAACTACGGAAGTCAAGGTTTGTAGAGCCACAGGTGCTGACGGCATCGTCGCATACCATCACCTTCGAATGGAGGAACCCTGACTGATACAGGCTCACCTTCACCCCTGCCTCTGCCACCTCACGCAGATAACTGCGGCTGGCCCACTCCACAAAACGGGCATCGCTGTGACGGGGACAGAGCACACGCACATCGACACCTGCCAGCGCCACCGTCTTCAAGGCGAAGAGCACAGGGTCGTTGGGCAGGAAATAAGGTGTCTCGAGATAGAGGTAACGACGGGCGCCCGTGATGATTCGCACGAAGCCTTGCATAATCTCCGGATAAGGCGTAACAGGACCACTGGTGACCACCTGAATGAGACAGTTGTTGACGATCTGTTCTCCCGTTTCGGAAATATGCTGCGGATAGAACTTACGGTCGGAGAGCAGGGTACGGTCTACGAAATACCAGTCAACGAGGAACGCCCGTTGCAAGGCGTTGACGGCACCACCCGTCACCCTGAGCATCGTGTCACGCCAAGGCTGTCCCTTCGAACCTTTCACATAGCGCAGGGCAAAGTTCATACCGCCGATGAATCCAACTTGGCCGTCGATGACGATGATCTTACGGTGGTTACGGTAGTTCACCTTACTCGTGAACGACGGGAAGTGTACAGGCATAAACGCCACCACCTCGATACCCTCCTCACGCATCCGCTCGAAGAACTGGCGCTTGACATTCCAACAGCCCACATCGTCGTAGATGACTCGTATCTCCACCCCCTCACGGGCCTTGGCGATGAGGGCATCGGCAATCAGCGTGCCCAGGGCATCGTCGGCAAAGATATACATATCCACGTGGATATGACTGCGGGCCTTACTGATCTCCTGCAACAAGGCCGGGAAGAACTGATAGCCGTCGGTATAGATGTCCACCTTATTATCTTTGAAAGGCAGGGCGAGGTTCTGGTTGATGAAGAGGTCGATGAGCGGTTTCTGTTTCTCAGGCAGACGGAGGTTCTGCTGTTCGACGAACTCCAGCATAGAGCGTTTCGTCAGCTGGTTCATACTCCGTTCACTGACATAGCGTTCCTTGCGAGTGTTGATGCCGAAGAAAAGGTAGAACACAACACCTGCCACCGGCACGAACCAAATCACCAGCGCCCAGGCAAGGGTCTTGGCGGGCTGCCGGTTGTCGAGCACCACGTGGATAATAGCCAGGATGGCGATCAACTGCGAGACGATGACAAATATAACGTTCCAACTCATCTTATCACGTCGTTACCAAGTTGACGCGCAAGGGCGTCGCGGATCTGCTGGGTGTCGCGGAACTCCTCCAGCAACTGCTTCATCCGTTCCATATCGCTGCCAACAGTCTTCAACTGGGCCTGAATCTCCTTAAGCCGTTTCTCGATGATGTCCATCCGCAAGTCGAGCACGAGATGGAGCACACGCTGACGAAGACCACCCTCCCGTTCCTTGGGCTGGAAGCCGGGCGTCAGCTGATGACGGTCGATGGCCAAGTCTGCTGCCAGCGAACTGATGGCGATGTCAGGATGGTGCATAAAGAACTCCTCCGCCTTGAAGCCCTCCTCGCCACTATGGGCAGCCGCCTCAGAGAGTATCTGGTTGTAACGGTCATCGTGGAACGACAGACCGTCTTGTCCCAGGTCGTAGGCGATATACTGCGCTACCGTCAGGTTGATGGTCTGCCCGTCGTCCGTCTCAATGCCCTCGTAGATGACCTTCTCGCCGTCGCGGATAATCGCCTGCACAAGCAGGCGTTCCACCTCTAACGAAGGAGTATGAAGGGAAGGAGTAAGGAGAGAAGTAGATATGCCTGTTGATGGCGTATTATCCGAAGCAGGAGTATTCTCCCTCTCTCCTTCTCTCCTTACTTCTTCTCTCCTCTTTTCATCAATGTCCTTACTGATCATCCCGTTCATCGAGTTGAGCAATGTCTGCTCCTTGATGCCCAGGCGCTGGGAGAGTTCGCTGAGGTAGGTGGAACGCAGGATCTGATCAGGTATGACGGAGATGCTCTTCACGATGCCGCCGATGGCCTCGGAACGCTTCACGGGATCGGTCACGTTCTCCACCGTCAGACGGGTCTTAAAGCCAATGAAGTCCGTGGCATTCTTTTCAATATAGTCCTTGAATTCCTGGGCGGAATGTTTCTTCGAGAAAGAGTCTGGGTCGTCGCCATCGGGCAACAACAGCACCTTGATGTTCATACCCTCTGCCAACAGCATATCCGTACCTCGCATAGCGGCGTGGATACCAGCCTCGTCGCCGTCATATAATAAGGTGATGTTCTGCGTGAAGCGACGCAACAGTTTGATCTGATGCACGGAGAGGGCCGTACCTGAGTTGGCGACGACGTTCTCGAGGCCGCACTGGTGCATGGCAATCACGTCGGTATAACCTTCGACCATATAGACACGATCCTCCTTCGCGATGGCCTTCTTCGCCTGATAAAGTCCGTAGAGTTCACGTTCCTTATGATAGATCTCCGAGTCGGGAGAGTTCACGTATTTCTGTTGCACGCCCTTCGTCCTGGAGTCCAACAAGCGTCCTCCGAAAGCCACCACCTTTCCGCTGACGTTCAGCCAAGGGAAGATCACACGACCAGCGTAGCGATCACGCAACGCGTCCTCGCCATAACACAATCCCGTTTTCACCAGAAACTCCGCCTTGTATCCTGCCTTCTGGGCTGCAGTGGCCAGGGCGTCACGTTTAGGCAGGGCGAAGCCGAGGTTGAACTTTGCAATGATATCGTCGCGGATGCCACGACTACGGAAATATTGCTTACCGATGGCGATGCCGTCGGGATCATTCTTCAGGATATCCTCGAAGTATTTCATCGCCCACTCGTTGACGATGAACATCGACTCACGGTCGCTCTGTTCCTTCTTCTCCTCGTCGGTGAGTTCCTTCTCCTGTATCTCGATATTGTATTTCTTCGCTAACCAGCGCAGGGCCTCGGGATAGGTGATCTGTTCGTGCTTCATCAGGAAGTTGATGGCCGTACCACCCTCACCACAGGCGAAACACTTACAGATCTGCTTCGACGGCGACACCATGAACGACGGGGTCTTATCATCGTGGAACGGACAGAGACCCTTATAGTTCACGCCTGCCTTCCGCAACGTCACGAACTCCCCCACCACGTCGACAATGTTCGTGGCGTCCATGATCTTATCTATCGTCAGCCTGTCAATCACCTTTTCACCCTTTCACCTTTTCACCTTTATTTACGGTTTCATAAATACGAAATAGACGGCTGCTACGAGACAGAGGGCCGCAGCAGCATGGTTCCAGTGCAGTTGTTCGTGCTGGAAGATGAAGTTCGCAATCACGGCGAACACCACCAGCGAGATACACTCCTGAATGACCTTCAGCTGTACGAGGTTGAACGGTCCGCCGTTGTCCACAAAGCCAATACGGTTGGCGGGCACCTGACAGCAATACTCGAAAAAGGCGATCATCCACGAAAAGGCAATCACGAGATAGAGAGGCCAGTTGGTGGATACACCTGACTGCTGGAGGCGCAGGTGACCATACCAGGCGAATGTCATAAACACATTGCTCATAATGAGCAGCAGAATCGTATAAATACCGTTTGTCATACGTCAGTCATGCATTAAAACGGGTGCAAAGGTACAACTTTTTTATGAAAGTCTATGAATAATGAGAAAAATTTACTATCTTTGTGCCCGTCAATCAAACATAACCGGAATGAGAAAGTCGATATTATCCTTAATCCTGTTGGCGACGGCCGTCAGTATGAGTGCCAGGACGACCCTGATAAACTCAGAAATAGACAGCCTGTGGCGGCAGACGACCATCAACGTCAAGAACGGTGGTCAGGCTCCCGATGTGATGACACTGCTCAGCGCTTTCCATCAGGCACTGCCCACATGGGTGGTGGGCGAGGTGCTGGAACAACAGAAGAAACCCGTCCCTGGTACCAAGCGCAACGGCACGACACTGTTGTTTGAGAACAACGAAGAGGATGAGTTACGCATCCTCATCGACCCGAAGAATGGCTATGCCTGCTACGAGTCACTGACGGACATCGATCAGATGTCATGTTGTGTCTGGCGTCGCTCTAACGGCCACCGCGTCTTCGCCATCAGCCTCTACGAGCAGCACGTGATGCCGCAGAACCTGCTCTGTTGGTACGACTACGACCCACAGACGCAGACGATGAAGCCCGAGCGCAGTCCGATGGACGACTATCAAAAGCCATTCCCCCTCGGAGAAGTGAGCTGGACACTGCCGGAGAAGGGCACCGACTTCATCATCAACGAATACTCGCCCTTCTACCCCACCCTCAGACGCATTTACACATGGGATGGTATGAAGCATCAATTCTCAAAAATACAGTTGGAGGACTTTGAGTATCAGGAGTTTGGCGACGGCGAATGGACGAAGGCCAGTGGTGAGGGTTTCAAGGAGGTGGCTTTCGTGGATCTGGACGGCAAGGGCTATCCCCTGCTCTGTCTGAGGAAGGCGAAGGAGTCTGATGATCAGGAGCGCGACGACATGCTGATTCTGGCAGAGTTCAAGGGCAAGATGCAGACGGTGGCCATCAGCGATATGTTCCACCGCATCCGGGGATTCTTCCACGTGAAGCCCGAACAGGATGCCCCCTGGACGGGACAAGAGGTCGTGGCCTATACCAGCGACTTTATGCACATCAGCTATTACGTCGTGATAAAAGACGGCTACATCAGGTATTTCGTGACGGAATCGCCTGTGACTGACGACGATGGCGAAGAGATAGGATGGGAGCCGCAGATCACTGGCTATGGTTCGAAGGACGAGAGCATCCACATCATCCATGCCAGCGTGGCAGATCACGTCGAGGTGGATCCGCAATGGGTTCCGTTCGAATTCTGTGACAAGAAAGAGTGAAATGAATTGATTATTATCAATTTCCGTCTAAAATAATTGCACAAATCGGCCAAAGTGTGCACAAATCGGCTGATTTTGTGCAATTTATTTGGCTGTGTGCGCAAAAAGCAGTACCTTTGCAGCCGATTTTTGAGCCCCTCTGTTTTCTCCCCCTTGCGAAAGGGGAGTTTGAGGGGGTAAGAATATACATTTTTAATAATATATTTATGGCTTTAAAGATTGTTGTTCTGGCCAAGCAAGTGCCAGACACCCGTAACGTGGGTAAGGATGCAATGACAGCCGAAGGAACGGTAAACCGCGCTGCCCTACCCGCCATCTTCAATCCAGAAGATTTGAACGCCCTGGAGCAGGCCCTTCGCCTGAAGGAGCAGAATCCGGGCTCA
>JAEEGH010027368.1_pt1 | contig 11289 bp, 8 predicted proteins | sample 9134181 | NCBI WGS metagenome assembly JAEEGH01 (sample SAMN16246544, study PRJNA631951) | gut metagenome | biome: gut microbiome; feature: rumen; material: DP-attached | host: Bos | place: Iran: Karaj | collected 2018-10 | reverse complement strand
TATACAGATTTAATGAACAATCTATATCTGTTTCAAAAGTTCCGTTATAAAGAATACTTCCAAGTTGTGTATTATAAATCTGAAGGCCTTCTTTACCAATTATAAAATCAAGACCCCAGTTTTCGAATGCGTGACCGGCTGCACCATAAGCAAAACGAGGGAATGTAAATTCAAACTGATCTCCAGCATAAACTATATTTGTAAAGTTATCTGGATCTGCAACTGACGGCTGATTTTTAGCTATAATAAAATCAGGTTCAATTGTTACATAATCTGAAAAACCAAAAATTACAGGAATTGTAATAAAGAAATCTTTAATATAGTAATCAAAACTCCAGTTTACATCTTTATTAGATTTATAATAAAACTCAGGATTTACTTTAATATTTCCGAAAAACCTTACTTCCTGTTCCGGAAAAAAATCATCATTCTTATTAAGAAAAGCTTTTACCTTTTCATACAAAACTTTTCCGCTGTCTGAAAGCTTTTCATATGGAATTCTTGTAAAATAAAATTTCATTTCGCCAATAGACATTGGCTGAGTTTCAAAGAAATACTCTGTTTTAGCTTCCATGCACAAAGCTTCAAGATCATCATAGATCCAGTGGCCAGATTTTATTACTTGAGTTGAATTACCTGATTTTGCAAATAACGAAAAAGTCAGGAACGAAATTAAAAGTGTAAAAACTATTTTCTTCATATATATAGAAAAATAACACTTTTTTCACCTTAAAGCAATCTATTGTTAATATACCAATAAATAATTATACTTAATATGATGAAACTTTTTATTGACTGCCGCATGCTTAACAGCGGAGGAATTGGTACTTATCTTGAATCTCTACTTCCCTATTTTACTGAAGCCTACGATTGTACCCTTTTGATTTATAACAATCAGAAAAACAGTCTTCCTAAATTACCTGCTAATACACATATTATAGAAACTGAAATTCAGACTTTTTCCTTAAAAGAAATGTTCTTTTTTCCTAAAAGTTTGCGAAATATTATTAACCTGTGTGATTTTTTTTACAGTCCTTACTGCAATATTCCTAACGGCATCAAAATACCTGTTTTCACAACTATTCATGATATAGTTTTTCTTGATGTTCCGGGACTTTCATCATCTTTAGGTACAATTGTTCGTAAGTTTTTTTATCAGAGGGCTATCAATAAATCTAAAGCGATATTTACTGTATCTCAGTTTTCTGCAGACCGGATCAAAGAAAAACTCCGTCTGAGAAAAAAGCCTTTGATTGTCACATATAATTCTGTTCCTGAGCATTTTACAGCTAATAACAACAAACCTGCTACAGGTGAAATTACAAAAGACAACTCAATAATTTACGTAGGAAACATCAAAAAACATAAAGGGCTTTCTTATCTGCTTGAAGCTTTTGAAATCTGTAAGAAGAATGGTCTGGACTGTAAACTTGTAATAGTTGGTAATGCAGATAATTTCCGTTCCGGTGACTCGGAAATTGCACAGCGGCTTTCAAACTCATCAGAAAAAGATATTAATTTTACCGGCCGTATTTCAGACAGCGAACTTCAGACTTATTATCAGAAAGCTCGGCTTCTTGTTCAGCCATCTTTATACGAAGGCTTTGGAATGCCTCCAATGGAAGCTTTATATCTAGGCACAAACGTTGTTATGTCTGATATTCCTGTATTCAAAGAAATCTACGAAGGATTTCCTGTTACATTCTTTAAGACAGCAGACAGTAAAGATTTAGTTGAAAAAATCCAGGAAGCCTTTAATAAACCGGCTCCGGCCGTTTCTGCTATTCCTCAGAAATATTCTTTCAAAAATACAGCAGATATAATCATAAATACCTTCAGGAGTATAAAATGAAAGTTGCATTAGTTCATTACTGGCTTGTTACAATGCGTGGCGGCGAAAAAGTTCTAGAAACTCTTTGTAAAATGTTTCCGGAGGCTGATATTTATACAAATGTTTATAATCCTGATGCTGTTTCAGATATAATCAGAAGCCATAAAGTATATACAACAAAAATCAACAAATTTCCTATGGCAAGAAAGCTGTACCAGAAGTATATGCCGTTTATGCCAAAAGCTTTGATGGAACTCGATCTTACCGGTTATGATCTTATTATTTCCAGCGAGTCTGGACCTGCAAAAGGTGTCTGCCCTGCGCCAGATGCTTTCCATATCTGCTACTGTCATACTCCAATGCGCTATCTTTGGGATATGTATCATGAATACTTTAAGAAATCTAATCCTCTTGTAAAATTCTTTATGAAAAAGATGATACCAGGCCTTCGCCTTTGGGATATCAGTTCAAGTAATCTTGTAGACTACTTTGTTGCTAACTCTCATTATGTTGCTTCAAGAATCAACCGTTATTACAAACGAAATGCAGAGGTTGTTTATCCGCCTTGTGCAATCGAAAAATATATTGATAATCCACGTAATCCCGAAGATTTCTATCTTTTCTTTGGTCAGCTCGTCGGTTATAAACGTGCAGATCTTGCTATTGAAGCCTGCATTAAATCTGGACGCAAAATTGTTGTTATTGGTGACGGAAAATCAAAAAAAGCAGCTGAATATACAAAATCTGGTCTTGTAACTTTTACAGGACGCGTAAGTGACCAGGCAATTGCAGACTATCTTTCAAAGGCAAAAGCACTTCTTTTCCCTGGAATTGAAGATTTTGGTATTATTCCTGTTGAAGCAAATGCTGCCGGATGTCCTGTTCTTGCCTATAAAAAAGGCGGTGCTTTAGATTCAATTAAGGAAAACGTTACAGGTATGTTCTTTGATGAGCAGACTACTGATTCACTTATCAAATGTATGGACTCTTTTGAAAAAAGACAGTCTGATTTCAACGACAGAAAAGCATTTACAGAACATGTACAGCAATTTTCTGAAAATGAGTTCATCAAAAAGATTAACTTTATTGTACAAAACAGAAATAAAATGTTATAATATAAAAACTATATATGGAAGTAACTGCGTATTTTAAGAAAAATCATCCACATACAAGCTCTTTTATCTCTGGCTTTTCTCTTTTTATTGTTGATGCCATTATACTTTTATTATGTATTGGTGCCGGCTTTTTTATTGTAAATATATTTGATTCTTCTGATATAAATTTTAAGTCTTTTGTAAATTACTCAGTTTACATTCCTTTTGTTTTGATTCTTTTTGCAGCAAACGGACTATACCCTGGAATAATGAATTCTCCAACAGAAGATATTAAACATTATTTCGGTTGTACCTTTTTCAGTTTTCTTGCAATAATTCTTACTGTATATCTCGGAAATGTAAATGATGATTATCAATTCCTTGAAGCTATTTTTAAGGATAGTACAGGAAAAGCAGTAGCCTGTGCTTTCATGATTGCAATTCCAATATGTACAATTGCACTCCCTGCATTCCGCGAAATTGCTAAGCACACCTTTGCACATTTCCGCTGGTGGGGAGTTCCTGTAATCATTTACACAGATAAAACAAGCGGTAATTTTATTATTGATAAACTCATTAAATTAAAATATCTCGGATATCATCCGGCAGTTATCATTGATTCAAACGCTAAAGAGTCTTCTGAATATCAGGGAATTCCTGTTTATCCTCCTTCAGAAGATTTACACAAACAGATTAAAGCTCATAATATTAAACAGGCAATTATTTGTGATTATAAGGGAGATATGTCTTATATCATGTCTTCTTACAGATATACAACTACTGTTTCAAAACATCAGGCATTCTTTACAAATACGCAGCAGCTCAAAGACATTGGTGGAATCATTGGTTTTTCTTCGATTCATAACCTTACTTTTAAGAGAAACCTTTTCATTAAACGCTGTATTGATGTACTTGCAATCTTGATTACCATGCCTATTGTTTTACCAGTTATGATTATTCTTGGTATTCTTACGAAGCTTACATCAAAAGGTCCAATTTTTTATGGTCATAAACGCATTGGTAAAAACGGCAAAGAAATTAAATGCTGGAAATTCCGTTCTATGTGTGTAAACTCACAGGAAATTCTTGAGCAGATTTTAGCTACAGATCCTGTGAGACGCGCTGAATGGGAGAAAGACCGTAAATTCCTTGATGACCCTCGTGTAACTAAGTTTGGAAAACTCCTTAGAAAAACAAGTCTGGATGAACTTCCTCAGTTATTCAATATTCTGGTTGGACAGATGAGTCTTGTTGGTCCACGCCCTGTTACTGAACCTGAACTTGTAAAATACGGAGACTATAAAGATTATGTTCTATCTGTTTCTCCAGGATTAACTGGAATGTGGCAGGTTTCCGGTCGTTCAGATACAGGTTATGAAGAGCGCATTTCGTTTGATACTTATTATATTCAAAACTGGTCTATATGGCTTGATATCTGGATTCTTATCAAAACTGTATGGGTCGTATTAGTTGGAAAAGGTGCATATTAAAAAATGAAAAAACTTACTGCTATTATCCTTGGATTACTTTTAACAGTACCATTTATTTATTCTGAAAATTATAAGATTGCAAAAGGCATTTATAACACAAAGGGCAATTTTAAATTAACTACTACAAAAGCCAGCAGCATTGAAAGAAATTATCCTCTTGATAAGAAAACTATTTTTAATGATGAAGAGCTTGAAGCTTATCTCGAGAATTATCATCAGCAGCTTAAAAATTCACGCTTCTTCGAAGAAATTGATGTAAGCTGGGAAAAAGCCAGTACAGATGACGGCTTCGTTTTAATCAATGTTATCGTTTCCGTTGTTGATTCAAATCACTTCCTTGCAGTTCCTTATGCAAACTTCAAGGATGACTCAACTGTAACAAAGATTACTCCAAAAATCAAAGCTAAGGATACTAACTTCCTTGGAACTATGAATCCTTTAACTTCTGATTTCAATATCGAAATTAAAAAAGATAAATCACAAGGATTCTGGACTTTCTCACCAGGATTTAATATTGCTTATGACTATCCTTTTAAGGCTGGTCCTTTTAATTTAACCTGGGTAAATGATCATACTATAGACTTTACTTTTGGTGATTCTCATCCAGAATGGAATGTAAAGACTGGTTTAAAGACTGTTCTTCCATTTGATAAAATTTCTTTAAATCTTGAAGTATATCAATATTGTATTGGAGAAAATGATTACATTATTTATGATGATGAGATCTATTTTAAGAACGATATAAACTTTTCAACACCTATATCATTATATAAGTTCAAGAACTATACATATCTTACTTATACACCATCTGTAAATTTTGGTATTAATTATGATTTAAATGGTATTGATGAAAACAATTCCGATTTACAAGGACCTGCTATCTCGTTCTCTCATAAACTTTATAATTCAAATATCAACTGGAAGGGAAATTACAGACAGGGATATTCATGGAGTCTTTCTAATTCATGGCCATATAACTTCTATCGCAAAGAATGGTCTCCTTCTGTATCTATTGAAGGCCAGTATTTTAATTTCATAAAACTTGAAGACAGAGATTATTTTGATTCTATTGGAATTGCAGTAGATTTATACGCATTTACGTATTTTAATCTTACTCCTTCTAAGCTTTATGATAGTTCTGAAAGCGGATATGGTGAAAAAATCGGAAGTAGAATTCGCGGTGTACCTGATGATACATATTTTGGAAATAAATCTCCATCATATACAACATCAACTGCAATTGTTATGAACTTTGATTTCCCAATTAATATAGTTACTACACATTTTAAGCATAATTTAATTAATTTTGATATGCAGTTCTCTCCATTTATGGATATTGCAATCTATAGAGACAGAGCTCTTCCATTACAGACAGACTCTTTAATCTGCTGTGGTATGGAAGTTCTTGTTTATCCATATAAATGGTCAAGTTTTACAATTCGTGGAAGTATTGGATTTGATGTGAAGAGTGCTATTTCAGAAAGAAATGTGATAAAAGGACTTCTTCATAATAAAGAAATCAGTATTGGATTAGGCCATCATTTCTAATCCAATACGAAAAACACTAATCTGTCATGTGTTCAAGCTGAAGCACAGCATCACGCTGCCAGTATGTTTCTGGGGTATATCTTGCAATAACTCTTAAAAGAGCTTTTGAAAAGTTTTTATAGCCTGCTTCTGTTGAATAACTTGCAAGAATATTAAAACTCTTCCATGCTGAATTCTTATTTCCCCATTCAATTATATCCTGATAATATGATGCTTCCTGCATAAAGCCTTCAATATTCTCATATTCATAAATTGAATTACGCGAAATAAGAATTTCATTTATTCTTGTTAAACTTGTAATAGCTGCAAGTGCTGCAAATTCCAAAGCTTTATCATTTCTGTTTGCTTCATGATAATATTCTGCCAGCTGATTATATGCATCAATACAATTATATGAATTTGCACGATAGAGATTAAAAAACTTAGTCATTGAATCATTCTTGTTAGCAGAAATTGTTCCTATCATAGAACGCTTTAATGCAGCATCTTTATAATTTTTATCTTCTGCAAGTATATTCATCAGTCTTAATTCCATCTTTGCTGTATCATCTTCAAGACGACTGATTTCTGCCAGCATGTACAGAATTTCATACTTTTCATCTGGGATATCCAAAACATCAGCTTTATCCAGAGCCATGAGATAATAGTCTTCGGCGAATTTATATTCACCTTCGAGTTTATAAATATCTCCAATTAATTTGTGGGCTTCTGGGAAAGCTTTTGAGCTTTCAAGATATATCAAAAGATTATTTACCGAATTATCAAAATAATCCTTTCCCTTCTTTTTGATATAGTATTTTATAATGTCGGCTGTTTCGTATTCTTTTCTGTTTTCAAGGACAGTAAGAACAGGATTAAAATGATCTCCTGCTGCCTGCACACGTTTTGCAGAAAGAGAATTCTTTACTGTATTGATTTGTTTTTCAATGCGTTGTTTTCTGTATAAAATAGCATCTTCAGAATATTTTAAGGCTTTTCCATAATCGAGTGCATCCATAGCCTCAATTGCATTTCTATATGCTTCTACACTTTCATCCAGTTTTGCTTTTTTATCTGCAGCAAAAAGAGAAAAACACAAAGCAGAAAAAATATAAAATAATACAGTTTTCTTCATAAAGATTTCAATTCTTCCTCAAATACTTTATCGGCATCTTTTGCATCAATCGTTCGTACTATTTTACCTTTTTTGAAGATTATTGCTTTATCTGCTGTTCCTGCAATTCCAAGATCTGCGTGACGGCCTTCTCCAGGTCCATTTACAACACAGCCCATAACTGCAACTGTAATGTCCTTATCCATAGCCATAAGTTTTTTCTGCCAGCGGTCTACAAATGAATGAACATCAAAACCAATGCGGCCACAGCGCGGACAACTTACAAGAGTAACTCCACCTGCACGTTTTCCACATTCTTTAAGAATATTTACACCGGCAATTACTTCGTTTTCTGCAGAAGAAGAAAGACTTACACGGATTGTATCACCAATTCCCTGAGCTAAAAGAGTCGAAAATGCAATTGAAGATTTTACAAGCCCGCCGATAAGAGGCCCTGCTTCTGTTACACCAAGATGCAGCGGATTATTATATTTCTGTGCATAAAACTGATTACATTCAATAGTTTCGCGCACATCACTGGATTTCATACTTACAACATACTGATCAAACTTAAGGTCTTCAAATACACCAGCCTCGCGTACAGCAGTTTCACAAAGCCCCTGAGCACGTGTAATTTCACCTGCAGCAATCTGCTTCTGCAAATCCTGAGGAAGACTTCCGCTGTTAATACCAATACGAATAGCAGCTCCATTTTCACGGCAGGCTTCTACAACTTTACGGGTATTTTCTACAGAACCGATGTTTCCCGGATTTATACGAATGGCAGCAACGTTCCCCTTAAGACATTCCAGAGCCAGTTTATAATCAAAATGAATATCAGCCACCAGTGGCATAGGAGTTCGTTCAGCAATAAGACAAAGCCCCTGAGCACTTTCTACATCAGGCACTGCAAACCGAACAATATCACACCCCATCAACTTAAGATCATTAAGCTCACGAAGTATTCTTTCCAATTTATCATTATCAGAAGCAAGGTCAGTTATCCCCTCCTTCCACATAGTCTGCACAGTAACAGGATTATCCCCACCGATTATTATTCTATTAGTAACGCCCTTACCACCCAAAGCAACTTCTTTTGTTTTCATATAATAAATTATAACAGTAAGTTAAATAAAAAACCATATCCCAAAAAGTGAGATATGGTGTAATAAGTTAATTTTACGATATGTGCCTTAAAAAACAAAAACTGTGGGACGCAGGGGAAAAAGGGAAAGGAGGGACCCAGGTTGCGTAAAAATCGAGCGAAGCAAGATTTTTACGCGGGAAACCTGGGAGGATTCCTATTCACTTTTTCACCGTCGCTGGGACCCGCAGTTTTTGTTTTTTAAGGATAAGATCTCAATTATTAAGCAATTAACGAGAATACCATAGCGAACAAAGCAACAGACTCACAAAGACCAACAACCATGATGTACTGAGCAAAACCTTTTCCAGTTTCACCAAGAGCATCAGAAGCTGCAGCACCAGCTTTTCCCTGAGCAATAGCAGAGAAACACATAGCCAAACCAGAAGCAATACCAAGACCAAGTGCGAAACCTGGAGTCATAGCACCACTTGCTACCTTTGGTTTCATTGCAATATTCATAAGAAGGAAGCCGTAAATTGTCTGTGTAAGAGGAGCACCTGCAAATACAGTAAGGATGAATGGAGCCGGCTTGTTATTGATGTAACAGCGTTTCCAAGCACCAATTGCGCCCTGACCGGCAATTCCGATTCCGATTGCTGAACCGATAGCAGCAATACCCATACAAACAGCAGCACCGATGTAACCTAAAATATCCATAATTAATTCTCCTTATTATTTATCCGCACACAGCGGATTATTTCTAATTTTTTGAATCAGCAAACGGCTGATACTTTACACCACTCCAGCTCATTCCAATATGTGTACAGAACTCGAGTGTGTTCAAACGTACACCGTGAACAATAACTGAAAGTACATTCAATATCATGTTCAGACCATGTCCGAATCCGAGCAGAACTATTGCTGCCAGGAACAGGATTGCGTGTCCGAGAATAGGACCAGCAAGAGTATTTACAGTATTCGAAATTGCGGCACCCGCAAGACCAACGGCCCACAAACGGATATATGAAACAATATCACTGAATACGTTTACTACTCCAAGAAGTACCGAAATGATATTCTTACAGCTTTCAAGAACAGAAGCTCCTATACTGCCTTCGTAATTTGCAAAGATAAAACTCATTGCAAAACCAACAGCAATCAAAGAAACTTCAATCTTACCAACCGGAATTGAACCGATATTACCGAGCATTGGGAATACCTGTCCATTTACAACCATTGCAAGAACAATCCAGAACATACCTACAAGCTGCATAAAAGAGCCGAGGTCTCCCAAAACCTTAAGTCCTTTTCCATCTGTAAGATTTCTTATACCAGCTTTAATATGTGCTACGCAAAGCTGAACTAAAGCCAGAGAGAAACAGAAAATCTGCAGGTTCTGATCTTTAGTAAGATATACAGAAGGATCTGAATTCCAAGGAACATACCATTTAGTATCTTCATAGGCTCCAGAAATATACGGAATAGAAAGGTTTTTGAGCCATTCCGGAAGCATATCTGTAGGGATTCCAAACCATGTACAGGTTACGGCACCCCAGACAACAGTTGCTAAAGATACAAGCAGAATCAGTCCGAGAGCTGCAGGCACTTTCTTTCCAGTAAATGCGTTTTTCAGCATTAGAATGATTGTAAGTGCAGCAACAAGAAGACCGTATCCACCGTCTCCAAAAATCATTGCAAAGAAGACTGTAAAGAACAGGAGGAACCAGCCGGAAATATCAAACTCATGATAGCCTGGAACAGTTCCAAGGAAGTCTGTAAGAGGATAAATCAAACTTACAAACTTGTTGTTTTTAAGCTTTGTTGGAACCTCAACATCTTCATCTTCAGGATCAGCAAAAGCAACAGCCCAGCCATTGGCTGAACAGCAGCGCTTGAAATCTTCAAGATCAGCAGATGGTACATAGCCGCTAAGCCATGCAAGATCATTTTCAGTTCCATTCTTTTCGCAGCCCATACCGCAATTGACGTTCTCGAATTCAATATCGCTTTCAAGAGCTTTTTTGAACGCAGCGATTGCCGGAACATACTTAGCGTTTTCAACATAGAATTTCTGTATCTCATCAATTTCTTTTTCATCGCGGCGAATTTCTTCTTCAAGAAGTTTTGTGGAAATTCTTGGATATGGAACTTCGAATGCTTCTGGAAGGAGTTTTTCAGGTCTGCCTTCACCACCGTTTACGATAAGGAAACGTACAGTCTTTTTATCGTTGTTTACGAGAATTGTCTGAATATCAGGGTCTACAAGATTATACTTTTCGGCGTTGATTTCATACAATTTAAGTGCAATGCCTTTTTCTTTCAGGAAGTCTAAATCTTCAATACATACACTTCCCCAAAGAGCAAATCGATCGAGTTCAGTAGTATCAGCAGAAATCTCTTCCATAAGCTGCTTACGGCGTTCACTTTTCTGAACAACCTCAGAACAAAGTTCAATTACCTTTTCATTTGAAAGAGAAGGTGCTGATCCTTTCTTCTGCTTAGGAAGTTTAATTTCTCCGAGGATAGACTCGGTGAGCATTGCGTTATTTGAATATTCTTTAAAGGCTGTGAGTTTTTCACCTGCTCCCTCGATTTTTTCAAGGTGAACAAGACCAATTTTTCTTAAAGCCTTAAGAGCCTCTTCTTTTTCCTTATTGAGAAGGACAATAGAGACTTTCTTCATTGGTTCAATCATTTAGCAGCCTCCTGTTCTTCATCAATTTTAGCCTGCAGCTTTTTCTTTGAAATCTTACTGCGCACAACTGCCGCAACCTGTTCATCACCAAGATATACAGTGATTTTTTTGATATTGGCCTTTGTTTCAGGAATCTTAACCTTTTCAAAGAGGTTTACGCGCTGAGTTGTAGTGCGTAATTCCTGGCTCAGCAGTCTAACCTGCTCGTCCAGAACCTCTGCTTCCAGATCAAGTGAGAGCGCCTTTTCCATACGATCGGCCGCCATATCAATCCACAGCGGTGTTTTGTAAAGGTCGTAGTCGCCTCTTCCAAAGTCTGCACCTTCATATACCGGAATTGTTACACCGGCAATATTTCCAACACCCTTTTTGATGTTCTTTACAGTTACCATATCCGGAGTGAAAGCTTCACGTTCACCGAATACGGAAATCCACTGTTCAAACTCTTTTT
>JAEEGH010027367.1_pt1 | contig 11289 bp, 7 predicted proteins | sample 9134181 | NCBI WGS metagenome assembly JAEEGH01 (sample SAMN16246544, study PRJNA631951) | gut metagenome | biome: gut microbiome; feature: rumen; material: DP-attached | host: Bos | place: Iran: Karaj | collected 2018-10 | reverse complement strand
TATTCTGGAAACCATGTTTGGAATTGCCGCACCAAAGGCAATGCATCCGCTTATCGGCGCGGTTATCAAGGCTCAGGCAGACGAGCTTCAGCGAGAGCTTAGTCCGAGCGAGGTTTATGATATTTTTGCGGAAACCTGGCTTTATACAAAGTCACCGCTCAATGTACTTGATATTACAGAACGCCACGTAGAAGGTGAACGCGGTACAGATCTTCCTGAACAGGTAGCCGGTATGGCAACCGTAGAATGGGAAGGAAAGCGTTATGCAATTGCCGCAAATGGTAACGGTCCTCTGGATGCCTTTGTAAGTGCCATGAAGCAGACTCCGGCACCTGCCTTTAATATCACCAGCTTCCATGAACATTCGGTCGGTTCGGGTTCAGATACCCAGGCTATGGCTTATGTTCAGATTACAAAGGATAACGGCGAACAGGTATGGGGTGTCGGAAAGAGTTCCAACGTTGGTCGTGCCGGTATTGCTGCAGTAGTCTCAGCCCTGAACTTCAAATAAAATTTGCATTTTTCTCAAACCTAATAGATAATTTAATAATATAGTAGCTTATAGAATTATTATCTAAAAATTGTTTTTTGCTGATTTGACTTATAGGAGAGCATATATGGCAAAAGAGTTAGATAGGTTTGACCCAAATCCGAAGAAGAATATTTCATTAAAATTTAAACTTATTGCAATGATTGTCGGTGCAAGTATCATTGGTGTATTTGTTTCTGGAGCAGTTTCTCTGGCTACTTTTGACCGTGGTCTTATGTCAAAGACAGTTGAAGAACTTGAAGATACAACCGGTGGTGTGCAGTGGATTCTTGATGACTGGCTTGATACTCTCAGTTGTTATGCCGATATGCTTGCTTCGACAGACCATATTAAAGGTTATCTTGATGGTTCATATACAGATGATGCAAATGCTTATCTAAAAGAAAAAGGTGAAATTTGTAATGTCGATCTTCTGGCAATAACTGATACAAATGGAAAAATTACTGCGGGCTGGGAGATTACTGCGGGACAAACTCTTGATCTTCCTATAGTGGCAACAGCAATAAGGGGAAGAAAGACTTATTGTTATACTCAGCTTGGAACATTGAAATTTGGAATTGTAGTTGCAACTCCTGTTATAAAAAATGGAGTTACTCTGGGTAGTCTGCTGATTGCTTATGATATAGCAACAATGGGAACTGATGGTTATGTAAGTATTGTACATGATTTTCATACAGTCGAGTGTTCAATATTTTATGGTAAAAAATATATGGCAACTACACTTGGTTTTCATCTGATTGATCTTGATTTGGATAATGAGGAAATTGTGCAGCAGGTTCTTTATAATGGTGAAAAATATGTAGGAAAAAATATAATTGCTCACACAGAATATTATACAGTTTACGCTCCATTATATAATGACGATGAAACAATTGCCGGTATGGTCTTTGTTGCAAAGTCAATGAAGGTTATTGATTCTGTAAGAAACAGTACACTTTCTATGGTAATTCCTGTTGCAATACTTTTGTTCCTTGTTCTTGCGACAATCGGATACTTCTTTGTTCGCTGGATTATGAAGCGAATTAAAAACGTAACTGTATTCCTTGAAGGACTTAAGACTGGTGATGCAGACTTAACAAAACGCTGTTCACTTTATGTTCGTGATGAAATTGGTGCAATGATTATCAACTTTGATGAATTCCTGGATAAACTTCAGGATATTGTAAGAAATCTTAAGGAATCAAAAGCAGATCTGGGAACCAGTGGTGAAAATCTTGATGCCGGTACAGAAGATACTGCAAGTTCAATTACAGAAATTATTGCAAATATAGACAGTATTCATACTCAGATTGTAAACCAGGATAAGAGTGTTCGTGAAACGAGCGATTCTGTTCAGCATATTTCAAATGCTATTATTGATCTTGATGCACTTATTGAAGATCAGTCTTCCAGTGTAACTCAGGCTTCTGCTGCGGTAGAAGAGATGATTGGAAATATCAATTCTGTAAACAAGTCTGTTGAAAAGATGTCATCTTCATTTAAGTCTCTTGAAGACAATGCTGAAATCGGATTCTCTAAGCAGGAAGATGTAAACGAGCGTATCCGCCAGATTGAAGGTCAGTCAGAAATGCTTCAGGAAGCAAATACCGCTATTTCTGATATTGCAGAACAGACAAACCTTCTTGCTATGAATGCGGCTATTGAGGCGGCACATGCTGGTGAAGCAGGTAAGGGCTTTGCTGTCGTTGCAGATGAAATCCGTAAACTTTCTGAAACCTCTTCTGAACAGTCAAAGAAGATTGGTGAACAGCTTAATAAGATTATGAATTCTATTATTGAAGTTGTAGGCTCTTCAAATGAAGCAAGTACAGCCCTTACTGAAGTATCAAACCGCATTAAGGAAACTGATGAACTTGTAATTCAGATTCAGGCTGCAATGGAAGAACAGAATGAAGGTTCTAAGCAGATTCTTGATGCTCTTCGTCATTTGAATTCTTCAACAAGTGAAGTTCGTAATTCTTCGCAGGAAATGTCTGGAAGAAACGAACAGATTGTAAAGGATATGACTATTCTTAAGGAATCTACAGATTTGATGAACACCAGTATGGATGAGATGGCAGTGGGTGCCCGAAAGATTAATGAAACCGGAACGACCCTCAGTGAGATTTCTATTCAGGTTAAGAACTCAATCCAGCAGATTGGTGAACAGGTAGATCTGTTTAAGGTCTAAAAGATTTCTTTGACTGCGGCCATATATTTGTTGCCGCGGTCAAATTCGTTGCTGAACATTCCGAATGATGTAGCGCCAGGGGAGAAGACAAATACATCTTCCCCGGCGTTTTCTTTATATTCTTTCAGCAGCGGTTCCAGTCCGTTAAACGGTCCGTGATATTTTATTCCTGCCTTATCCAATTCCGGAACAAGCTTATCAGTTGCAGTTCCTGCAAGAAGATAAATATCTTTTACCTTAATTGTATCTGCGTCAGGCGCGGTAAGAGTTTTGATTAGCGGAGTAAGTTCAAGTCCTTTTTCTGTACCGCCAGTCATAAGAATTACAGGTTTTCCAAATGCCTGTGTTGCAGCAGCGGCTGCTTCAGGAACTGTTGCACAGGAATCATTGTAAAACTTTACTGTTGTACCAGCTTCATTTTTCCAGCTGTGGAAATACTGAAGACGATGGTCGATTCCTGGCCAGCGCTGTAAAATCTCTTTGATTCGTTCATCTGGAATTCCCATAAGGTGCATAACTGTTGCTGCATTCTGAGCGTTTGTTTTCATGTGAACGCCAGGAACTAAAAGGTCTCCAAGATTAATAGACCAGGTTGCTTTTGAACCATAGCGGAGAACAGTTGCCTTTGTTTCACTTGCAAAACGGTCTCCCCAGTCATCAGAATCAAAAATAGAATAGTCACCCTTTGTCTGATCTGCATAAATAAGGCGCTTATCTGCAACATAAGATTCCATGTCGCCATACCAGTTCTGATGATCCGGAACAATCTTTGTGATGACTGCGATATGAGGACGGAGTACTCCACGACCGCGGAGGTCAGCGAGCTGCCAGCTTGAGAATTCTATAACTACTGGAGTGTCATTATTTACTTCATCAAAGAATGTGAGCGGACTAACTGTGATGTTACCGCCAAGGAAGGTTGTGTAGCCAGCCTGTGACAAACCATAATAAATTGCACTTACTGTAGAAGATTTACCTTTGCTTCCTGTAACGGCAATAATAGGGCAGTCTGTAAAACGAAGGAAAATACTGAGGTCTGTTTCAATTGCGCGTGCAGCAGCAAGATATTTGTTGCCTTCGAATTTTACGCCAGGATTTTTAATAACACAGTCTGCATTTTCAAAGTCTTCTATTTTGTGTTCACCAAGACGATATGTGAGGCGGCTGTGGTCAAGACTGTCGTCGGAGTTAAGCTTATCTACAGTGGCCTTGAGCTGCTCTTCGGTTTTCATGTCAGTAACAGTTACATAGGCACCTTTTTTCAAGAAGAAACGCACCGCAGCTTCGCCGCCGCCGTTGAGACCAAGGCCCATAATGGTAACCTTTTTATCTTTGATATCTTCAACTGATTTGAATGCGCACTGGCGCGGATAAACGTGTGGTGTCATTTTTTTCTCCATAAAAAAAGCCTCCCTGTTTCCAAGGAGGCCTTCCTGCCGGGAACCGGGGTCGAACCGGCACGCTGATTGCTCAGCACAGGATTTTAAGTCCTGGGCGTCTACCAGTTCCGCCATCCCGGCAAGTGAATAACATCATATATTAAAAGCAGGATATTTTCAAGACGGTTAGATTTTATTATAATCTGCGTATGTTTAAGAATTATATCTGGATTTTTTTGATTTCTATGGTGCCGTTAATTGAGTTGCGTGGTGCCATTCCGGTTTCGCAGGCAATGCAGCTTCCTATTATTCCTTCTTATATAGTTTGTATCGTTGGAAATATGATTCCTGTTCCAATTATCTATCTTTTTGCACGTAAATTTCTGGAATGGGGACAGGATAAAAAAGTTATCGGTGGAATATGTCGTTTCTTCCTTGTAAAAGGTACAGCCGCTGGTGAAAAAATGCAGGCAAAAGCAGGCCGGGGAATCTTTATTGCTCTTCTTCTTTTTGTAGGCATTCCTCTGCCGGGAACAGGAGCCTGGACGGGAACTCTTGCAGCAAGTCTTTTAGATATGCGCTTTCGTGATACAGTAATTGCAGTAACTCTTGGAGTATTGCTTGCCGGTCTTATCATGATGGCAGGAAGTTTGGGTTTATTTACAGCAATTTTTGCAGCGCTGGGAAAATAATATGTATTTATTAGTAATGAAACAATTGATCACTATGGCATTGATTGCTCTTAGTGGATTTATTTTTGCAAAGATTTTTAAGGTTGAAGAATCGCAGCAGAAGTTTTTGAGTAAGCTCCTTTTGTATTTTATCAATCCTTTTATGGTTGTAAAATCTTTCAACCTTGAGTTTGATGCAGATAAACTTGCTCAGCTTGGTTTTGTTTTTGTAATTGCCCTGATTCTTCATGGGGTTATGATTCTGCTCGGTTATTTTTCAAGTAAAGAACAGGTAGACCGTCTTGCCGTTTGTTTTACAAATTGCGGCTTCATCGGAATTCCTTTGATTCGCGGTGTTTTTGGAGATATCGGTGTTTTCTATCTCATGGGCTATCTTGTAGTTTTCAATATTTTGATATGGACCTACGGCTACTATATTATGAGCGGTTCAATCAATCTGAAAAAAATCATTACAAATCCAAATATAATTGCTGTTATTCTTGGTGTTGCAATTTTCTGCAGTCCATGGACTCTGCCGGAATTTATTGCCCGCCCTGTTACAATGATTGGCGATTTGAATACTGCTGTAAGTATGATTCTGATAGGTATTCTTCTTGCAAACTTCAAACCTGCAGATGGAAAAAAGTATGCGCTTAAGATTGTGAAGGTAAGTCTTTTACGTCACGTTGCCTGTGCTGTTTTGAACATTTGCATTCTTTTCATTGTATGGAAGCTCTTTCCGAATGTTCCGGACTGCCGTATTCTGCTTTTCGTTGCTTTAATCTGTTCAATGTGTCCTGCGGCAACAACCATTCCAGGTTTTGCAGTAATCTTTAATCGTGACGAAACTTATGCAAGTTTAATCATTTCGTTTACAAGTATTCTGTGTATTTTCTTCTTACCAAGCTTTGTGGCTCTTGCAGAACTTATAATAAAATAAGTTTTGATGATATAATGAAGATATGAATGTTATCACCATTATTCCACCACTTGTACAGCTGAATACACCGTATCCTTCTGGGGCTTATCTTACTTCATTTTTTAAGAAAGAAGGACATGATGCACAGTGGGCTGATTTAAGCATAGAGCTGTTTTATGAGATTTTCAGTCGAAGTGGTCTGGAAAAGCTTTTTTCTCTTTCTGAAAAAACTGCACTTTCAATGGCAGATAAGGCTGAAAAGAATGGTGATGATAACACTGCTTTTAATATACGCCGTTATATAAGCCAGAAAGAAAACTGGATTGAATGGATTGATTTTATAACTGCAGTTCTCAGCGGTAGCGGTGCGCGTGAAAAGGAACATCAGTTTTTGTATTCTCCATTTGCTCCCCGCGGTCAGCGAATGGAAAACTTTATTGAACAGCTTGCGCAGGACGGCCGCGAACCTTCTGTAGATGATGTCCGCTTTTTGTGTTCCTATGCACTTGCAGATTTAGCAGATTATATAACCGCAGTTTTTGATAAAGAGTTCTCACTTATCAGATATGCAGAAGCCCTGACAGTTGATGAACGAACTTTTGCTGAAGTAGAGAAGGGGCTTGATTCTCCGATACTGGAACATTTTTACAAAACCGTGTTGGAAAGATGGGGTACCACTGTCATTGGTGGGCTTGACCCGGCAATCTTTTCAAAAACTCTCATCTGTATCTCTATTCCTTTTGCCGGAACTTTTATTCCTGCTTTGTATACAGCCCGCTTTCTGAAATCGCAATATGGACAGAAGTTTTTTATCTGCATCGGCGGCGGCTTTGTAAATACAGAACTCCGTGAACTACGCGATGCCTCTCTCGGAAAATACATCGACGCAATTTCCTATGACAGAGGTTATGGCTCTTACAAAGCTTTATTTGATAATACGGTGGTTGAGTCTGTCGAAACTGCCGCAGAGTCGATGATTTGTAATCCTCTCTACAAACTCCGTCTTTTCCAAAACGGCAAAGTTATTGAACCTGTCTGGCAGGATGAAAAACTTGAAAAATATGAAACAGAAATCACTGCACAGATTATTCCAGATTATTCAGATATAGATTTTTCACGATACCTTCGCATGTGTGATGATAAAAATGCAATGCATAGAATCTGGACAGACGGTTCGTGGATAAAAGCTTATCTTGCACATGGCTGTTACTGGCACCGCTGTGCTTTCTGTGATACTCAGCTTGATTATGTTTGTGCATATCGCCCGGTAGAAGTTCGAAATCTTTATGAAGGACTTTTAAAAACTGCCCGCGAAAAAAATGTTTATGGCATTCATTTTGTTGATGAAGCCATGCCTCCTGTTGCTCTGAAAAAGTTCGCTCTGGAAAATGCAAGACACGGAAATCCTCTTTACTTCTGGGGTAATATTCGTTTTGAAAAAACATTTTCAAAAGATCTTGCTGCGTTCTTAAGTTACTGTGGCCTTGGTGGTGTTTCTGCAGGGCTTGAAGTAGCAGCTGAGAGTGGACTTGAAAATATCAATAAAGGAACTGATATTTCTTCAATCGTTAGTGCGTGTGCGGCTCTTAAAGAAGCGGGTGTACTCGTTCATGCATATATGATTTTTGGTTTCTGGTATGATACAGCTCAGACAATTATTGATTCCATGGAAACTCTCCGCCAGTTTTACAGTGCAGGCTTGCTGGACAGCTGCTTCTGGCATAAGTTTGTACTTACAAAAAACTCTACAGTTTATACAGAATGGAAAGAAGGCAAGCAGAAAAAACTGCAGCCGATAGAGTCAAAATCAGATAAAAAAGGCGGACTCTTTGCCGGAAACAATATTCACTTTAAGGGTGAAAATCAATATGACAAATTTCAACTTCCTTTGGAAAACTCCCTCAACTGCTGGATGCATGGCGATGGATTAGAAAAGAAAGTTCAGAAATGGTTTGATTTTCCTGTTCCGCCGCCAACCGTTGGAAGAGACTTTATTGAAAAGAAAATTGAAGAATATGAAGAAAAGAACCGTAAGAGGGGGGCTGGCCTTAATGAGAAAACAGCGCAGAACCTCTGGTGGCTTGGAGGCACACCAGTGCTTTGCGGATTATCAAATTCATCTGCTTCAGAATATCGCTGGCTCTATCTTATGGAAGAACAGTCTGCTCCATCAAAACTTATTGATATTGATATTCTTCTTGCATTGCGTCCGGAAGTGACTGAAGATGTGCGTGTGGCTGCGTTAAATAAAATAACCGCATCCCCTTCTGTTATTTCAAATCTGAAAAAACTTCTGGGCCGCGGTCTTGTTTTGTTAGATTTTTAGAGAGCCGGTAAGCGGCTTATTCAATTTCGACAGTTTCGATATGTGCGCCTAATTTCTTTAACTGGCCAACTAAATCTTCGTAACCTCTTTCAATCTGATAGACGTTACTGATTCGGCTTGTTCCGTGTGCACACATTGCTGCAATTACCATTGCCATACCGGCACGAATATCTGGTGAAACAAGATGATCTCCATGAAGCATGCTAGGTCCGCAGACAACAGCACGGTGTGGATCACACAAAGTGATTTTAGCACCCATCGAAATCAGCTTATCAACAAAGAACATTCGGCTTTCGAACATCTTTTCAAAAATCAAAACAGTTCCATCAACCTGAGTTGCAGTTACTGTCATGATAGATGTAAGGTCAGCTGGGAATCCCGGCCAAGGCATGTCATCAATTTTAGGAATTGCGTTTCCAAGATCGTCATTTACCTTAAGATTCTGAGTGTTTGGAACAGTGAGTTCATCACCATCAATGCTCCAGGTAATTCCGAGTTTTGCAAAACTGTATTTGAGTGGGCGCATTTCTTCTGCGCGAACACCCTTGATTGTGATTTTTCCTTTTGTAGCTGCAGCCATACCGATGTATGAACCAATTTCAATATAATCTGGTCCGATTGTAAATTCACAGCCATGGAGTTTTTTAACACCAGTTATGCGAAGAATATTACTTCCAATTCCTGTGATTTTTGCGCCCATTGCAACAAGCATCTTACAAACGTCCTGAACATGAGGTTCACTTGCACAGTTCTGAAGAATTGTTTCTCCTTCAGAGAGTGCAGCTGCCATTACGGCATTTTCTGTTGCAGTTACAGATGCTTCGTCAAGGAAGATGTCGGCACCTACAAGTTTTGTTGCAGAAAATTCAAAACGTCCGTTTACATGGATGTTTGCACCAAGTGCTTTAAGGGCCAGGAAGTGAGTGTCTACACGGCGGCGACCAATTACATCACCACCAGGAGGTGTCATTTCACATTTTCCTTTGCTTGCAAGAAGAGGTCCTGCAAATACAATTGAACCGCGAACCTTTTTTGTAAGGTCACTAGGAAGTTCAGTTGTATTTATTTTATCACACTGGACTTTCCAGTTGTGTTTACTTAACTTTTCTACTTTTGCACCAAGAGATTTAAGAATTTCAAACATAACGTTTGTGTCCTGAATCTCCGGGATATTGTGAAGGATAACCGGCTCATCTGTCATAAGAGTTGCCGCAATACAAGGCAAGGCTGCATTTTTGTTGCCGCTTGCTGTAACTGTTCCCTGAATAGGATATCCACCCTCAATTACATATTCGTGCATTATTTCACCTTTTGTGTTAATAAGTTAATTAATACATCGGCAGCTTTTGCACACTGGTTTAGAGAAAGCCATTCATTTCTTGAATGAAATTCATGAGCTCCTGTAAAGATATTTGGAGTTGGAATTCCAAGTTCAGTAAGGCGAGAACCGTCAGTTCCACCACGAATTGGTTGTTTGATTGGTTTTACACCGGCATCAGCGAAGGCTTTTTCCAGACGTTCCATAATTTCCGGGCGTTCATCGAGTTTTGCCTTCATATTCAGATATTGCTGTCTGAATTCAACTTCATAACTACCGCCGAATTTTGAAATAACCTTTTCTGCAGCAGTCTTGATGATTTCTTTTTCTTTTTCAATTTCATCTGTATAAAATGAACGGAGAAGCATTTCTACACTTGAGCTCTCAATAGTTCCGTTGATCTCCATTGGAGCAATAAAACCTTCAAAGCCTTCTGTTGTTTCTGGTGCCATATCATGAGGAAGATTAGCTGCAAATTCTCCGGCAAGTGTTACGGCGTTAATCATGCCATCTGCCTTTCCGTTTCCTGTATGGCAGGTTTTTCCCGTAAAGCGTACGGTAGCGCTCCAGGCATTAAAACATTCTGACTCGAGCTCGCCTTCATCTCCTGCATCAACAGTCACTGCATAATCTGCCTTAAGGATATTGAGCGGAACCTTATCCATTCCGTGTCCTGTTTCTTCATCTGGAGAGAACATTACTTCAATCGGTCCATGCTGAAGACCTTCATCTTCATAATGATTCATAAGATATTCAACAGCAGCCATAATGGCAGAAATTCCGGCCTTGTCATCAGCTCCAAGAAGTGTAGTTCCATCTGATTTTACGATTGTATCATCCTGACCTGTTGGAGATTCTGAGGCCGAGAGCATAGAGATTACAGGTTTTACATTTTTGCCGGAAACATCATCTACAGTATCCATGTGTGCCATCAAAAGGATGGTAGGATATTTTTTGCGCTCTTCTGGTTCTACGATATTTGAATCAATTTTTGCAACTACATAGCAGTTGTCAGTAAGGTAAACATTTCGTGTCCCGAGATTTCGGAGTTCTTTTACAAGAACTTTTGCAATATCCCATTGTCGTTCTGTTGATGGGAACACTCCGGCATCTGCAGCTTTGCCGTCGCTTTCAGACCAGATTTTTACATATCTGCAGAAACGGTCCAATAATTTATTTTCTTCTTCTTTATTATTGTAAATATAATTCATAGCGTCCGCCATTATATCGATTTTCCGCTGGGGATTCTAGATTTATATAATCTATTGAAATCTCCACCTACAAGTTATTAGTTGTGATTTCTTTCACTGACAGAAATCTGTTCCAGAACTCCGTGCATACACCAGAAAATGAGCGGAGCGGAAAAAGGACAGAGACTGCATTGAGCCGATACTGAGGCCGCCGGTTCGGCAGAAGATACGAGCGGAGCGACGAGGCTCACCGCAGTCTCTGTACTTTTTCAGCGGGAGCACATTTTCTGGTGATATGAGCCGGAAAACTGTGAGAATACTGCAGAAAAAAAGTTACAAAAAAATATAAAAAAAGTGAAAAAAAACACAAAAAAAACGGGATGAGCTATTGACAGTTTTTATGGAAAGATATATATTCATTTTCACCGTCGCAACACTGAGTTGCGACACAGAACAAACAAAAAGTTCTTTGACAGATCAGGGAAGGAAATAACTGACTAAATAATTTTTTTATGTTTTTTATATCAACGAACAAAAACATACCCGCGAATCTCAGTTCTTGAGGTTCGATTGTAAATCAATTCAGCAAATAGATAAAAGCTGGAGAAAACAATTTATGAAGATCATTAGCCTTCGGGCTATTGAAATAATCATGGAGAGTTTGATCCTGGCTCAGAACGAACGCTGGCGGCGCGTCTTAAGCATGCAAGTCGAGCGGTAAGATTGGTGCTTGCACTAATCCTAGAGCGGCGGACTGGTGAGTAAC
>JAEEGH010027365.1_pt1 | contig 11290 bp, 10 predicted proteins | sample 9134181 | NCBI WGS metagenome assembly JAEEGH01 (sample SAMN16246544, study PRJNA631951) | gut metagenome | biome: gut microbiome; feature: rumen; material: DP-attached | host: Bos | place: Iran: Karaj | collected 2018-10 | reverse complement strand
TCATATCCTTCGGACATGACAGCAAATCGCTCATCGGAAATTTTCCCTGATACATTGTCCTCATAAAGCCTTGTAAACAGCCTGTCAAGCTCAATGATACGCTTTTCAGCCTGTTTCAGGGCTTTCTTTGCTTTTATAAGCTCCGAGGACTGCTTCTGAACGGAATTGTCCATCAGTGACGGTAACTTGCTTTTTTAATTTAACCTGAACTTTACATACTGATACTGTTCAAGTTTACATTGGTATGATATACTGGATACTTGAGGAGTGTGAAAAAATGCTGATATATATAGTTGAAGACGAAGAACGCATAAGGGAGCTTGAAAGCTATGCCCTCGAGAAGAATGATTTTGAAGTGATGAGTTTTGAAAATTCAGTGGAGTTCTACAAGGCTCGGGGAATCAGACTACCCGACCTGATACTGTTGGATATAATGCTGCCCGGTGATGACGGGCTCACCATATTAAAAAAACTGCGAGATAATGCTGAACATAAAAATATACCTGTTATCATCATTTCTGCTAAAGATACCGAGCTTGATCGAGTGAAAGGACTTGACCTCGGGGCAGACGATTATATGTGCAAGCCTTTCGGGGTAATGGAAATGGTCAGCCGTGTAAAGGCAAGACTTCGTGGATCATCAAAAAACACAGACGGTCAGATAACATTTGAAAAGCTGACGATCTCTGAAAAGACAAGAGATGTTACCGCAGACGGCAGGACGATAGAGCTTACCTACAAGGAATTTGAACTGCTGAAAATGTTTATGGAAAATCCGAGGATCGTTCTCAGGCGTGACGATATACTTGACAGAATATGGGGGCATGACAGCATGGGACGCACCCTCGATGTGCATATCCGTACTCTCAGGGCAAAGCTTGGTGAATGCGGCCGATATATCGTGACAGTGCGCAATGTTGGCTATAAGCTGGATAAGGACGAGTGATATGGAAAGAAAAATACAATTCAGCTTGTTCTATATGGGGATAATCACAGCTATTATAGGTATCGTGATAACTACTTTTGTTTGCTACGGCTTCTTTCATAGAGAGGTCAAAGAAAATCTGACACATGAATGCAATATCGTGGCTCAGTGCTATGATAAGATAAGCTCTCCCGATGAGCTTGAACGCTTCGCTCAGGAGGACTTCCGCATCACGCTTATTAAAAAAGACGGTACAGTCCTGTACGAAAGTGATGCCGATGCGGAAAATATGAGCAATCATCTTGATCGTCCTGAGATAGTTCAAGCGATAGAAAACGGAACGGGCAGTGATACACGCTATTCGGACACGATCGGTACAGAGGATTATTACTATGCTGAAAAGCTTGATGACGGCAATATCCTGCGTGTATCTATTCGTTCCGGTTCGATATTCAGGCTGTTTGAACGCTCCATACTTATCATACTCGTTGTAACGGTCTGCATCATAGCTGTTTCTATGTTCGTTTCCGTAAAGCTGACGGACAAGCTGATCGCACCGCTCAAACGCATACCCGAAATGCTTGAAAAGAATAAGTCGCCCGAGGAAATGGGGATATACAGCGAAATCATTCCTCTTGCAGAGGAGATAAAAACCGTGCGAAGCTCGCAGGAGCTTATGCGGCAGGAATTCACGGCAAATGTATCTCACGAACTGAAAACACCATTGACCTCCATTTCGGGCTATGCAGAACTGATCGAAACAGGTTTGGCTCAGGGAGAGGATTGCAAGAAGTTTGCAGGAAATATCAGAACAGAAACTGCAAGACTGCAAACACTGATCGGTGATATACTGCGCTTGTCAGAGCTCGATACGATCGCTTCGGCTTCCCTTGATGATGTTGTGGATATAGCCGCTGTTGCAAAGGAATGCAAAGAAAGGCTCACAGGGCAGGCTGAAAAGAAAGACGTTCGTATCTCTATACACGGGACTTCCAAACCAATAAAGGGCAATCACACAGAGCTGACCGAGCTGATCTATAATCTCATTGACAATGCGATCAAGTACAATCGTGAAAACGGCAATATCGACATTACAATTGAAGACAATAGGTTTATCATAGCCGATACGGGAATCGGTATGCCGAAAGAAAGCATTCCCCGTATTTTCGAGCGTTTCTACCGTGTTGACAAGAGCCGCAGTCGAGCAAAAGGCGGCACGGGGCTTGGACTGTCGATCGTAAAGCACATCGCAGACCGACACGGAGCGCAGATAGATGTTGAAAGCACGATGGGTGTCGGAACAACAATAAGTGTATATTTCAGATAGGAGATCATTATGGATATTTTTTCAATATGTACTCTATGCGGAGGATTGGCATTCTTTCTCTTCGGAATGCACGTTATGTCGAAAAGTCTTGAAAAAGTAGCGGGAGGCAAGCTTGAAAGCACACTAAAAAAGATGACTTCAAATCCTGTTAAGAGTCTGGCGCTCGGTGCAGGTATCACCATCGCCGTGCAGTCATCATCTGCTCTGACGGTCATGCTTGTGGGACTTGTCAATTCGGGCATTATGCAGCTTGAACAGACTGTCGGCGTTATTATGGGTTCCAATATCGGCACGACATTGACAGCATGGCTGCTCAGTACCGCAGGCATTAAAAGCGACAACATAGCCGTTTCAATGCTGAAGCCCGAAAACTTTGCGCCTATCGTTGCTTTGATCGGTATCGCAATGCTGATGATGAGCAAGAAAAAGAAACGACAGGACATAGGCACGATCATGGTCGGATTTGCAGTGCTGATGTATGGAATGCAGCTTATGAAAGAAGCAGTTTCTCCGCTTGCGGAGACCGAAAGCTTCTCTGATATGCTGATCGCATTTAAGAACCCGATACTCAGCGTCCTGTTCGGAGCATTGTTCACAGGAATCATCCAGTCATCTGCGGCATCAGTCGGTATTTTACAGGCGCTCGCTATGACGGGTGCGATATCCTACCGTATGGCTATCCCGATTATTATGGGACAGAACATCGGAACCTGTGTGACCGCACTGCTTTCCTCGATCGGAGTAAATAAGAGCGCCAAAAGAGTAACCGCAGTGCATATGTCCTTCAATATTATCGGTACCATCGTTTGCCTGTCATTATTTTATGGGGCGAATGGACTGTTCCATTTCAGCTTTGTGGATAAGCCCATAGGCGCTGTGGAGATAGCAGCGGTACACTCCATATTCAATATATTGACGACGGTGATGCTATTGCCGTTCTCAAATCAGCTTGTAAAGCTCGCTCAAAAGCTGATCCCCGACTCCAAAGAAAAAGAAGCAGAAGTGCTTCTCGACAAACGTCTGCTTGCCAACCCGCCGCTTGCGGCTTCGCAGTGCAGAGAGAGAACAAAAGAAATGGCAGTTATGGCAATGGAAGCGCTGCATGAAGCATTGTCCGCATTGTTCTCTTATACACAGAAAGGCGTTCTGAGCGTAGAGGAAAAAGAGCAGGAAATCGATGTGATGGAAGATCAGCTTTCCGACTTTCTTCTGGAACTGTCGTCACGCAGTCTGACTGATGAAGACAGCCGTACAGTTACCGAACTGCTTCACAGCATCAGCGATTTTGAGCGCATCAGCGACCACGCTATCAATATGATAGAGATCGGTGCTGAGATGAATCAGAACAATCAGTGCTTCTCCGACAGTGCGAGAGCCGATTTCGCCACACTGTTTGCTGCTCTGACCGAAATATCCGAGATCACCGTCAAGGCTTTTTCCGAGCAGGATACCGGTATCGCTATGACCGTTGAACCGTTGGAGGAAGTCATCGACGACCTGACAGCCACGATACGTGACAAGCATATCTCCAGACTTCGTACAGGCGAATGCAGTCCGGAACTTGGTGTATACCTTTCCGATCTGCTCATCAACTGCGAGAGAGTGTCCGACCATTGTTCCAATATTGCTGTAGCCATTATCGAGATAGGACAGGCAAAGCTCCTCAGCCATGAATATATGACTGCTCTGAAAGCTGAAAGAACACCACAGTTTATTGAAAGCTATACGGCTTATGGGCAGAAGTACAGGCTGGCAGAAAAGTAAATAAGCAAAAACTCCGCAGTATATGAAAAACTGCGGAGTTTTTGCTATTTGGGGAAACATACCGTGATCTTAGTTCCGATGTTTTCTTTGCTTTCAAGTGTGATCTGTGCTTTATGATACATAGCACCGTGCTTTACGATGGATAATCCAAGTCCCGTTCCGCCAATAGATTTTGACCTTGCCTTATCTACACGGTAGAACCTTTCAAATACTCTGTCCTGCTGCTGAGCCGGTATTCCTATACCCGTATCCGTAACAGAAACGATCACGCTTTTTTCATTGTTTATAACTGAAACAGTGACCTCTCCGTTTTCCTTATTATACTTGATTGCATTGTCACAGAGATTAAATATGATCTCATCAAGAATCTTTCTTACGCCCATTATTTCAGCTTTTTTCCCGTTTACAGCAAAATGCACCTTCTTCTCATGTGCCTGTGCGGACAGCCTTGCTGCTATCTCAAGAGATAATGTATACAGATCAACTTCTTCTTTTTCATATGATATCGTACCTTCATCAAGTTCCGATATTTTTATAATATCAGAAACAAGCGTGATAAGTCTCTGTGCTTCATCATATATAGAATTACTGAAATCTATAACAGTTGCTTCGTCCGTTCCGCCTGATCTCATAATCTCTGCAAATCCCGAAATAGATGTCAATGGAGTCTTTAGCTCATGTGAGACATTTGATGTGAATTCACGCCTTAACTGCTCACGTTTGCTGATTTCAGTAATATCAATTATGATGATTACTGCACCAATAATATTGCCGTCAGCATCATATACAGGATTTGAAATAATACTGTAACAACGATCTCCGGATGCCATTTCAGCCTGAGAATGTTCACCTTCAAGAGATTTGTGGATTGCTTCCCGAAAGACTTCGCTTCGGCTTAATTCCAATATATTATCGGGAGTTTCAACTTCAGCACCGAGAAGTTTGAGTGCAGACTGATTATATGTCAGTATTTTTAGCTGCTCGTTGATAACTATAAAGCCTTCGCTCATATTATCTGTAATGATTCTGAACTCTTCCTGTTTCTGCTGAGTTTCTTTCAACTGTTGCTCGATAGTTTTTTTCTGATATGATATTCTCATCAGAAATGGAGCCAATTCTTCGTAGGTATCGTTGTCCTGTGGATTATCAAGATCAAGTTTGTTTATCGGATCAACAATTCTTTTTGAAACTCTTAACGCCAGCACTAATGACAGGACTACTGTAACAATTATCAATATAGCTATCGGCTGAATCATTGACAGCAGTATGGCTAAAAGCGTATATTGTTCGGTTGACACTCTGATAATATCACCGTTTTCAAGCTTCTGAGCGTAATAAACGGTTTTTTCGGTCATGGTAGCAGAATATCTTACGCTGTGTCCGGTTCCTGATGCGGCTGCTTCTTTTATTTCCTCTCTGTCAGCATGATTTTCTAATTCATTGGTATCAGCCTGAGTATCTGCAAGTACTGTTCCGTCGGCTGATATCAATGAAACACGATCGTTGTCCTTTGTTAGCTTTTCAAAATAATCTATTCCTTCTTTTTCTACCGCAGCAGCAACAAAAGATGCCTCCATCTTCAATTGTTTCTCAAGCTGTGAGGTAAACACTTCCTGTAATATCCCTAATATAATAATAAGACAGGTCAGTAATACTATCATGGCAGTTAGAATATTTGAGCGAAATATCTTTTTAACCAATATTGTCACCTCCAATTTTATATCCAACATTTTTTACGGTCTGGATATACTGTCCCGCCTCTCCGAGCTTTGCCCTGAGATTTCGGATATGCACATCAAGAGTTCTGGATTCACCGTAGTAATCCTGCCATACCTTTGCAAATAATTCTTCACGGCTGACTACATTTCCATTGGCACTTAGCAGAATGGAAAGTATGGAAAACTCCTTGAAGGAAAGCGTGACCTCACTGCCGTCAACAAAAACAGTATGTTTTTTTATGTTGACCGATAAACAGCCTATATTGAATTCTTCTTTGTCTTGAAAATTCATTTGTCGGGTTCTTCTCAGTACAGCTTTAATTCTTGATATAAGTTCAGTCATACCGAACGGTTTTGAAATGTAATCATCTGCTCCCATATCAAGTCCAGTGACTTTGTCATACTCACTGTCTTTCGCAGTCAGCATGATTATGGGGAGCATTTCATTTGTTTTCCGCAAACTTTTCAGAATTGACAGACCGTCTTCCTCGGGCAGCATGATGTCCAAAAGAATAAGATCGGGCTGTTCAGTTGGTAAAGCCTTGCGGAATTCACTCGGACGTGAGAAATCCTTAACAGAGTAGCCTTCTTTTTTAAGGGCATAGCAGACAAGCTTTCTTATATTGTCATCATCTTCTAATATATATATTTTATCCATCTTTTTCGCCTCATCAGTATCGTTCATTATGCTTTCCTGTTACCGCAAAGATCACCCATTCGGCTATATTCTCGGAATGATCGCCTATCCTTTCAAAATACTTTGCGATTATGAGAAGATCGAGAAGACATTCGGCGTTATTGCTTTCGGCACTGACGATACTCATGATCTCAGATTTCACTTTATCGAAAAGAGCGTCAACGGTGTCGTCCATCCTGATGACCGAATCTGCAATTGAAATATCCTTCTTCACAAATGAATCAATGCTGTTTGTCACCATTCTTACCGTATTCTCTGCCATTTCTTTTATATCTGTCCTGAATGTCATATCTGCTGTTACATAATCGGCGATCTCAACAATATCACATGCCTGATCTCCGATACGCTCCAGATCGGTTAACATTTTCAGCGCTGATGTTACCATACGGAAATCCGTAGCGACAGGCTGCTGATGAATGAGCAATCTCATACACATGGATTCAATTTCACGTTCCTTATTGTCTATCAGTTTCTCTGCCTTGACCGAGCTTTCTTTCATCTGTTCATCTCTGTCCAGAAGATACTTGACAGCACAGTTTATGGCATCTTCACATAAAGCGCCCATTTCTACAAGAGCATTATTCAGCTTTACAAGCTCTGTTTCAAATTTTTCACGCATATTAACCAAACCTTCCTGAAATGTAATCCTCTGTCCTTTTATCATCGGGACTTGAAAACACTCTATCGGTCTCATTGAATTCCACGATCTCACCCATAAGGAAAAAGGCTGTCTTATCGGATATTCTTGCTGCTTGCTGCATATTATGTGTGACCATGATGATCGTGTATTTTTTTCTGAGTTCGACCGCAAGATCTTCTATCCTTGATGTGGAAATGGGGTCAAGTGCCGATGTGGGTTCGTCCATAAGAAGGATATCCGGTTCAACTGCAAGGGCTCTCGCAATACAAAGTCTCTGCTGCTGTCCGCCGCTCATACCAAGCGCCGATTTTTTGAGCCTGTCCTTACATTCCTCCCAAAGAGCAGCTTTTTTCAGTGAATCTTCTACTATCTCATCAAGCCTGACTCTGGACTTTATTCCGTGTATCCTCGGACCGTAAGCGATATTATCATAAATACTCATCGGAAAAGGATTGGGCTTCTGAAAAACCATTCCTACCCGCTTGCGAAGGATATTAACGTCCATATCCTTGTAAATATCCGTACCGCCCAGCGTTATCACACCTTCGATACGGCAGCCTTCCACAAGATCGTTCATTCGGTTGAGGGAACGAAGAAATGTGGATTTACCGCACCCTGAAGGTCCGATCAATGCGGTAATCATCTTATCGGGCAGGGATATATTGATACCTTTCAGCGCATGGTTTTCACCATACCAAAGGTTCAGGTCATGAGCTTCAAGTTTTATTCCGTCATTGCTCATTTTTCCTCTCCTCTCTTAAATTTATTCTTTGCTATTTTTACGGATACATTTATGATTACGGAAATAAACAGCAGGACTGCCGCAACAGCAAAAGCTGTTTCAAAATCTCCTCGTTCCTTTGCATACACATACAATGAAACCGTAAGCGTTGAGCCTGCGTTATCGGACTGTACCGCATCGAGCGGTGACAGCAATTCATTTGCCATTCCTGCCGTGAACAGCAATGCTGCGCTTTCGCCTGTGATCCTTCCGATCGCAAGTATACAGCCTGTTATGATACCGTCAACTGCCGAAGGAAGGACAACGGTACGTATCGTATACCATTTTCCCGCACCGAGAGCAAATGCACCTTCTCTGTAGCTCTGAGGTACGGTTTTCAGACTTTCCTGTGTTGTGCGTATCACGGTCGGTAATGTCATGATAACAAGCGTCAGCGCACCTGCGATCAGGCTCGTACCCAATGTGAAGAACTGCACAAAGATCAGCATACCTACGAGTCCGTAGATGATAGACGGTATGCCTGCAAGCGTTTCTGTTGCAAGCTCAATGACTTTCACAGCTTTCTTGTTGGAAGCGTATTCCTGTAAATAGACAGCGCCGCCTACACCAAGCGGAAGAACGATCATAATTGTTATGATGATGATATAAATCGTATTAAGGATATTTGGCAATATGCCGACTGTTTCTCTTATCATACTTGGCTTTGTTGTGAGAAATTCTCCCGTGATATGCGGAAGCCCTCTGAACAGTATATAGCCCGCCATAAGGATAACGAGAACGAAAATGATGAGAGCAGCAGAAAATACAAGCGAATTCAGGATAGCATTTATGATCCTTCGCTTTGCAGATATTTTTTCACGCATGACCTCACTTCCTTTCCCTCTTGACCACAAAGTTCAGTATGATATTTATCAGCAGAATGAATATGAACAGAACAAGTGCGATTGAGAACAGTGCCTGACGCTGTAACCCCGAAGAATACGACATTTCACTTGCGACTGCTGTTGTAAGGAAACGCACGCTTTTGAACAGCGACGGCATATTCGCAACATTTCCTGCAACCATCATGACCGCCATTGCTTCACCCAATGCTCTGCCGATGCCAAGTACAATAGATGCGAGGATACCGCTTTTTGCTGCCGGCAGCGTCACTTTGAAGATCGTTTCGGTCTTTGTAGCACCAAGTGCAAGAGATGCTTCTTCATATTCATGCGGAACTGCTTGTATCGCCGTCTGCGATATGGAGATGACCGAGGGCAGTATCATGATCGCAAGCACGATGATCGCCGAAAAAAGATTTGCGCCGTCCGGAAGACCAAATAATTCTCTTACGTTAGGTACGATCACGATCATTCCTACAAGTCCGTAAACGACCGAAGGTATACCCGACATCAGCTCAATGACCGAAGAAAATACAGACGAAGCTTTTCTGCTTGACGATTTTGCAAGGAACACTGCACACAATACGCCAAAGGGAACGCCGATCAGTATTGCCCCGAATGTTCCGTATACCGATGATAATATAAACGGCAGGATACCGTATTCGGGATTTTTAGCGGTCGATGCCCATGTTGTACCGAACAGAAATTCCCTAATACCGATCTCTCCGATGGCAGGCACTCCTGAACTTACAAGAAATGCAGTGATAACTATTACAAATATGATCGAAAGAAATCCGCAGACTGTAAACAGCCATCTCATTGCAATGTCCACTATCTTATTCTTTTTCATACCGCTCTCTCATTTCTTTGCAGGAACTGCTCCTGCTTTACGGATATAATCAGCAGCTTTATCACTCATACAAAAATCATAGAAATCCTTTGCTGATTCAGAAAGTTCCTTATCCTTTTTAGTTACAAGAACGAAATTACGCTGAATGCTATAACTGCCATTGAGAACGGTATCCTCAGTAGGTAATACTCCGTCTACGGAAACGGTTTTGACCGAATCACCGACAGATGCGAGAGAAGCATAGCCGATAGCATTCGGGTTAGAAGATACCGTCTGGATCACATCACCCGTAGATGTCAGCTCTTGTGCATATTTGCAGTTATCGGCAGTACCAGTAACGGATTCAAAACCGTCTCTTGTTCCTGAAGCCGCTTCTCGTCCGATGCAGATAATAGGAGAATCGGAACCACCAAGCTCATTCCAGTTTGTAAACTCGCCGGTATAGATCTTTGCAATCTCAGCAACATCAAGGTCTTCTACGGGATTCGAGTTGTTGACGATAACTGCGATACCGTCTATCGCTACAACTTCCGCATTCAGTTCTGCCGTTTCATCATCTTTCAGATCACGGCTGGAAAGTCCGATATCACAGCGTCCTTCCTGTACTGCTTTGATGCCAGCACCAGAACCTGTCGGATTGTAAGTTACCTTTGTGTCGCTGTTTTCTTCCATATAAGCTTCACTCAGATAACCAATGACCTTTTCCATTGATGTTGAGCCGTCTGTCGAGACTGTCTGATCTTTTTTCTTTCCGCATCCGGTTGCATTCATTGCCATCAGCAACACCAATACACTTGCTAAAACCTTTTTCTTACTCACAATAATCACTCCTGTTGAATATTTCCTTTCGGTGATATAAGTATAACATTTTCAATGTAAATTCCGATACCTTTTCTATGTTAATTGTAGGTAAAGCAAGCATTTTTTTCGGAAGGAGTGTAAATGTGCAGTTTAAGCCTGAAACAGTAACATTATATTATAATGGTGCTCATATTAAATCTGCAATCACCTATATGTTAATTCCAAGTAAAATATTCAAATTTGCAAATAATTCAAAAAGAGCAACGTTCCTGAATAAAACGCTGCTCTCTTCAATGAATTGATATGTTGTAATCGAATTTGATTCTGCCTATTGCGTGGGATTACTTAGTGGCTCTTTGACATTTGCACAAAATAGTCTGCAATTATCTTGAAATCACTTTTAAGTTTATTTACTGTTTCTCTTGAGAGATATGCTACATCTATGACATTTATTTTATAATCATTGACAAAAGGTTTCAATTCTTCGTCAAATGTCATTTCTTCAAGCAAAGTTTTGTGTTTTTTCCCACTTTGTCATTGAAAAGTTTAGAACAATAGTTACAACCGGACAGGGCGGTATTTTGTTTGCAAGCATATATTTGTATGATACACCTTCATAGCCAATTACTCTGAAAGGCATTTTCGGATCTATGTTAGTTTGATTTTCTATACCCAAGAATGAAAGGATAATGTTATTTTTTGTCCATTTCTTTGAAATATCTCTTTCCTGTTCTCTGATTTGTTCATCTTCAATATAATATGACTTTGGGTTTATATCTTCCAGATCGTTCTCGCTGTTAGTTTCATTGCCGCCGTATATCAACACATTTATCATATCGGCAAAAACAGCATTGTAACTTTCAAGATGTTTTTCCCACATATCTTTTTCGTTGCTCATTATTTGTCCTTTCGTATGTACAATATCTCTCTGTAGAAATATTATAC
>JAEEGH010027363.1_pt1 | contig 11290 bp, 5 predicted proteins | sample 9134181 | NCBI WGS metagenome assembly JAEEGH01 (sample SAMN16246544, study PRJNA631951) | gut metagenome | biome: gut microbiome; feature: rumen; material: DP-attached | host: Bos | place: Iran: Karaj | collected 2018-10 | reverse complement strand
GCATCGGCAAAGATTTCTTTCAAAGGGGCCGATGCAGGATTCACCACCACCTTCATCAGGGGCTCATCGGCGTGAACGGCTGCCAGATAGGGCTTGGCCGCTTTGGCGGCACCCTTGCCGGCCACATAGGCGGGAACGCCGGCGGGATCCACGCTCTTGCCGGGCTTGCCGCCAATGGTGAGGATGCCGGAAACCTGGCCGGCCGCCTTGGGAGCCAGCACCTGGTTCACAAAGGTGGCACCGTTGCCAATGCCCACAATCTTGAGGTTGCCGGGGCCGCGGAAGCGGTTGAACAGTTTGGCAAAGGCTTCAAAATCGGCCTCTTGTGCATACTTCTCTCCGGTGGGATTGATCACCAGGGCCGTGCCGTAGTTGTCGTCCAGGAGTTGCTGGATTTCCAGCGAGGCCACCAGCGCTTCTGCAGCGGCTTTGTCCAATTTGGTGTCCGGATAAATGAAGAACGTTGGCGTGAAATTGTAGGAGCGGCCTTCTGCGCGGGTGGGACCGCCATAGGCAATGGAGAAGGAGGCCCGCTGGGTAAATACCACATTCTCGGGCTCGGGCATACCGGGCTGTGCCAGGGCCGAAAAGCCCAGCAGCAGGCAGGCAATAAAGGGGATGATCTTTTTCATTTCAGTGCGTTAGTGTCTGTCCAAAGGTACAAAAATAAATTTGAGAAATGTACGCGTTTTTACAAAGAATTGTTGGCTTTTGACGCAAGGCTCAAAAGACTCAACTAATTTTGTGTCAGAAATCAACCGGATGGCTGATGCATTATTAAGAAATTTTGTTATTTTTGCAACAAGTGTATTTATAGTCCCAAGAAGTTTAAGTCTGAAGCCCTATGAAACAGAAGAAAAGCCTCATCATCATTGTGGTCTCGGTTATTGCCGTTTGCCTTCTCGGAGTTATTGCCTCTCAGGTATTTGATTGGCCCGTCAATCTGGACCAAACCAGCGGTAATGTAGCCAAGTCCTCCCGCTTCTCCCGCAAGACCGCCCAGGAAGCTACCAGCAATATGCAGGAGCTCCTCCTGAACGACGAAGACTACAAGAACGGCCTGGTTGCCGCTTATCTGGTTATGAAGACGCGCGCGCAGCAGTTTGGTGCTCTGGTAGATATGTCGGAAGAAGTAGCCGGCAATATCCCCGAGTTCAAGTCCGTGCTTAAAGATATGAAGGCTGCCCGTCCCATGGTAGAGAATGTATGCACTTCTATGGACAAGGCCGGTGCAGATCTGAACGCCGCCCTGGGTGGTGAAACCCCCAAGGATCTGGCTCAGAATACCACCAACGCTGCTCTGGCATACACCACGCTCCAGAAGCAGAACAGCCTGGCCACCCGTTTCATTGATACGGCCGATGCTTATCTGGCCAAGACCGACGCAGACAACCGCCTCAAATTTGTCCGCGACCAGTGGGTAGAATACCAGCAGCTTACCGCCATTCTGGAGAATGATGCCAAGGCAATTGAAGAGCTGGAGAAGAAGGGTCGCACCCTTACTGCAGACGAGAGTCTCTCCACGGTGAAGTCCTTCAATATGGGCCAGCAGATCACTATCATTTCCAATTCCTCTATGGGTGAGGTCTTCGGTGTAGAGAGTGGAACCCTCGCCGCTGCAGGCAGTGTTGACTATATTAACACCATTGCCAACCAGGCCATTACCGGTGACCTCGTGGCCAATCAGACCACTGGTAATTTCATTGCCAACCAGGCCGCTACCGGTGATCTCGTAGCCAACCAGGCTGCTACTGGTGACCTCGTATCCAACCAGGCCGCTACCGGTGACCTCGTAGCCAATCAGGCTGCCGCTGGCAATATGGTTGCCAATCAGGCCGCTACCGGTGACCTCGTAGCCAACCAGGCCGCTACCGGTGACCTCGTAGCCAACCAGGCTGCCGCTGGTAATATGGTCGCCAACCAGGCCGCCGCTGGCAATGTGGTCGCCAACCAGGCTGCCGCTGGCAATATGGTCGCCAACCAGGCCGCCGCTGGTAACATGGTCGCCAACCAGGCCGCCGCTGGTAACATCATTGGTAACCAGACTGCCACCGGAATCATTTTCGGTATGAATGCCGTTGGCGGCAATTCCAATCTGATGGGCGCTTCCGCAGGTGCCACTTCGTTCCTGAATCAGGCTGCCGGTCAGACCGCCATCATCTCCAACTCGGTCTCCAATTTCATCAGTAATATGGCTACCGGAAACGTGGTTGTTTCCAATTCCGTAACTACTGACATTCAACAATAACAAGGGACTTTTGCTATGACAAAGGTTCTTGGAAAACGAATAAGTATACTGTTCTGGGTCCTGGTTCTGCCGCTTGCCGTAAAAGCGCAGAACCAGACCTATTTTCAGTACAAGACCGATGATGCCCGGCTGGTTTTCTTTGACAAGAACCTGTCCCGCTACATTCCCCACATGGTCCGTATGTACCAGAATGGCAAGGCCCTCCACGGCCAAATCTGGACTACGGACTCTCTTTATGTTCCCGAGGCGCCCCTCCTGCTTCTGACCGACTGGGAGGACGACGGTAACGGCGGCGCAACGCCCCTGCCGCGTTCCCTCATCCAGATTGGTATGGCTCCTCTCAATATGTCTTATTACGTAAATCCGTCTGCGGAGCGTTACCGTCAGCTTTTCTGTCACGAGTACACGCACATTGTGATGACGGACAAGTATAACCGGAAGGATTTGGGCTGGCGAAAGTTCTTTGGGACAAAAGTAGGAACAGACAGTTCGCAGCCCATTTCGGCCCTTTGGAGCTATTTGAGTGTGCCCCGTTGGTATGCCCCCCGCTGGTACCACGAGGGCATTGCCTGTTTTATGGAGACGTGGCTGGGCGGCGGCGTGGGCCGTGCCCTGGGCGGCTACGACGAGATGTATTTCCGCAGCATCATAGCCGGTAACGAGCCCCTCTTCTCCGTTGTGGGCCTGGAGACGGAAGGCTCCACTATGGACTTCCAGGTGGGTGCCAACGCTTACCTTTACGGAACCCGCTTTGTGAACTATATGGTGGCCCAGTACGGCTACGAAAACCTCATCCGTTTCTACAACCGTACGGCAGACAGCAAGACCTTCTTTGGCAACCAGTTCAAGAACATTTACGGACGTCCGCTCCGCAAAGTGTGGAACGAGTGGAAGGAGGAAGAAAGAAAGCACCAGGAAGAAAACCTGGCTGTAATCCGTCAGTTTCCCCTCACGGAAACCACTCCTCTCACCAAAGATCCGCTGGGTTCGGTTTCTCCCCTTGTGTATGACCCTGCCACCGGCAAGGCATACGCCGCTATGAACGCTCCGGGAGACTTTGCCCACATTACGGAAATTGACCTCAAAACCGGAAAGCAGCGCTCGGTAGCCCCTCTTCACGGCATCCAGCTCTACAATCCGGCCTATGTGGCCCTGGACCGCAACAACCAGCGCCTGTTCTTTACCTTCAACAACTCCAAGATGCGCGGTCTGGAAGTGTATGACCTCCAGAAAAAGAAGGTGGTGAAGAAGCGTGCGTTCCAGCGTGTCAACAACATTGTATACGATAACTCCAGCGACCGCCTGTACGGTCTGTTCTCCAACGGAGGAACCCAGTCCATCATCCGCTACGACAGCAACCTCGAGAATCCGGAAGTCATTTATGCCTTCCCGTTTGGCGTGAGCGTGTTCGATATGGACGTGAGCCACGACGGCAAGTGGATCTCTATGACCCGGCAGGGGGACAACGGAGAACATACGCTGCTGCTGTTCAACACCGAAGAACTGGCCAATGCCAAGTTCGAGGCTCGCGAACTGGTAACCTGGGAAGACAGCAACCTGGGCCAGTTCCGCTTCTCCCTGGACGATGAGTATCTCATTGGCAGCTCCTATTACACCGGCGTTTCCAACCTCTGGCAGATCAACCGCCAGACGGGGGAGATGGAACTTCTCTCCAATACGGATATCGGCCTTTTTGCTCCGCTGGAAATTGCTCCCGGAGAGCTGCTGGCCCTGGAATTTGAGAGAGACGGTCTCCGCCCCGTTACCCTTAAGCGCCAGGTGGTGGAGGATGCCAACGCCATTGAGCTCTTTGGCCAGAAAGCCTATGAGAACAACGTTGAGGCGTTGGAATCGGTGGGCCTTCTCAAGCAGCCCCTCAAGAAGATTGAGTTTGGAGATGTTTACAACAACATTACTCCTTACAACGTTATCAAGGAAATGCGTTTTGCCGGCGCCTATCCCATTGTCACCGGCTTTACGGACAAGCAGGCCTGGAACCGCGTGACGCCGGTGCTGGGTTACCGCATCCTGTTCAGCGATCCTGTGGGTCTGAGCACCATCAAGATGGCCGTGGGTATTTCTCCCTGGAGCAGCAACGATTTCAAGAACAAGTTCCACCTGGACTTTGAGTGGAAGTATTATTTCTGGAAGCTCAAGGCCGCCTGGAACCATACCGATTTCTACGACCTGGCCGGTCCTATGCGAGCCAGCCGTAAGGGTTATATGGTAAGCCTGTCCTACGATTACACCAATAACCTGATAGCCCCGTACACCAAGTCCTGGGGTGCCTCCATTGGTGCCTACGGAGATATGGACGCCCTTCCCCTGTACCAGGAAATTGAAGTGGACAAGGGTATCCGTTCTATGCAGACCGCATCGGCCTATGCCAAGATTGCCCGCTCGCGCAGTACGCTGGGTGCCGTGATGCGTGAGCAGGGATACGAGTTTGGTATCTCCGGTTACACTTACCTGGCCGGCGGACACTTCTTCCCGTCCATTGATGCCACGGCCGACGTAGGCTTCCTGCTGCCCATTGACCGCAATACCCATTTCTGGCTCCGTACGGCGGGTGGTCATTCCTTTGGAGATCCGGCTTCGGCCTTTGGTAACTCCTACTTTGGCGGCTTCCGAAACAACCGCCTGGATTACCGCAACTCCTACCAGTACCGTACGGCTTCAGCTATGCCGGGTGCCAGCATCGATGCCATCAAGGCGCACTCCTATGCAAAGGCCACCGCAGAACTCAATTTCAGGCCCATCCGTCTCAACGACTTTGGAGCCCTCTTCCTGTATCCCACCTGGATCCAGTGCTCCCTGTTTGGAACGGGTCTGAGCGCCTGGAATCCCGGAGAACAGCACCGGATGTATTATAACGCCGGTATTCAGGTTACCACCGAGATTGTGTTCTTCAATTACCTCAAGACCACACTCTCCCTGGGTTACGGACACCTCTTTGCCCCCGAAGGCTTCCCCGGTGGCCGTCACGGAAACGAATTTATGATTTCTCTAAAACTTCTGTAATGTCGTTTGTAGCTGCCCTCCTCCCGGTCCTCGTCTACATTTTTGTAGTTTTTGAGTTGGACTCTTTCTCGTTCCTAAGCGTGAAAAAGCTTCTGTTGCTGGTGGGGAGCGGTATGCTGGCGGCACTGATTTGTTTTGGCCTGTTCTGGGTACTGGATGCCTATGTGCCGGAAAAAGTTTCGGATTTCCTGTATCCGGTGCTGGAGGAACTGGTAAAGCTGTTCCCGCTTGCCATCCTGGCCCGTAAGAAGCGCATCGTGTTCTTCATTGACAGTGTGGTCTGCGGTGCTGCGGTGGGTGGCGGTTTTGCCATTCTGGAGAATATCTTCTATCTGGTTCTGGGAGAACCGCTGGCCCTGGGAACGGTGCTGTTCCGCAGCCTGGAGGTGTCCCTCATCCATATGGGCTGCACCGCCCTGATGGCCGCCGCCTTTATGTTTGTGGTGCGTCTGGAAGAGCGTTTCAGATCCAAGCTGTCGGTAAAGAAGGCCGATGTTGTGATGGCTGTGACGCTGCTGGTAGCCCCTCCGGTGATCCACGCCCTGCACAATTCGCTCCACTTTAACCCGGTAATCCAGTTTGCCGTGGTCTTTGCCGTGATGGCCGGCCTCCTCATCTGGACCTACCAGTACGACGGCGATATGATTCACCGCTGGCTGGACCGTGGCCTGGACAAGCAGGTGAGCCTGCTGCAGTCCATCAAGGAAGGTCATCTGGGAGACACCAAGACGGGCGAGTACCTGATGTCCGTCAAGGAAACCTTCCCGCCCGAAGTTTTCTTTGACATTATCTGTTACGTACAGCTAAACATAGAACTTTCCGTGGCGGCCAAGAGCCGGTTTATGATGCGCGAGGCGGGTTTGGATCTTCCCCTGGAACCGGAGCAGAAAGAGACCTATCTGGCCCAGTACAAGGAGTTTATGATTTTGGAAAAACAGCTGGATAACGTGGCCCGTATGACCATTGCTCCGGTTGTAAAATTCTATCCTGCCGACCGCAAAGCCCTTCAGGATCTTCTGGCCGAATGCAAAGCTTCATAATTGCGAAGATTTGATTATCTTTGCTATATGGATACTACCAAACAAATGCTGAGCAAGGAGGACATGCGGCGGATGCTGGGCCTCAAAGGAGGCTTCGGAAAAGCCGTTGCCGGTCTCGTAATCAAAGTGTTGGAGATTGATAAGGTAAACTCCACCCAGGCCAAGTACGCCCACATTATGGGCCCGGACTTTGCCCACGCCATCCTGGAAGACCAAGGCGTCACCTACGATATCCCGGAAGGACAACTGGACCATATTCCCGCTGAAGGCGGTTTTATCACCGTGTCCAACCACCATTTTGGCAGCATTGACGGCCTTATCCTCAGTGATACGGTGTCTCGCAGAAGAAAGGATTACAAGATCCTCACTACCTTTATGCTGTCTCTCATTCCCAACCTCACGGAAAGTTTCCTGCCCGTGAACAACCTGGGAGGCAAGAACGACGCCCGCAGCATCAACAGTATCCGTCTGGCTTTGGAACATATCCAGAGCGGCGGCGGCCTGGGCCTGTTCCCGGCCGGCGAGGTAGGAACCTGGCAGAAGGAAGGAAAGAAAACGGCCGTAGCCAAGGGCCGGGTCATTGAAGACAAACCCTGGGCCCCCAATATCATCCGCCTCATCAAGAAGTCCGGCCTGCCGGTCATTCCCATCTATTTTGACGGAACCAATTCCAAGAACTTCCATATACTGGGCTGCATCCATCCCCGTCTGAGAACCGCCCGGCTCATCCACGAACTCTTCAACAAGAGGGGAACGCACATCAAGGTACGCATTGGCCGCCCCATCTCCCCTGAGGAAATAGCCAAATTTGAGGATACGGAAGCCTTCGGCCGGTATCTCCGCAATGTTACCTATGCCCTGGAAGCCAGCTGCATAGAGACGCCCAAGAGGGCCGATGTGATGCACCAGGAGCCCGTGATGGGTCCCGTAGATCCGGAGCTGGTGAAAAAGGAACTGGCGGCCATTGAGAAAGACAAGCTGTTTGAGGTAGGGGATTACCGCTGCTACCTGGCTTCTCCCCAGGAGATTCCCAACACCCTGCTGGAGATTGCCCGCCAAAGGGAACTGACCTTCCGCACCGTGGGAGAAGGAAGCGGAACGGAAAAGGATACGGATATCTACGACACGTATTACAGACACCTGATCCTCTGGAACATCCCGGATGGAAGGATAGCAGGTGCCTACCGCATAGGCGTGGGCCCGGAAGTGCTGGCCCGCCCGGAAGGAGCCAAGGGCTTCTATACCGCCTCTCTGCTGGAATTCCGCGAGGGCCTCAATGCCTATCTTCCCAAGACTATGGAGCTGGGAAGAAGCTTCATAGTAAACGACTACCGCAAGGAAGTCCTGCCTCTCAAGCTCCTGCTGTCCGGTATCTTAACGGCCGGCGCCCATCTGCCCGGTATGGAGTACACCATGGGGCCCGTGAGCGTATCCTCAGACGTTCCCACCTTCTACAAGAGCCTTATCTACCACTATTTCCTGAAGAACTACTCTCTGGAAAACGCCTCGGATATAGTAAGGCCCATCACTCCTTTCACGCCGGATTTCCTGCGCGTGAATCCGGATCATCTGTTGGCCGGCTGCAAGAACGTGGACGAGTTTGACCGCCTCCTGTCCTACATCTCCAACGGAGCGGTGCGCCTGCCGGTGCTCTTCAGAAAGTACGCCAGCCTGGGCGCCAAATACCTGGCCTTCAACATTGATACGGAATTCAATACCCTGGATGCCTTTATCATCCAGTGGCTGGGAGATATGCCGGAGAACTCCTTCAACTCGTTTGCCAGGTTCCTCACCCCGGAGCAACTGGAAGAGCTCAACGCCCGCCTTAAACGCTAAACCTCAGCTTATGAAAATACCCTCCTTCATAGCCTGCGTGGCCCTGTGCCTGGCAAGCTGGGCCTGTTGTTCCGAGCAGCCGCTGCAGCTGCACTACAACCGGCCCGCCACCTACTTTGAAGAGGCCCTGCCCCTGGGCAACGGCCGCCTGGGTGCTATGGTCTATGGAGACCCCTGCCAGTTCCAGCTCTCGCTCAACGACATCACCTTCTGGACGGGAGAGCCGGACCGCGGTCTGGAAGAACCGGCAGCCCCCTGGGTAGAGAAGGTAAGGGAAGCGTTGGAGGCCGAGGATTATGCCCGGGCCGATGCCCTCCAGACCCGCCTGCAGGGCCATTTCAGCGAAAGTTACCAGCCGCTGGGAAAGCTGCTGCTGCAGTTCCCGGAGGCCCGGATTTCCCAGTACAGCCGATCTTTGAACCTGGCAGATGCCATCGCTAAGGTAAGCTGCCTCCGGGACGGAAAGGCCTTTGAAGCGGAGTGTTTTGTTTCGGCCCCGGATTCGGCCATAGTGATTAGGCTGGTCTCCGAGGAACCGCTGGAGGTGAGCCTGGAACTCTCTTCCCAGCAGCCCCACCGGACGGAGGCTTCCGGGAATACCCTTGTGAGCGACGGTTACGCCGCCTATCACGCCTATCCCGGCTATTACACGCCGGAAGGGGAGCGCTTTTCCTACGACCCCGAGCGCGGCATTCATTACCGCACCGTGGTGCAGTGCAACCAGGCGCAGGCCCAGGGGGAGACCCTCCGGATTTCCGGTGTCAAAGAGGCGGTGATTGTGGTGGCCAACCAGACCAGTTTCAACGGTTTTGACAAAGACCCTGTGAAGGAGGGGCGGGAGTACCAAGCTTCGGCCCTGGCGCAGGCCTCGGCAGCGGCTGCCAAACCCTGGAAAACCTTGCTCAAGCGTCACAAGGCCGATTATCAGGCCCTCTTTGGCCGCGTCTCGCTGGACCTGGGCCGTACGGATGCTTCCGTGAGCGCCCTGCCCACCGATGAGCAGCTGCTGCGCTACGCCGACGGTGAAGCCAACCCCGAGCTGGAAGCCCTTTACTTCCAGTATGGCCGTTACCTCCTTATCTCCAGTTCCCGCACCCCGGGCGTGCCCGCCAACCTGCAGGGCCTCTGGAACGAGAGTATGGACCCGCCGTGGAGCAGCAATTACACCACCAACATCAACCTGGAAGAGAACTACTGGCCGGCCGAAGCCGCCGCCCTCCCGGAGATGCATCAAGTCCTGCTGGGCTTTGTGCGCAACCTGTCGGTAACGGGGGAGCGCAGCGCCAGGGATTATTACGGCGTACAGCAAGGCTGGTGCGAGGCCCACAACAGCGATATCTGGGCTATGACCTGCCCGGTGGGCCTGGGCTCCGGAGACCCTTCCTGGGCCAACTGGAATATGGGCGGAGCCTGGCTGGCCACCCACATCTGGGAGCACTGGCTCTTTACCCGTAACCGCCAAGACCTGGAGCGGGACTATCCCGCCCTCAAAGGCGCGGCGCAGTTCTGTCTGGGCGTGCTGGTGAAAAAGGACGGCAAATGGATCACCTCTCCTTCCACTTCTCCGGAGAACATCTATATTACCCCCGAAGGCTATCACGGCCGAACGCTCTATGGCGCCACGGCCGATCTGGCTATCATCCGCGAATGCCTTACCGATGCCCTGAGCGCAGCCCGGGAGCTGGGAGACGATGCTTTTGCCCGCGAGGTGGAGGCCGTGCTGCCGGATTTGAAGGAGTATCAGACAGGAGCCTCCGGCGCCCTGCAGGAATGGTATCACGACTGGGCCGATGAAGACCCTCACCACCGCCACCAGTCCCACCTCATTGGCGTCTATCCCGGCCATCAGATTGTGGCGGGGACGGAGCTGGCGGAAGCTGCTCACAAGACCTTGGAGATCAAGGGCTTTGAGACCACCGGTTGGAGCTGCGGCTGGCGCGTGAACCTCTATGCCCGCCTGGGAGACGGAGAGAGTGCCTACAAGATGTACCGCCGCCTGCTCCGCTATGTGAGTCCGGACGGATACAACGGACCCAACGCCCGCCGCGGCGGAGGCACCTATCCCAACCTGATGGATGCCCATTCTCCCTTCCAGATCGACGGCAACTTTGGCGGCTGCGCCGGGGTGCTGGAGATGCTGGTGCAGTCTGCTCCGGACGGGGTGGAGGCGCTTCCTGCCCTTCCTTCGGCCTGGCCCAACGGCAAAATAAAAGGCGTCCGCACCCGGACGGGGCAGACGCTGGATTTATCGTGGAAAGACGGTAAGGTGACCAGTATGGTCCTGCGCTAGGGAATGAGTTCCAGCGCTTTCTGTACCGTATCGTCTACTGGCAGCTAGTACTTGTAGAAGGCATTGTCCCCCAACTTGGAATAGCGCGCGATAAGCGCCCTCAGCTGAGGCACCAGGTAAGGAGCGGTGTCGTTCCACTCCGCCTCGGTAGCGTTGATTCTGTCCTTGGTACGGGCGAAGTCCCGGAAACTGGCCTTGAGGTCCAACCCGTCCAGGAAGCGGTCCATTTCCTGGTAGGAGTCGATGGCCGCCAGGCGGGTCGTATAGCGGTCAAACATTTCCGAAGCGAAACGCATCTGCGTAGCCTTGCGGTTGCAGGCTATGTAGAAATTGGAGGCACGGGTGGTGTCCATGGGGACGTAGACGTCCGGCATAATACCGCCTCCGCCATAGACCACGCGTCCGCTGCGGGTGTGGTGCACGTCTTCCTTATTGAGTTTGACGCTGTCGGCACTGAAAACCTCTCCGTCGGTGTAGCGGCGGTAGATGTCGTAGCTGTAATTCTCCGAGGTCCCGTAGGGCTTCTGGATGCATCGGCCCGAAGGGGTGTAATACCGCGCCACGGTGAGGCGGATGCCCGATTTATCGGTGAAGAAGAAGGGTTCCTGCACCAGGCCTTTGCCGAAGGAGCGGCGTCCTACCACGGTTCCGCGGTCGTTGTCCTGGATGGCACCGGCGAAGATTTCGCTGGCCGATGCGGAGTTCTCGCTGATGAGCACCGTCAGATTTATACTCTGGAGTTTTCCCCTTCCATCGGCCTTGAAGACCTCTTTGGGCCGATGCTTACCTACTATATTGACGATGGTGTCGCCGGAGGAAAGGAAGTCGTTGGAAAGCAGGAGAGACTGGTCCATA
>JAEEGH010027362.1_pt1 | contig 11291 bp, 14 predicted proteins | sample 9134181 | NCBI WGS metagenome assembly JAEEGH01 (sample SAMN16246544, study PRJNA631951) | gut metagenome | biome: gut microbiome; feature: rumen; material: DP-attached | host: Bos | place: Iran: Karaj | collected 2018-10 | reverse complement strand
ATGAATATGCCAAAGATTATACTAAGGAAACTGGTGAGACTGCGCCTACTTTACCTAAAACAGAGGAAGCAGATACTAATTACGAATTAATCACAAAGTTTAAAAATGAGTATACTGAAAAGGGTTATACAATTTATCGTGGTGTGCCTAAGAATAAAAGTGATATAAGTGTATTATTTGCATATAAGGATCATAATATTTTTGAAAGATTATGGGATTTCTTTTCTCATCTTTTAGTATTTGATACAACAAGCTATGCAGAAGTAACTGATGAATATGTTGCTAAATATGGAGAATTAGAAAGAAAGATATATTGGGCAACTGATCCTCTTAATGGAATGCCTTGTATTATGGGTTCTGGAACAAAGCATAAATATTTATTCTATTTTGATAATGTTTTCCCATTTGTTCATCAAAATTTTGTAAAAATTAATTTAGGAAAGAAATACTTCAGTAATCAGGATTTCTTTGAATACTTTACACAAAATCAGGGTGAGGTTACACCAAGAGAAATGACTTATGCCGATGGCTCAAAGGTTGAGGTTGGTTACGATTATCATAAGAGAACATTCAATGTTAATACAACAGATGATAGCTATAAGCTATTAGGAGATACATATACTAGTGTAAATTCTACATACACTAATGGATTATCTATGATAGGATATTCATTTATTATTGGTATTATTTCAACTATTTTAGTTTATATAATTGGTGTTCCACTAGGTTTATTATTAGCATTAAAGAAGGATAAGATTGCTGATAAGATTGGTAATTTCTATATTATCTTTATTATGGCTGTACCATCATTAGCATATATTTATTTATTTGCAATGATTGGTAGCAATTTATTTGGTTTACCAGATAACTGGCCAACAGGTACAGTACCACTTGTATATATTTTACCGATTGTATCCTTAGCATTACCTTCTATTGCTACACTTATGAAATGGACAAGAAGATATATGATAGATCAGATGACCTCTGATTATGTTAAATTTGCAAGAAGCCAAGGCTTCTCTGAGAGTGAAATATTTAGAAAACACATTTTAAAGAATGCCTTAATTCCAATTGTTCAGGGTATCCCTGGAAGTGTATTAGGTGCTTTAACTGGTGCGATTATAACTGAACGTGTTTATAATGTTCCTGGTATGGGTAAATTATTAACATCAGCTATTGATACATGTGATAACAGTGTTATTATTGGTATTTCATTCTTCTATGCATTATTATCTATTGCATCATTAATTTTAGGTGATGTTTTAATGGCTAAGGTTGACCCTAGAATTTCATTTAGTGGCGGAGGAGGTAGAAAATAATGGAAAATGAAGAATTATTAAAAGAAGAAATTACTTCAGAAGATGAATCAAAATTATTCCAATTTGTTGAAGAAAATCCTGATGCCGCTGAAAAGATTACTGCTCCAAGATATTCATATTGGAAGTCAGTATTAAGAGTATTCTTTAGAAAGAAATCAAATTGGGTTGCTTTAGCATTATTTGTATTAATTTTGATATTAACATATATTTATGGTTCAACATTACCAACAAGCTTTATGGATTATAAGCAAAATCCTAATGTTACAGCTCCATTAACTCACAATTTAACTCCTGGTCAGGCGTTTGATGAGTTTGGCTTTAGCTTAAAATATGTTTTAGGTACTGGTAATTATGGCGTATCATTATGGGAGCATATTTGGAAGGGTGCTGAAATGTCTCTTTCGCTTGCTTTCATATGTGGTGCTATCAACATGGTTATTGGTGTAATTGTTGGTGCTATTTGGGGATTCTCTAAAAAGGTAGATATAGTAATGACAGAAGTATATAACGTTATTGCTAACATTCCTTATATCTTATTTATCGCAGTATTTGTTATGGTTATCGGTAGTGGCTTCTGGTCATTCGTATTAGCTTTAACAATTACAGGTTGGTTAGGTATTGCATATTTCATTAGAACTCAGGTTTTAATTATTAGAGATAGAGAATATAATTTAGCATCTAAGTGCTTAGGTACAAATATTTGGAAGCTAACAACAAAGAATATTTTACCTTTCTTAACTTCAGTTATTGTTACAATTTTAGCAACTGAAATACCATCTTATATTTCATATGAAGTATTCCTATCTTATATAGGTATTGGTATGGGTGCTGATACTCCATCTTTAGGTAGATTAATTGAATATGGTCAAAAGAGTATGACAATTTACCCACTTCAATTCTGGGGACCTGTTACTGTTGCCGCTTCAATTACAATTATTTTATATGTTGTAGGTCAGAATTTAGCTGATGCTTCTGATCCTAGAACTCATATGTAGAAGGTGATATTATGGAAGAGAAGAAGACTATATTATCACTTAAGGATGTAGAAGTAAAATTCAAGGTTAGAGGTAGAATTTTACAAGCTATTAGAGGAGTTAATCTTGATATTTACGAGGGTGAATCAATCGCTATCGTTGGTGAATCTGGTTCTGGTAAATCAGTATTAACTAAAACTTTCTCTGGTATGCTTGATTCAAATGGTTTCGTAAGCAATGGTTCAATCATTTATGATGACCCTCAGTTATCAGAAACTAATGCTAAAAAGAATTTTATCAATAATTATGTATTTAACTTCTTTAAAAAGAAATTAAACGCATATTCAAAATTTGAATATGGTAAAGATATTTATCTTAAATTAGAGGAATTAGATAAGGAAGTAAAGGATTACGAAGGCTTATCTGGTGCTGAAATTGAAGAAATTGAAAATAAGATTAATGATTTAGATTTCGATAGAATTGAATCATTTAATAAGAGATTATCCTTATCTAATAAAACAGATAAGGAAGAAATCGCTCTTTTAAAGGCAAAGGAAAAAGATTTAAAGAATCAAATTATGGCTCTTAATAAGGAATTAAAGGCTAAGCAAAAGCAAAAGATGCTTGATTTCAAGAATAATACTGAGCTTAGAGAAAAAATTTCTAATGAAAGAGCAAAATTAAATGAAGAATATGTTAAGGCAATTGATGTAGAAATTACAGATGAGCAAATTAAGAGAAATGAGCTTATTGCTAAGGAATTAATATTATCAATCGCTAGATATCCATTTAAAAAGAGAGTAGTTGCTATATTTAAGATTTTAAATATCTTTAAAAAGGCAATGAAGAAGGGAATTGATTTATCTAATCCTGAGGTATTAGATAATTTATATTCTGATGTTGCATTTAGAGTTGAATATAGAGATGAAAATGAAGAAAAGTGGATGGGCTATTGTAAGCTAGATTTAGCTAAATTTAAGCTAAATTCTGACTGGCAGCAAATTAGAGGTGCTAAGGTAGCTACAGTATTCCAAGATCCGATGACTTCCCTAAATCCTATTTTAACTATTGGTTCTCAAATTACAGATTGTATTTTAAAGCATCAAAATTTAACTTATGCAGAGGCTAAGGAAAAGGCTAAGAAGCTAATGACTTTAGTTGGTATTCCTGATGCTGAAAAGAGATTTAATGATTATCCTTTCCAGTATTCTGGTGGTATGAGACAAAGAATTGTTATCGCTATTGCCTTATCTTGTGAACCAAGAATTTTAATTTGTGATGAGCCTACAACTGCGTTAGACGTTACAATTCAAGCTCAAATCATTAGATTAATTAAGGATTTACAAAAGAAGCTTGGCTTCACTATTGTATTCATTACTCATGATTTAGGTGTTGTTGCGAATGTAGCTGATAGAGTTGCTGTATTATATGCTGGCCAAATTGTTGAGGTTGGTGAGGTTGAAGAGGTATTCTATGATCCTCGTCATCCATATACTTGGTCATTATTATCATCATTACCACAGCTATCAACTCGTGGTGAGGAGTTATTCTCTATAACAGGTACTCCACCATCTTTATATAACAAGATTGTTGTTGATCCATTTGCTCCTCGTAATCCATATAGAATGGCTATTGACTATGTTAAGGAGCCACCTATGTTTAAGATTACTGAGACTCATTATGCAAAAACTTGGTTATTAGATGAAAGAGCTCCTAAGGTTGAAAAACCAAAGATTATTCAAAATCTTCATGAAAAATTAACACATACTGTATATACTCAAGAGGAAAGCGAGGCGTAATTTATGGAAAAAGAAAAAGAATTAGAAATAAATGAAGCTAGCGCTAAAGAGGAAGCTATAGTAGAAAATAATAATGAAGAAGTAGTTGAAGAAAAGGCTGAAGCTAAGGATGCTACCTTAGAAGAGGCTAAAGATTCAAATGAGGCTAAAGAGGAAGAAGCTTCTAAGCCTGAAGCTAACGATGAGCCTCAAGCTGAAACAAAAGAAGAAAATGGTAAAACTCCTATTGTTCAATTAAAGAATGTTGATATTACATTCGGCAAATTTAAAGCTGTTAAGAATGCGACATTTGATATTTATAAGGGTGAAACATTCTCTTTAGTTGGTGAATCTGGTTCTGGTAAAACTACTATTGGTAGAGCAATTATTAGAATTAATCCTATTTCAAATGGTGAAATTCTATTTGAAGGAAAAAGAATTTCTGGAAAGATTTCTAGAAAAGAGGATAGAGATGTCATTAGAAATATTCAAATGATATTCCAAGATCCAGCAGCATCCTTAAATGAAAGAGCTACAGTAGAATATATTGTTTCTGAAGGATTATATAATTTCCATTTATTTGAAAATGATGCTGATAGAATTCAAAAGGTTGAAAACATCATTAAGGAAGTAGGACTTTTGCCTGAACATTTAACTAGATATCCTCATGAATTTTCAGGAGGACAGCGTCAAAGAATTGGTATAGCAAGATCAATTGTTATGGAACCAAAGTTCGTTATCGCTGATGAGCCTATCTCAGCACTTGACGTATCAATTAGAGCTCAGGTTTTAAATCTATTAAAGAAATTCCAGAAGGAATTAGATATTACATATTTATTTATTGCTCATGACTTATCTATCGTAAGATTTATCTCAGATAGAATTGGAGTAATTTATAAGGGTGATATGGTTGAAATTGCAGAGACTGAAGAGCTATTTGCATATCCACTTCATCCATATACTAAATCACTTTTAAGTGCAATACCTGTTCCTGATCCTAAAATCGAAAAGAATAAGAAGCTATTCGTTTATGATCCTTCAATGCATGATTATAGTGTTGATAAGCCATCACTACGTGATATAGGACATAATCATTTAGTATTCTGCAATGATAAGGAATTTGAGGAATACAAGAAAATTAGAAACTAGAGGTTATTATGGCGGCTGAATTTACAAAATCAGAAAAACGAAATATTATAATAAGATTATTAATTCTTGCCGCCCTATTAATTGTTATAGTTGTTAGTGTTGTTATCATTGTTAATCAATCTAAAACTAAGGGTGGAATTAACAGTATATCAAATGATTCATCTAAATATAGTGGACAATTGAGCGATTATAAATTTTATTATAATTTATCAGAGGAAAACGCTGGTGCTCAATCATTAGTTTTAGAAAGGGAATATGCAAATTCCTTTGATAAAATATATGAGCTAGTAGATGAATATGATGAATTTAGTGGAATAAAAAATATTTATTATATTAATAATCATATTAATGAGGATATTGTTTTAAATCCAATTTTATATAATTATTTAAAAAAGGTTTATGACTTAAATCCATTCTATTTATTTGAAGCCCCAATATATAGCTATTGGGAGGGTATGATTTATTCTAAGGATTTAAATCAAAGAAATGAAATTGAACCTGAAAATAATGAAGAAGTAAAGGATTCAATTGATTATTTTATTTATACATCATTAGATAATATTTCCATTGATTTTAAGGATAATTACACAATTAAATTAAATGTTAATGATGACTATATGAAAATTAATGATGATGATTCATATATTAGCTTTTCACTATTTTATGATGCTATTATAATGGATTATATAAAATCATATATGACTAATTTAGGCTATGTAAATGGATATTTAGTTTCAAGAAATGGTTTTTATATAGACTTAGGATTAACAGCTGATAATTCTATTTTATTAACATCTAAGGAATATAGAGATGGATATTATTCACTTAAATGTGAATCTAAGAATAGCTATATTTGTATCTATGATTATAAATCTAGCACTGAATATCCATATTATGAATATAATGGCTCAAAAAGATCATTATTTATAAATCCTAATACAGGATATTCATTTGATATTTATTCATCTGTATTTTATTCAAATGATAATATAATTGATTTATTATCAAAGGTTTATGATTATTATTTGGATAATAATAAAATAAATTATATTATCCTGCGTGATAATAAAATTTATACTAATGTAAAATCAGTTACAAATCAAAAAATAGAGGTAGTTTATGAATAGTAAAATAAAGGCTATTATTTATACTTCAGTATTTGTAGTTTCATTATTATTACAATCATTAATACCTATATTCTCAAAAATGAATGATTTCTTATATATCATTCCATTGATTGGTATTTTAGTATTATTCTTAGTTTATAATCATTTTGCTATAAGAAAAATGAAATATGATTATAAAAAGGAAAAATATGATATTAATCAATACAAAGAAAGACGAAAGATAATAATATTATGTATGCTAATAGAATTAGTGCTTTTAATAGCAGGTATAATTCTATTTAATACAATATAGAAGGAGAATTTCCATGGAAGAAAAATTAGAGCAAGAAGTAGAAATAAATTCTATAGAGGAAAATAAGGAAGTTGTTGAAACTCAAGATAATAAAGAAATGAAGCCAGAGGATGAAAACAAAAATAATGTATTTGATATTTTTGCTTGGATTGGATTTTTTGGCGGCTTAGCCTGCTTATTAATATCTTTATTTGGATTTGGTCTTTTTGTTTTCTGGATTGGTATTGTATTATCTTGTATTGGTAAGAAATCAATTAAGAATAGAAAGAAAGCTGACTATGGGCTTTTATTTTCAATATTCTCATTAGTTGTAACAATTGCTTTATTCTTATTTACAAATTAGTAATTAAAGGGGGTTTCCCCTTTTTTCTTTTGTTTTAAGTATTCTTTTTCTAATGGTTTTAAATATTAGTTGGAAATTTAACCTTTTGTATAATTTTAACCAGATATTCTTTTGTTTAAAAATATCAATAATGAGTAAAAAAAATAATATTTTTATGGTATAATCTTTTTGATAGTTTTGTATAAAAGAAAGAGGTATTTAAAATGAAAATTTCTATGGGTTGTGATCATTCAGCTTTAGAATTAAAAAATGATTTAAAAGCTTATTTAGAATCTAAAGGACATACAGTAATTGATAGAGGTACTTATACTAAGGATTCTTGCGATTACACAGATTATGGCTATATGGTAGCTAAGGACGTTCAAAAGGGTGAGGCAGATAGAGGTATTGTTATTTGCTTTACTGGTATTGGAATGTCAATGATTGCAAATAAGGTTAAGGGAGTTAGATGTGCACTTGTATGCAACAAGGATGCTGCACAATTAACAAGAGAGCATAATGACTCTAATTGCTTAGCACTTTCTGCTAAGTACACTGGCTTAGCATTTGCAAAGGAAATTGTAGATATTTGGTTGAATACTGAATTCTCTCACAATGAGCGTCATCAAAGACGTATTGATAAGATAACTAAATACGAGGAGGAATTTTAATGACAGTAACAGTTTTAAATCATTCACTTATTAAGCATAAGCTTACTAATATCAGAAGAAAAGAAACTAAGACTAAGGATTTCTACCAATGTGTTTCTGAAATTGCTGGTTTAATGGCTTATGAGATTTCAAGAGATTTCCCATTAAAGGATGTTGAAATCGAAACACCTATTTGTAAGACAGTTCAAAAGGAATTAGCTCAGGAGATTGTAATTGTTCCTATTTTAAGAGCTGGCTTAGGTATGGTTGATGGTATTAGAGAAATGATACCAACAGCTAAGGTAGGCTTCATTGGATTATATAGAGATGAGGAAACTCATTTACCAGTTGAATATTATGCTAAGTTTCCACCTAGCATGAAGGATGCTATCGTTTTATTAGTAGATCCAATGCTTGCAACAGGAGGCTCTGCAGTTGCAGCAGTTGATATGCTACAGAAGCGTGGTGCAAAGGATATCCGTTATGTTGGATTAGTTGCCGCACCAGAGGGAGTAAAGGCTATGCAGGATGCTCATCCTGAGGTTCCTGTATATGTAGCAGCTTTAGATGAGAAATTAAATGAAAACTGCTATATTATTCCTGGCTTAGGAGATTGTGGAGATCGTTTATTTGGTACTAAATAATGAAAATTGGAAAATACTCTAGTATATATGCATTAGCATCTCAGGGAATCTTTTCAATGATTGTCTTTGCTGCAGGTGGATTTTGTATTGGTTATTTTGCAATAGATAGTATTCTTTGGAGTGTAATTTTAGCTATTATAGGTTTATTATTAGGCTTAATAAGCTTCATTTATAATATGCTTTACATTCTTAAAAAGGAAGAGGAGGAAAAGAAAAAGAATGACTCTATCAAGGGAGAATAAATTCTTTATTATATCATCCTTTTTCTTATCATTAATTCTAACAATTATTTTTGTGCTTTTAGGCTTTGAATGGTATTTCTATGTTATTGGATTAGCATTATCAATTGCTACACATATAATAATGGTTATTCAAAATAAAAGAATCTATGGTATAGCAAAAAATGAGTTTTTGAAGGAAAGCTTTAGACCAAGGCTATCTTCATTATTCTGGTTTTTAATTAAGGGTGTATTGGTTATAGCTGTAACTATAGCCTTAATGCTTATATCTGATATTTATAATGATCCAAATGCAATTAGAGAAGTATTCCTATATATTGGTGGATATCTTACAATGAAGGTAACATTTATTGCTTCAATTTTAATAAATAAGGAAAGAGGGTGGGATAATTGATATATCTTGCTGAGGTTAAAGGATATACATTTAACCCTTTAAGCCCGATTGCCTCAACAGTTTATATAACTGGAGGCTTAATATTGTTATTCTTTATCTTATATTTCTTCATAAAAAGAGTAGATCCTATGAAGGAAACGCCTAAATGGCTTATACCATTTTTATGGCTAGTAGATATGATGAATGGATATATTAAGGCTAACATCGGTAAACGATGGAAGGCTTATTCTCCATGGTTCTTATCAATAACAATATTTATATTCTTTGCGAATATATCGGCTGTTTATTTTTTGAATAATCCAACTGGCTATGTTATTGTTACATTTGCTTTAGCATTCTGTTCATTCATAGTTATTCAGCTAACTGGTATTGTATCAAATGGCTTTTTAGGCTATTTGAAGGGATTCATGGATCCTACACCAGTTATGCTTCCTATGAACATAGTTAGTGAATTTACATTACCAGTATCGTTATGTTTACGTTTATTCGGTAATGTTATAAGTGGTGCATGTATTTCAATATTAATTAAATACCTGCTTGGCTGGTTCTCAGTTCCAATTATGCCACTAATCAATGCTCTATTTGATATAGCATTTAGCTTAATTCAGGTAGCAGTATTCGTAATTCTGTCTGTAATCTTTACTTCTATGAAGGTAAAAGATGAAGAAAAAATATATAACTAATAAAAGGAGAAGAAAAAAATGAATTTCTTAACAGTTTTAAACACTATTTTAACTTTTTTAATCGAAACAGGTGACGGATTAAAATATATTGGTGCAGGTTTAGCCGTATTTACAGGTTTCGCTGCCGCTATTGGTGAAGGTAATGTTGCTGCACACGCAGTTGATGCTATGGCTCGTCAACCTGAAATGGCAGGTACTATTCGTACTACAATGCTTATCGGTCAAGCTGTATCTGAAACAACAGGTCTTTATGGTTTAATTATTGCCATTCTATTAGTAATGTAATTTTAACGAAAGGACACTTAATTGTGCTGGGTTGTATAAATGTTTTTAGTAGGAGATATTGCAGAAGCATTAACAAAAATAAGAGAAACAATTCAGGGAACATTAGGACCTTTATATAACACTAAGGAGTTAACTGTTGATAGATTGACTCAATATGGTATTGATTTTGGTATTCAAATTGGAGCAACAATAATATTATTTATCGTTGTAGCAATTTTCTTCTGGAAGCCAATTACTAAGATTCTAGAACAAAGAAGACAGGTAATTGATAAGGAGCTTACAGATGCTCAAAGAGCTAAGGATAATGCAATCGAAATTGAAGCTGAATTAAACAAGCAATTAAAAGAAGCCAAAGAAAAGGTTAAAGATATGCTTGCTAAGGCTGAAAAGGAAGCTAATCTAAAGCGTGACGAAATAATTAATCAAGCTAGAGAAGAGGCTAAAAGAAGAATGGATAATCTTGAAATAGAGCTTGAACAAGAAAGAAGCTCTATGGAAAAAGAGATTAGACAAGAAATTGTAGAAATTGCATTCGCTGCTGCAGAAAAGATTGTTTCTAAAGAGATTAATCAAGACAAATATTTAGATGTTGTTGATGAAATCTTGAAGGGGGCAAATGAATAGTGGTTGGAAATGAATATGCTAAAGCTATCTATGAATTAGCTCATGAAAATAACAAAACAAAAGTATTTAGTGAGTGCTTTATGGTTGTTTCTGAAACAGCTATAAAAAATAATCAATTTATGGAGATAATGACATCTCCTGTAATTAATAAGCAAGAAAAAAAGGATATTATAAAAAAAGTTTATTCATCATTGGATGAAGAATTTATAAGATTCCTTTATGTAATAATAGATCATAATAGATTTTCTATTATAAAGGAAATTTATGATGAATATGAAAATCTTATTCTTATTGATAAAAACATCATAAAAGCACAAGTTTTTAGTGCTAAAGAACTTAATAAAAACCAAATGGATGAAGTTATTAAAGCATTAGAAACAAGATATAAGAATAAGAAAATAGAAGCAGAAAATATAATCAATCCTGAGCTTATTGGTGGAATTAGAGTATTAGTTAACAATGAATCAGTTGACTTAAGCTTGAAAAATTCCTTATCAAAGCTTAAGGAATCAATATTATAAGAAAGGATAAATGTATGGCAAAAATAAATTTATCTGAAATTTCAGCCTTAATTAAGGAACAAATTAAAACATATAAAGAAGATATTCAAACTGAAAATGTCGGACATGTTGTTCAAGTTGGTGATGGTATCGCATTAGTTCATGGATTAAACAAGGCCATGTCAAGTGAATTACTTGCCTTCCCTAATGATGTATTTGGTATGGTACAAAACCTAGAAGAGGATTGTGTAGGTGTAATCTTACTAGGCGAATCTTCAAAGGTTAAAGAAGGGGATTTAGTAAAATGTACA
>JAEEGH010027359.1_pt1 | contig 11292 bp, 10 predicted proteins | sample 9134181 | NCBI WGS metagenome assembly JAEEGH01 (sample SAMN16246544, study PRJNA631951) | gut metagenome | biome: gut microbiome; feature: rumen; material: DP-attached | host: Bos | place: Iran: Karaj | collected 2018-10 | reverse complement strand
GGAACCAGCCACACCGATGTTGATGACATGGTCAACGTGGAAGTGCAAAATCATTGCCTCGGTGCAGATTGCCGCAAACACTTTTCCCACACCACAAACTGCTACTACCACATCTTTGCCGGAAAGCTTTCCGGTGGTGAATGTAACTCCGGAAATCTCCACTTCAGACATATCTGTCATAGACTTTTTCAAGCCTTCGATTTCCACCTGCATTGCTCCAATAATACCAAACATTTTAATATCCTCTTTTCGTTTTATTCCCCACCAATACGAAAATTTTTATTTAAAGAGTTTCCACGCTTACTCCGAATAAATTCATTTTAATAATTTTTTCTCAAAATAAGTGAATTCTATCTTAATCCATCCTTACTCCGGATAATAATTCATTTTAATGAATCTAATCTCTAAATAAGTGAATTCATTTTTTCATCCTTATTCCGGATATGTAAACTCCATATTTGTAAAATTATTTAAAATCTGCAAATCTTTGGCAGCTTCTTTTTTCGCTTCGTTGATATCGAGGTTTTCAAAATTGCCACACTCAATTGCAGATTTGCCGAACACGTCTCCTTCGTGGTCGATGACCTGCTTTAAAACTTTTTTATAAACTTCAAACACTTTTTCCGGGGCCTGATTTCGGATCAAAAGATAAAATCCGGTCTGGCAGCCCATAGGTCCGAAATAAATCACGTCGTCTTTGATCTCAGAATTTCGCATGTAAGTCGCCACCATATGTTCCAAAGAATGCATGGTAAGATTTGACATGTAGTCTCCGGCGTTGGGCTTTCTGGTGCGGATATCATAAGTAATGATATCGCCATCGATTCGCGAAATGTAAAATCCCGGGTTCAAAATATTGTGATTGATGGTAAAACTTGTAATTTTTTCTACAGCCATACTATTTTCCTTTCTAAAAATCCACGAGACATTCTAACACAATCAGAGTTATTTTTCATCTTTCTATAAAAAAGCGGTATGTGATTGTTGCTCACATACCGCTTAAAGTTCTGTTTTTGTTTTTCACCAAGACAAATCCGTCAAAGATTCTATTTGTTTCTCCAGTATTCTACTGTTTCTTTGATTGTCTGTGTTAAAGGAATCTGAGGTTCCCAGCCGGTGGCTTCGCGAAGCTTTGTGGTGTCGGCTTCGATTACGGGAGCGTCTACCGGACGGAATTTGTTTGGATCCTTTTCGACAGTAATCTCTGCCTTGGATTCCGCCAAAATCTTATCCAAAATCTCCTGAATAGCGATGGCATGTCCGCTTCCTACGTTGTAGGTTTCTCCGGCGCTGCCTTTTTCAATAATCATGCCATAGGCACGAACCACGTCACGAACATCTGTAAAATCGCGGCGGGCAGAAAGGTTTCCCACCTTCATTACAGGCTCCTGACGACCGGCTTCAATATCCGCTACCTGCTTGCAGAAATCTGCCACAACAAACTGAGGAATCTGATTCGGTCCAATATGATTGAAGGCACGAACCATCATTACATCCATCTGATATGCTTCTGCATAAATCGCACCCAAAAGATTCTGGCAAACCTTGGTGGCTGCGTAAATATTTCCGGGGCGAACCGCATTTTCTTCGCGGATTGGCATCTCTTCATTTTTCACATGGCCGTATTCTTCACCGGAACCAATCAAAAGAACTCTAGCCTTTGGACAAGTATCGCGAACTGCATCCAAAACATTTACGCCACCCTTTACATTTACGTCCACTGTCAGCGCAGGATTCTTCCAATAAACTGCTACAGAAGACTGAGCTGCTAAATGGAAAATTTCATCGGGCTGCACTTCAGACAAGAGTTTGCAAATGGCATCCTTATCCAAAATATTTAAATCATAAACTTTTGCGCCGTCTTCGGAGATTTCTTCATGAGGCATTTTTGTTACGTAAACTTCTCTGCCTTTTTCATCGCGAAGATGACGAATGAGGTAGGCACCAACAAAGCCGGCGCCGCCGATAATCAAAGACTTCATACTTTACTCCAATTATATCTATTCTACAGTAATTCGGTGCGGCCCTGAGATTTGAGCTCATCTACGAGGAGTTTTACGTCCTGGGCACGGGATTTGTCCACTACCATGATGGCATCATCGGTTTCTACGATGATGAGGTTTTCTACGCCAACGGTAGAGATGAGACGCTTCTTTGAGTAAGTGATGCATCCCTTTGTATCGATTGCAAGATGGTCGCCGGCAAATACGTTTCCGTCTTCATCTTCATCATATAATACACCAAGGTTGTCCCAGCTTCCTACATCATTCCAGCCCATTTCAGCTGAGATTACATTTACGATATCGGATTTTTCCATGATACCGTAGTCGATGGAAATGCTAGGGATGGTAGGATAGATTTCGTTGATAATCTTCTTCTCATCCGGTGTGCCCATAGCTTCGCCCATTTTTTCGAGACAAGCATATACGTCAGGCAAAAGTTTCTTGAACTGATCCAAGATTACAGAAGCCTTCCATACAAACATTCCGGAGTTCCATGCGTAAGAACCGCTAGCAACATACTCTTCTGCAGTTGCAAGATCCGGTTTTTCTTTGAATTCCTGAACTTTGCGGGCAACGATTGATGCGTCGCTTGCGCTCTTTCCAGCTTCATCCTTATCAAACTTGATGTAGCCATATCCCGTGCAAGGGAAGGTAGGTGTAATACCAAGTGTTACAAGGCAATCTTCCTTTTCAGCAATTTCCACTGCGCCTTTTAATACGCGGGTGAAAGAAGCTTCATCCTTGATGTAGTGATCTGGAGGGAAGATGGTCATAACACCATCGCCGTATTTCTTTACAATTTCCATAGCAGCGTATCCTACGCAAGCTGCGGTGTTACGAGCAGATGCTTCAGACAAAATATGATCAGGTGCGATGCGACCTGCAACTGCGCGCTCCATTCCTGGCACCTGGTCAACGTTTGTTACGATAAAAATGTCAGACTTGCTTGCGATTGTAGAAACGCGGTCAACAGTTTCGTTGATCATTAAGTCCTTTCCTGACAAATTCAAAAGCTGCTTGGGAACTTCGTGTCGACTCATAGGCCAGAAGCGAGTTCCGCCGCCACCTGCCATAATTACTCCATATGTATTCATAGTTTTTCCCTTTCTCTTTATTATAATTGTAGTTTTTTCTTAAATATTCGTCACAATGATCTCACATTCGCCGGTGACGTGGACTACTTTCCGGCCGGCGGAGACGAAGAAGCTTTCGCCGGGTGCGGCATCCATGGATTCGTCTCCGGTGGAAATGGTTGCATTTCCGGAGAGGACGACGATGCTTCTGAAAGAAGCGTCGTCCATCTTGATGAGGGCTTCGCCGGAGATCTTGTACTTGGTGGATTCAAAGTACTTGCATCGACAAAGGGTCTGCACCAAGGCGTCGCCTTCGCGACGCTCCTCTCCAAGACCGTAAGCGTTTTGTTCGTATGCTTCGGTGTCTACCACATCCATGGCTTTGTCGATGTGGAGCTCACGGGGATTTCCGTCTTTGTCCAAACGACCAAAGTCGTAGAGGCGATAGGTGCAGTTGGAAGACTGCTGGATTTCGCAGATGAACAATCCGGCGCCAATGGCGTGGATGGTTCCTGCGGGAATGAATACCACATCTCCTTCATGCACTTCTACTTTATTTAAAATCTCGGTTACGGTGTTGTCGGCGATGCGACGGCAAATCTCCTCTTTGGAGGTGGGTTCCTTCAAGCCGCAGTACAAAAATGCACCGGGCTCCGCATCCATGACATACCATACTTCGTTCTTTCCGAACTCGCCTTCTTTTACAAAAGCGTAGTCATCATCGGGATGAATCTGGACGGAAAGAGAATTCTTTGCATCAATAAATTTAATCAAAATCGGGAAACGATCAAAGGTCTTGGACTTCCAACCACAAACCTCTGCGCCGTGAGCGGTAACAAAATCCAAAAACTCAGTTCCGTCGAAGTCGCCTCCGCGAATCACGGAAGGTCCGGCGGGGTGAGCGGAAAGTTCCCAAGACTCTGCGGTAATCTCATAAGGAGATTCTTTCTTGTACATGGTCTTTAAACGCTGGCCGCCCCAAAGGTAATCCTTGAAGGCCGGGCGGAGGCGATACAATGACGGCAAGTCGCTCTTCTTTTCAGCGTCATTGTGAACCATGTCACGCTCTTCGATTTCTACTCCGGTGTCCACCTCAATCGCTACTACCGGGTGGTCCGTATTATTGTAAAGGCGATGCATCATTCCGGGAAGGATGTTGATGCCATCTCCCTGTTTCAATTCCACATTTCGAAGAGTTTCGCCTTCACCGATTTCGATGGAAAGCACACCGCTAACTACGGAGTAGTTCTCATTTCGTTTCTCGTGAGAGTGTTTGGAAAGGGTAGCTCCGGGATAGAGCATAATCTTTCTTACGCGACAACCCTTGGCAGAGTGAATAATTTCTCTGGTTCCCCAAGGTCGATAGCCAACGGGTCCGTAATTGAAAAAGTTGTCGTAGGAATCTGCATTTTTACGAACAATACTTTTGATGTCATCTGCATGTTCCTTGGTAGTGATATAGGTGGCGTCGTTGACGTTTACTACCAAAAGGTCGGACACATCATTGGTAACCACCAGGCGACTTTCATCCATATTGATGACAGCTGTGTTGGTGGAGTTTTCTATGATGGAAGGTCCTTTGGACTCACCCATGTATTCACTGTATGCTTTGAAATCAGAAATATCCTTCCAGTCACAGCGCAAGCGAACTACGGATACGTGGTCAGACTGTTCCAAAAGACACTCTTCGATACCGGTGGAATCTACACCGTTAAAGAGTTCTTTACCGAAGCGAACTGTCTGTAAATCCACGGTGATTCCCTGTTCGGAAATAGGCTTTAAAGTCTTGGTCAAAGACTCAGCGTAGCGCTTCATCTCCTGCTGTAAAACGGAGTTTTTCACAAGAATCATTCCGCCGTTCCAGTACACATTGTCTTCCACAAAAAGGCTCTGAGCCATTTCCTTTGTGGGACGAGCAATGAATCTGGTTACCTTGGAATTTTGATGACGAATATATCCATAGGAAGTGGAAGAATCTCTGGGGGTTACACCAAAGAGTGCAATCTCGCCGGAGGCTGCCAATTCCTTTGCTTCGTAAATGGAATCCGAATAGTTTTCTCCCTCAATCAACAAATCGGAGGGAAGAACCAAAATATCCTCTTCCTCCTTCAGCATCAAAGCCAAAAGATAGATGGCAACTGCAGTTCCCTTGCCTTCTTCTTCCAAAAAGATGCGATAGTTGATTCCCTGAAACTGCTGCATCTGACCTTCCACAATTTCATGGTAGTCTTCGTTGGTGACGATTAAAAACTCGTCGCAGAAGGGAATGTTTTTGGTAACGGTTTCCTGAAAAATGGAAGTACCGTTGATGGACATAAACTGTTTGGGATAGTTTTTTCTTGATAGGGGCCAAAGACGGTCTCCCGCTCCGCCGGCCAGTAAAATACACTTCATAACAAATCCTTTATTTAACCACACAAGGAGCCGATACATTTCGCACCGACTCCTAAGCAGTTAATTATTTTATTGATGATTAGTTTTCCTTTAACGCCTTTTCACGCTTCGCAAGTTTCCAGTCATGCTCAGCCATGATCTTAACCAACTCTTCGTAAGTGGTTTCCTGAGGATCCCAACCAAGTTCGGTCTTTGCCTTTGTAGGATCTCCCCAAAGATCAACAACGTCGGTAGGACGATAGAAGGCTTCGGATACAGCTACAACCGTCTTTCCTGTTGCCTTATCGATACCCTTTTCGTTGATGCCTTCACCCTGCCATTCCAATTCGATACCTACATGAGAAAATGCCAATGTAACGAATTCACGAACGGTGTGCTGGTCACCGGTTGCGATTACATAGTCATCGGGCTTTTCCTGCTGAAGGATGAGCCACATACATTTTACGTAATCTTTTGCATAACCCCAGTCACGACGGGAATCAAGGTTTCCAAGATATAAGCAATCCTGCAATCCTTCTGCAATACGTCCGGCTGCAAGAGTGATTTTTCTGGTAACGAAGGTTTCTCCACGACGTTCAGATTCATGGTTGAACAAAATTCCGTTTGCAGCGAAAACGCCGTAAGCATCACGGTACTCTTTGATCATCCAGAAACCATACTGCTTTGCAACCGCATAGGGGCTGAAAGGATGGAAAGGAGTCTTTTCGTTCTGAGGAACTTCCTCAACCTGTCCATATAATTCAGAAGTAGATGCCTGGTAAATCTTGCAGGTCTTATCCATGCCAAGGTTGTGAACAGCATCCAAAATACGAAGAACACCGATTGCATCTACATCACCTGTGTAAATGGGCACATCAAAGGAATTCTGTACATGAGACTGTGCAGCCAGGTTGTAGATTTCATCCGGCTTTACTTCAGAGATAATTCTGTAAATACTGTTGGAGTCAGATAAATCTCCATCATGTAATGTAATGGAATTTGCAGCGATCAAATGATCGATACGTGCTGTATTTGAAATGGACGCACGACGGGTAATACCGTGAACCTCATATCCTTTTTCCAATAGAAACTCAGCTAAGTAACTTCCGTCCTGTCCGGTAATACCGGTAATAAGTGCTTTCTTTGCCATAGCATCCTCCAATTATTTCTTTTTCAAGGCCCGTGTACGGGCACGCATACTAAGTTATTATATCTTCTTTCATAAGAAATAACAAGACTGCACTTTTATTTGATTTTTTCCCAAAATTGGGCTAATGTGATTAGGAATAAAGGAGATATTATGGCAGAACAATTAACAAAATCAGATATTAAAAAAATACAAGCAGAAATTGACGATCGTATTTTGGTACAGCGTCCGAAACTCATTGCGGATTTGAAGGAAGCAAGAGCCCAAGGTGATTTATCCGAAAACTTTGAATACTATGCGGCCAAGCGTGCAAAGAATCAAAATGAAAGCCGTATCCGTTATTTGGAAAACATGTTAAAAAATGCCATCGAAGTGGATGATACCACTACCGACGGTGTTGTTAGTCTCAATGATACGGTTACCTTTTATATTCCGGAAGACGATTTTGAAGAAACTGTTAAAATCGTCACCTCCATTCGAGGAAACTCCCTTCGTGGTAAGATTTCCAACGAATCTCCTGTAGGAAAAGCCCTTTTAGGACACAAGGTTGGTGACACCTGCACTGTGGAAGTTCCCGGCGGCGAAAACTACGAGATTCAAATCACCGCTTTAGACCAGTCTTCCAACGATGAAGAAGATACCATCCGAAAATTTTAATTATCGGAATTCTCTCGCTTTTCATTTTGCAAAAGAATTCCCACACATACAAAAGCAAGGGAAATCACAACCACGGCCGGTCCTGCGGTTGTGGTCTCCCGCAAAAACAAAGCGGAAAACAACACTCCAAATACAGGAGTTAAAAATCCATAGATGCTCACCTTTGACACCTCGTTATACTTTAGCAATTGTCCCCAAAGGGAGTAGGCGACTGCGGATATTCCTGCCAAAATAAGGATTATAGCAACGCCTTCTTTTGTTTTCAATCCATCCATCAATTCCCATACACTTCCCCCGGACTCATGTTTTACAGTTTTCCACATCCATCCGGTAATCACCAAAAATATTCCACCTAACATAAACTGAAACGCACTTAAGGTAAAGGGTTCTTCATATTTTGAAAACTTTTTGATACATACGGAAGAAAAGGCGTAGGCCACAGTGGAAAGTACTATGGCGCCCTCTCCCCAAAGGGAAAACTCAAAAGAGACCCCGGTAATATTGATCAAGATCACGCCTACAAATCCAATGCCGCATCCCAAAAGCTTCTTTGCGGTAAGTTTTTCCTGACGAAACAGTACAGCTGCTACGAACAAAGCCACAAAGACATTCATAGCTTCAATAATGGAAGCCTTCACACCTGTAGTGCGGGCCAATCCCACATAGAAAAACAGATACTGCAAATAAGTTTGCAGCATGGCCAAAACAAAAACATAGCCCATAGATGTCTTTTGGGGGATTAAAGCCTTTCGAAAACTAAGACTTCCAATGACCCAAGCCAGACACCCCGCTAGAAAAAACCGAATTCCGGCGAATATGATTTGCATTCCCGTATCCTCACCGGTGATATGAAAAATATCGTAGCCGATCTTAATAGCAGGAAATGCCCCTCCCCACAAAGCGGTACACAGCACCGCAGTCAAAAACAATACAACTCCATTTTGTAACACTGATTTCTTCATTATTTACTCCAAATTCAAATATGATTTCGTTTTCTTATGGCAAAAAAATAGGGCCACATCGGGCCCCACCTTTAACTCTTTAATTTTTTTCGCTGTTCATAAACCAGCTGAAGCATATCCTGCTCGTATTTGTCATCAGACAAACCGGAGATTTCATCCAAGATACGTTTTTCTTCCCCCTGTAGCCTTTTCAGTTCTTCTTCTACTTTTTTCCGATCCATCTGCACACGAGATAACTGCATCTTAAGATCTTCAATCATTTCTTTATTTGTAAAGTTACTCCCTAAATCCATACAATTACCTCCTGTCTGTAATTATGGGTTTATTATATCACAAGACCCAAAAATTAGCAGTGATTATCCTCATCTTTTCCCGGCATTAAAGTTAATACCAAAAGATAGGGAATCGAATAAATGGAAGGAATGATATAGCGATAGTTTCCGTTATCCGGAGATGTCAAACAAATGAGGAAGGTAATCACCGGCAACAATAAAGCAATGTTAAATTCCCTTCGATTTCTCATTTTATTCAGCAACAACATGCAAATAAGCATCCACGGAATGATTCCTATCGTGGCAAAAAAGCTCAAAATCGGCGTTTTCTCATAGGCTAACACCAACTGGTTTACAATGTAGCGGGACGCTGCTGTCTCCTCCGCATTGGAGATTAACAAATAGTCATAGTCCTTATACTTCTTTGGATGATTTTGCAAATACTGATTCCACTCGTAATACACCAAAGAAGAAATCTTATCCACATCGTAGTACTCATAAGTATTGGCAAAGGTGGCTTCGAAATATACCTCAGGATGTCGCAAAAACATCTTCCACCAAACTTTGAAATATGCCTTTAAATCCTCTTTTGTCGCTTCTTGATTGTAATGCTTCTTCAGCCGATCGGACAATTTCGCCTCATAACACTTAGTCCAATACTTATAAGGAATAATCTTACTAATTACCTTCTTTTCCGCCGATGTAATATCATCTGGATACTCCGTTAGATATCTGGCCGTCTGCTGAAGGGGAACGCTCAAACCCTCCTGGACTCCGCCGGGAGCTACATTCATAGCCGGCAAAAAGGTATTTAAATAGACAAACTGGAATAATAATATGGGGACAAAAATACCCACACAGGTTCTCCACCATAGCTTTCTATACTTTATTAAATATACCACTCCAATGATTGCAAGTAGGTAAACACCATACACTTTCGTCAGCATCATCATGGTTGCGTCAAGGAATATGCACAAGAGGAACCACCACTTTTTCAAGATCTCTCCGCCGGTTCTTGCCATCTCATTCATCATAATTACAAACAAAAGACAAAAAGCTCCGTATACCGTATCCTTTACCATACAAATGGAATACATGGGAAAAACCGGAACAAACATAATAATCAAAAGAACCGCAAGCCAGCGACGCATGGTCACCCCAATGTAACGAAGATATTGGATGCACCCGCCAAAGACCAAGGATAAAAAGGCCATGTGAAGTATGGTATAAACCGCCACTCCGGACTGAATATCTCCTCTTTCCAATCCCCATTCAATAAACTTACCAAAGAGCATAATAAGTAAATAAGGATGATGATTGGTGATAAAAATATCCTCTCCCTGCACCGCAGACATTTCCTGAATATAGCTGGGCACATGGAAATACTCCAAAATCATAATTACCGTATCTTCATTACTGGTTCCCGGATAAAAGATATGGAAATAAGGGAACCACGCCAAAAAGATTACGCCAGCGATAATTGCCACGTGCCACCATTTAACGTGGCGCTTTATTGCAATCCTTTGTGTTAATTGTTGGTTTATCAGGTTGAGTGCTACCTTTAAGAAAAAGTAAAACATGATGGCCAAGGAAATGCCACGAATCATTGTCCGAACCCGGTTTAAAGGAAATTCATACAACACCGTCCAAGCCTCTGTCTTTTTCAATGCATAACAAATGATCTGGGTAGAGGAAAACAAAAGAGAAATCCCACCATACAGCAAGCTGTCTTTCCAGCTTAAAGACACAGACAGCCCCATATAAAACAATATGGTCAACACACAGACAAATAGAGTTAACCGAACCTTGTTGGAAGGCATGGAAAGATACATGGTACGAACAAATACCATGATTTCATTTGTAAAGTCCAATGTAGGACTGTTATCTATAGTGGCTTCTCTCAACAGGGAAAAGTTAATCCCTATGGAAACCAAAATTGCCAATGCAACAGAAAATACGCCTTTTCTGCGATCTATACCTTTTATAAGATTCGACATAAGTTCTCCTAATATTCAAAAATCGCGTTTATCTTAACATATATTAGGGCACAAAAAAAGTAGCCTGACTCTCATCAGACTACTTTTTAAATTATTCCACAATGTTCTGACGAACCAATGCACGTTTTAATGCCAACTCTGCTCGCATTACATCCAGGCCGTCTGCCTTTTGTGCAATACGTTCTGTGGCACGTGCTTCCGCAGCCTTTGCCCGGGCTACATCGATTTCTTCCGGCCATTCTGCCACTTCTGCAAGAAGGGTGACTTTGTCGTTAAGAATCTCTGCGAATCCCGCGTGAACTGCTGCCTTTTTGTTGCCCTCGCCTTCATGAATGGTTACAATTCCGGGGGCTAAAACAACGGTAGTAGGCACATGGTTCTTGTAAACACCGATTTCACCTTCTGTTGTGGTAAATTCAATCATTGCCGCTTCGCCCTTGTAAAACACACGGTCCGGCGTGATGATTTCCACCACAAACTTGTTATCTGCCTCTGCCACCTTACTACCTCCTTAGTTCATTTTCGCACGAACTTCATCGATGGTACCTGCATTTAAGAAATAACCTTCGGGAACGTCATCCATACGTCCTTCCAAAATCTCCTTAAATCCACGGATGGTTTCCGCAATCGGTACATATTTACCGTCTAAGCCGGTAAACTGAGTAGCTACGAAGAAAGGCTGTGATAAGAATCTCTGAACCTTACGGGCACGAGATACTACCAACTTATCTTCTTCAGAAAGCTCGTCCATACCTAAGATTGCAATGATATCCTGCAATTCTTTGTACTTCTGAAGGATTTCCTGAAC
>JAEEGH010027358.1_pt1 | contig 11293 bp, 9 predicted proteins | sample 9134181 | NCBI WGS metagenome assembly JAEEGH01 (sample SAMN16246544, study PRJNA631951) | gut metagenome | biome: gut microbiome; feature: rumen; material: DP-attached | host: Bos | place: Iran: Karaj | collected 2018-10 | reverse complement strand
AAGCGTACCATTTATATATTCCGGCTTTTAAACAAAGCTACCAAACATATGATATAATAAGGTGAGTTTTTGTGTACCGACAGTGGAGGAAGTATGATAATCATTCAGCTTAAAGGCGGACTGGGGAATCAGATGTTTCAGTACGCACTTTATAAGGAACTTAAACACAGAGGAAAAGAAGTTAAGATAGACGATGAGACAGGATTTGTTCACGACAAGCTTCGCGTTCCTGTTTTGGACCGTTTTGGGGTGGAGTATGACAGGGCGACTAAGGAAGAAGTCATAAACATAACTGACTCCAAGATGGATATCTTCAGCCGCATAAGAAGAAAACTAACCGGCCGTAAGACAGCTGAGATCAACGAGGTTGAAGGTCTTTTTGATCCAAAGATCCTTGAAATGGACGAGGCATATCTTGTTGGATACTGGCAGTCTGAGAAGTATTTCTCTTCTCCTGAAGTAATTGAGCAGATACAGGAGGCTTTTGGTAAGCGCCCACAGGAGATCATGCATGATTCCGTGAGCTGGTCAACTCTTCAGCAGATTGAGTGCAGTGAGTCTGTCAGCATACATGTAAGAAGAACCGACTACATTGATGCTGAGCATATCAAGATCCACAATCTGTGCTCTGAGAAATATTATAAAAACGCTATTGATATGGTCAGGGAGCAGCATCCCAGCGCCGTATTCTTCATATTTACTGATGACAAGGAGTGGTGTAAGGAGCACTTCAAGGGGCCCAACTTCATTACCGTTGAGCTTCAGGAGGGCGAGAACACTGATGTTGCAGACATGATGCTCATGAGCAGATGCAAACATCACATCATTGCCAACAGTTCTTTTAGCTGGTGGTCAGCATGGCTTAACGACTCGCCGGAAAAGATGGTCATCGCTCCATCCAAGTGGATCAACAACAAGAGGATGGATGATATTTACAGAGAGCGTATGACGAAGGTTGCTATAGAATGAACGATTCAAAAAAGGTCAGTCTTTTTGCCAAACTAAACTACATATTTGACAGAAAACAAAAGGGACAGCTTTTCATTTTGGCTGTCCTTATACTCATTGGAGGTGTTTTTGAAACTCTTGGTGTTTCAATGATACTTCCTGTTGTTTCCGTAATCTTAAGCCCGGAGGCTCTTCACAGAAATATTGCCAAGTTCCCGGGGCTTGAGAGTGTCATCGGTGCTCTGGGTCTTAACGACGATACCAAGCTTGCCTGTGCGCTTCTTGTTCTTTTGATACTTCTGTTTGTTGTTAAGAACTCATATCTTCTGTTTCTTATCTACAGGCAGAACACCTTTATCACCAGGGCAAGAAATGACATGATAAGCCGTGTCATGAGAGAGTTCTTAAACAGGCCCTATGAGGATTACCTTGGAGCGGATATTCCCACAGTATTTCGAATAACGGACAGTGATATTCCTAAGACATTTACGCTTATGTTGTCACTGCTTTCACTTTGTACAGAGCTTGTTGTTTCGCTTTGCCTCGGAGTTGTGCTGCTGTTTGTAAACTGGCAGATGACAGTTCTGATAATTGTAGTTCTCCTGATTCTTACTCTTATCAGTACCAAGGTCTTAAAGCCCAAGCTCAACACAATAGGAAGACGCAATCAGGAGACACAGTCAAGGATTGCCAAGTGGAGACTTCAGGCTATTTATGGCCTTAAAGATGTAAAGGTTTTAAACAGACAGGACTTCTTTATCAGAAATTACTATGAGCAGGGACGCATCGGAGCTGACATAGACAGAGACTACACAGTTCTTAACAGTCTTCCAAGGCTCATGATAGAGACGGTTTTCATGGCAGTTGTAATGCTCTACGTCCTTATTTATATTTTACGAGGCGGAAATGCTACGCTCCTTCTTCCTCAGCTCACAGCTTTTGCTGTAGCAGCAATGAGGATAATGCCTTCTGCAAACAGGATAAATACATATATCACAACTATCGCTTACAACCAGTTCAGCCTTGATTTTGTATATGAGAACCTCACTGAATCAATGAAGACTGATAAGGCTATGAGAGCAGAGAGAGCTGCTATTGCAGGCCCTGCGCTTCACATGGAAAAAGAGATTAACCTCAAGGACATCACTTTTGCATACCCTGATTCAGATGTAAAGATCTTTAACGGGGCCAACATGGTGGTCAAAAAGGGACAGTCCGTGGGTATCATGGGACCATCCGGAGCTGGAAAGTCCACTATTGTTGATATTCTTCTTGGACTTCTTCACGTACAGTCAGGTGAGATCCTCTGTGATGGAAGCAATATCTTTAGTAACTATGAATCCTGGCTCGCCCAGATTGGATATATTCCCCAGTCTATCTACCTTGTTGATGAGTCAATCAGAGAAAACATAGCATTTGGTATTGATGCGGATCAGATAGATGATGACAGGATCTGGGAAGTAATGGAAGAGGCTCAGCTTGCTGAGTTTGTAAGAACGCTTCCTGAAGGCCTTGATACCAAGATCGGTGACAGAGGAGTAAGGCTCTCCGGCGGACAAAGACAGAGGATCGGTATTGCCAGAGCTCTTTATCACAATCCGGAGATCCTTGTATTTGACGAGGCCACAAGTGCTCTTGATAACGAGACAGAGGCAGCAGTCATGGAGGCCATCAACAGCTTCCACGGCAGAAAGACCATGATCATAATCGCACACAGGCTCAACACTATCGAGAAGTGCGACCTTATCTATGAGGTTAAGGACGAGAAGATAGCTGTTACAAGCCTTGAGGGAAGAACGGTAATACACTGATGATAGGAACTGAACTGATAGAGGGCTACGGCCTTGGCAACCAGCTGTTTTTTTATATTGTCACCAGGTGTCTGGCTCATGAGAAGGGCACAGACTATGGCTTTGTGAATCCCGGGCAGATCGGAAACGTGGCCCAGTCCAAGAAGGGTATGTACTTCATGGATGTGGACATGGGAAAAGAGATTTCAAGGGATGAAATGAAGAACTTCAAGATATACCATGAGAAGGATGACCGCCTCTACATGGGCAATTCCAGGCATGATATGTCAAATGGCTGCTATATAAGCGGTGCTGACCCGGATCTCTTTAAGGTAGAGGATGGCACTTTGATCTATGGCAATATGCAGGATCAGTCCTACTTTGAGAAGTACAGGGATAAGATCAAGGACTGGCTTAAGGTTAAGCCGGAGTACGAATCCTATGAGTATACTGCTGATGACATGTGTATCATCAATTTAAGGGGCGGTGAGTACACCAATCACCCGGAGCTTTATCTTGACCGTAAGTACTTTTTAAACGCAATAGAGAACATGAAGAAGATCAACAGGAACATGCGGTTCATGGTGGTCACGGAGGATGAAGAGGCAGCAAGGAAAGTTCTTCCTGAGTATGAGCGCCATCACTTTGACATGGGCAAGGATTATGTGACAGTCAAAAACGCTCGTTATCTTATTTTGTCCAACTCATCATTTTCCCTTATGCCTGTCATATCCAGCACAGAGCTTAAGTACGCAATAGCACCCAAGTACTGGGCCCGTCACAATATCTCTGACGGCTTCTGGTCATCGGAGCAGAACATATACAGCTTCCTCACATATCAGGACAGGAAGGGAAATCTCTTTTCCGCAGAAGAGTGCAGGAAAGAGCTTGAGCAGTACAAAAAGAAGTCAAAGCTCTATGCAAGGCGCAATAAAAGACCGGGCAAGGTAAGGCTCTTTTGCCAGATTATCAGAAGAAAATGCCTCTACGGTGTCTTTTACATGAAAAAGATACTTAGGTCTCTCGAAAGGAGACTTGGAATAATCAAAACATATGCAAAGTAGAGATAAAAAGCTTAAGCTGCCGAAGGTGACTCTGGTGGCTATGACAAGCGTAAACGTATATGAGACTGTTAAGGCCATGAAATACAGCATGCGCAGTATTGAATTTGGGGATGCTGTTTTTGTGTCGGACAAAAAGCCCTGGTACCTGCCAAAGGATATCAGGTTTAGTAAGACCGGCAGGCTCGATGGTATTGATGCTTTTAATTACAAGATGGTCTATGAACTTAAGGACCATATAAATACAGAGTTCTGCCTTGTTGTGCACGCGGACGGTTTTGTTATACACCCTGAGCTATGGAGAGACGAGTTTTTAGACTATGACTATATTGGGGCTCCATGGCCACTTCCAACTAACGATTATGCTTACAGGGATAGTAAGGGGGAGATAAGCCGGGTTGGAAACAGTGTCTCCATAAGGTCCAAGAGGCTCCTTGATTACCCGTCTGAGCATCAGCTCAAATGGGAGAAGGGCTATGATGACTTTTACAACGAGGATATTTTCCTGTGCTGTATTCACAAGAACGAGATGGAGGAGCACGGCCTTAAGTGGGCGCCGCTTGATGTGGCAGTTAAGTTTGGCAGGGAACATATGATACCTGAGAATGCCGGTGTTGAGCCCTTTTCTTTTCATAAGTGGAGGGGGGAGAACCGGGATTACCCAAGATTTTACAGCCCTAAAAAGAGGCTTAAAATGTCTGTCAGGCCACTTCTGTTTTGGAGAAAGTCAGAGAAGTGGAAGAAAGAGCATGGCATAGAATGAAGTTTTCAGTAATCATACCTCTGCATAACGGGGAGAGATATTTAAAAGAATGCCTGGATTCTGCGCTGGCTCAAAAGGGAGACTTTGAGCTGGAGCTTGTTGTTGTGGAAAACGGATCCAAGGACGGCAGTGCAAAAATCTGCGATGAGTATGCCGGCAGGGATGAGCGGATAAAGGTCTTTCATGAGGGCAGGATCGGAGCGTATGAAGCACGGCGAGTTGGCATGAGAAAGGCTAGCGGAGACTATGTGTTTTTCCTGGATGCTGACGATGCTCTTAAAGAAGGGGCGCTGCAAAAGCTTGTAGGGATGGTTAAAGCTCTTTTACCAGAAATAATTCTGTATAATGCGGAAAACATGACAGATAAGGGGAGGGCCAAGTTTAACTTTCCTTTCGAAAGCGGTTCTGTGTACAGTGGCAGCAAAAAGAAGGCCTTCTATGACGTTATGTGTCAGGGAGATTCGCTAAATGCCCTGTGGAACAAGGGACTTTGTGGTGATTTGGCAAAAAGAGTGTCAAATACTCCTGAAGATGAGCTCTACAAAGGGATACTAAACCACGGCGAGGATCTGGTACAGACGGCGCAGATCCTGGATATGGCGAAGTCTATTGTCTTTGTGAATGAGATTCTTTACTGCTACAGAAATGACAATGAGGGCGGACTTACCACCGGATACTATGAGGAGCTCTTTGATGAGCAGGAATATGCCTGGAGCAGGCTTTTGCACTACGCATCGGGCTGGACAGATAAAGAGGGTGAGTACGAGGACATCATAAATGCCAGAAAAGCCCTTACCTGTACCATTGGGGTTAAAAGGCTGATATTTTCGGACCTTTCCCTTGGCGAAATAAAGAAAAGACTTTTGGATATATTTGCACTGGAGTTTTACCGGGAATATGCGGGGAAGGAGCTTCCTGCCTGGGCATGTGAAGAGGATCGCAGTATCCATGAGCTTCAGGTGTCAGGTGACGGCTGCAACGCATTGATAAGCTGTTGCCGCAAGAGGCGTTTAAAGCTCTCTGTAAAAAAGCTTTTGGGCAGAAAATGAGGATAACAGATGGTATTTGATTGCATACCCTTTTTTAATGAGCTGGATATTCTGGAACTAAGGCTCAACATAATGGATAAATACGTGGACAAGTTCATTATCGAGGAGTCCACTATGACATTCTCAGGAGAGGTAAAATCCCTTTGCTTTGCGGATAATAAGGAGAGGTTTAAAAGGTTCCTTGATAAGATCGTCTATGTAACTGTGGACGACTCTCCCACAACCGGCACTACCCACGAGAGGGACTACTTCCAGAAAAATCGTCTGATAGACGGACTTAAGGAAGTTGGCGCAACAGAGGATGATGTGATCATCTTTGGTGACTGCGACGAGATTCCTAATCCGGTCAAGCTTAAGGAAATAATTGATAATTTTGATAAAACCAAGGTTTATCACCTGGCCCAGAGAAACTTCTATGCATTTGTTAATATGGAGGAGAAATCAGGTAAACTTCTTTCTATAACCAGGGAGTTTCTTGAGATTCCCGTAAACCAGCGCAAGTGGCTTGGAACCAAGGTTACATCAATGCTTAATATCCCCAAGGAGGGAATTGTAAGACTAAGGGATCTGTGCCTTGTTACGGACGAAAATGCAGTAAGAGTCGCTGATGGCGGCTGGCATTTTGGATACATGGGAGGCGACCACGAGACGGATCCTATAAGGAGAATAGGTGTCAAGGTCAAGGCGGCAGCCCACCAGGAATACAATGAAAAAGAGATAATCCTCGAGACCATGGACAGACTGATCCTTGGGCAGGATATCTTTGGCAGGGATGCGAAATTTGAGAGAGTTGAAGTGGATAATACATATCCTGAGTATCTGCTCTCCCACATAGACGAGTATAAGCATTTGGTAATGCCAAGGATCACCTTAATATCCAAGCTTTACCATAAATTTGACATAACAGTTGGTCGGTTTTTCAGAAAGGCTGTAAGGAAGATAAAAAGAACCTTTTTATGAAATGGATAACAGAGAACAGAAACAGAATAGTGGAGAGTCTCTTTTATCTTGCTCTGACAATTGAGCTTGTTCTCATGATCTTTGAAAAGAGCGAGATCTCTTCTGGCACGGAGAGCTATGTGTTCAGGGTTACCTTTGCGCTTACTTTCCTGGCTGTTCTTATCATGGAGCATAACACGAAAGAATGTATAACGGTTGTTACCACTCTTGCGTTCACGTTATTGTGCTATCACATATCTGGCAAGAATGATCTTTTAAGAGTTGCGACATTTATTATGGCTGCAAGGGATATAGATCTTAAAAAGGCCATGAAATACAGCTTCTATGTTAGCTGTGCCGGTTTCTTGCTTATTGCTGTTCTGGCATGCGCCGGAGTTCTTGGTGATATTGCACAGGTGTCAGATTATGGAAGGGGCGCTGATGAGACCAGGTATGTATTGGGATTTGGCCATCCCAATACTCTTTTGGGTTCCCTTTTCACGGTTCTTTTAATGTGGCTTTGGATATATGGGAAAAAGGCTGGGGTTATACCTTATCTGGTTGCAACGGTAGCGTCATTGTTTGTCTCATATATTACAAGGTCCAGGACAGGCCTTGCGGTGGTTGTTTTGACATTGGTAGCGGCTGTTATAGTAAGGATCTGGCCTAAGCTTTCCGAAGTTAAGGCAATATATGTGATTGAAACTTTGTTTTCGCCGGTGCTTTGTACGGCTCTTGCTGTTTTTGCGGCCTGGGCGAGCACTCAGCACTATGATGGCCCGGGATGGCCTGAAAAAAGCTGGTTCTGGAGGGCAGAGGATAAACTGAACTTCAGGATGAGCAGCCTTTACTACGAAACTCCGGGAAGGGATGGGATTCTTAGCAGATGGAAGCTATTTGCCGGACGAGGCACTGATGGATACTTTGATCTGGGATGGGTAAGGCTCTTTTACTGGTATGGAATAATACCTACAATAGTGATAATAGCTGTTATTCTGGCACTTATTTATATGTGCTACAAAAAGCGTGATATCTGGACACTGGTTATCATATTCTCAGTGTCTTTATATACAATTGTTGAGGCTACCTTTGTGACAAGGTACATAGGCAGAGATTTCTTTTTGCTGATTGCAGGTGTTTACCTGGGATATTACTTTAGAAATAAAGGGGATTTAGATGCAGGAAGCGCTAAGAAAAAGACTGTTTAAGGTCACGGTCTTGGTTAATTTCATAATGGTCTTTATTTATGAGTGCCTGACGCCCCTTATGTCTGATGACATTATCTATCTGGACAGGGTTTCACAGGCCGGAAGCTTTTTTGACCTGTTTGCCCAGGAGTATGAGCACTACATGGACCACATCGGAAGAAGCGTTGCTCACATACTTCTTAGGATTTTCCTGTTTGCAGGCAATAAGATGTTTTTCAACATCGTGGCAGCAGTTGTTTTTGTTCTTGTTTCGCTTCTTATCTACTTCAATGTGGACTATAGAAAGAGCTATGACATCAGGGTATACGCTGCAATTGCGGTGCTTTTATGGCTCTTTGACCCGACTATAAGTAACAGCGTCTTCTGGGAGACCGGAGCCTGCAACTATATGTTTACAGGCTGCATAATGCTTGGATTTATTACGCTGTTTCGGAAGGCTCTGAAGGATGGAAAAGAGAGGGGCATTGGATTTGCTGTTGGAATGTTCTTCCTTGGAGTTGTTGCCGGCTGGTGCAACGAGAATACATCAGGTGCGGTTATCCTCTTTGTACTTATCATGATTGCCCTTAAGTGGAAGAAGGATGGAGGGTTTTCTGGTGTTAAGCCTTGGATGGTAACGGGCCTTGTGGGTAGCATGGTCGGGTTCGTTGTAATGATATTGTCTCCGGGGAACTTTAGCAGAGCGGAGGGGACAGAAGAAGCCCATACCGGTATGCTGGCCATTGCGGCAAGATTCCTTAAGATCACACTGAATCTCAGCCAGAATTATCTGGTGCTGACTTTTGTATTTATAGTACTTGCGATTGCGATAGCATATAAGACCGGAAGTTTTGAGGCGTTCAAGGACAAGGCATCGGGAATGATTCTTTTTGGACTTTTGTTCCTGGCTGCGAGCTTTGCGCTTATTGCGGTTCCGGAGTCACAGCTTCGTACATATTATGGGGCGAGCCTGTTTTTGATGGTTGCTATTGTAAGCGGATTTGCCTGGATTGTGAACGAGGGATTTAGTGAGCTTTTGGTGCAGATACTTGCAACCAGCATTGTTACGATATTTGGGGTGTTCCTTCTTGTGACTTACGTGGAGGAGGGAGCAAACCTTGCAAGGATAAAGAGAGAGTTTGGCGAGAGGGATGCTTATTTGACGGAGGCAGCAAAGGGCGAGGAAATGGTTGTGGAGGCGCCCATGCTAAGACCCCAGTGGAAGTCAAGATTCACATTCGCATATGAATCGGATATCTGTGAGGATAAGTTTAACTGGCTCAATCAGGCTTACAGTGAGCACTACGGCCTTTGGTATATCATTGGCGTAGACAGAGAGGACTGGACAGCCTATTGATCTTTTTAGATCAGCAGGGGACGTATGGAAGAGAACAGGGAGATACTTGTAAGTATAATAATTCCTGTATATCAGGTTAAAGACACACTAAGAAGGTGTGTCTTATCTTGTTTAAACCAAAAGTTTGTTGCGCCTTCAGAAATGGAGGTTATACTGGTGGATGACGGCTCAACTGACGGGTCCGCCGAGATATGTGATGCGCTAAAAGAGGAAGATGAGCATGGTCGCATTATTGTGGTACACACCAGGAATTTTGGCGTTTCCCATGCAAGGAATCTTGGCATAGAAAGAGCTTGTGGCAGATTTCTTGTGTTTGTGGACTCCGACGATGAGGTTAAGGATGAGTATCTTGAAACTCTCATGAAGTATGCAGACGAGAGCACAGCCCTTGTGGACGAAACAAATATAAACGTGCAATCAGGCAAGATCAGTGGATTCCAGTATATTGAGAACCAGATACTTTCGGGAAAAACCCACGTGTGGGGAAAGCTCTTTGACCGTAAAGCGGTATTGGATGCGGGATGCAGATTCCAGGAGGGGCTCTCAATCGGCGAAGACCTGCTGTTTCTCATTGACTTTAGTATTGCCCAGGAGAAAAGACATACCATCAGATGTATAAAGGACGGGGATTATATCTATACTGATAACGTCCAGGGAGCTATGAAGCAGGAATTTAAAGAGAGCTACCTTGGGGAGATAGTCAGCTGGAGAAAAGCTGAGGAGAAGCTCAATCCCTACAGGCAGGAACTGTCAAATTATGCCTTTGTCAGCTTGTCTGTTTCCCAGATAATGACCGCGCTTTTAGTTGTTGGCAAGATAGCTGTCATGGATGAGGACAAGAGGGATAAGGATTTGACTGCTCTTGCGCTTTCTGAGGCTTCGCAGCAGATAGAACACGCACTTAAGACACCTGGCGCTTTTGCCGGACTCTCTTTTGGCTACAAGCTAAAGGTAATGTTGTTCAGGTTTAATCAGAACCTGTATCTTAAGATGTATCACAATCACAAGGCATGAAACCGGGGGATTTGAGATGAGTATTGATCTGAACAGACCAATAATCCTATATATGCACGCAGGAAGCGGAAACCACGGGTGTGAGGCAATTGCCAACAGCACTCTTAAGCTTATTGCAAAGATCAGAGCAAAGCAGGGATGTGACAAGGAAAAAACTCCGATTCCCGTGATCTTCTCCACTAACGCCGATGAGGACAGGAAGTATTCTCTTGGAGAGATGGAGAAGGAGGGGCTTTGCATACTTGCTGATGAGAGGCGTATCGACAGAGATTTTATAGCACACGTTATCTATTATGGCTGGCGCCTTATCTCGGGAGATAAGCAGTCCTTTATGCGCTACAGATTTAAGGATGCATACAAGGCCTATTTAAAAGAGTGCAACAGATGCGAGGCTGCAAGTCGAAGCGACCTGGGAAAGCCGCTTGCTATCTCAATTGGCGGAGATAACTACTGTTATCCGGAAATGGTTCCTGACCTTATTCTGGCTCATGATTATTTTAAGAATAGAGGCTTTGAGACACTTCTTTGGGGATGCTCCATTGAGCCGGATTCATTGAAGAACGGGACGCTTCTACGGGATCTTATGTCCTTTGGCCATATATATGCCAGAGAATCTATTACCTACAATGCACTTTTAAATGCAGGTATTTCTGCAGATAAGCTTGTCCTTAGAAAAGACCCGGCATTTGAGCTTGAAACTGAGGATGTTCCGGAGCTTAAGGGTTTCATTCCGGGAAAGACTGTGGGTATCAACTTAAGTCCCATGGCGCTGGAAAGAGCAGGGGATGTGGAAGCTGTAAAGGAAAGCTACAGGTCTTTTGCCAAATATATACTGGAAAATACTGACAATAACATTGCCTTTGTGCCACATGTATTGTGGGCGAGCAACGACGACAGAAAGCCTCTTAGAGAAATGTATGAGGAGTTTAAGGATACAGGCAGGGTGTGCTTTATAGAGGATGCCCCGGCTGAGGTGCTTAAAGGGTATATAGCGAAGTGCAGCTTCTTTGTGGGGGCAAGGACGCACAGCACGATCGCAGCATACAGCAGCGGCGTACCTACGCTTGTTATCGGCTATTCGGTAAAGAGCAGGGGAATTGCCACGGATCTGTTTGGGACCTGCGAAAAATACGTCATTCCGGTGCAGGAGATCTGTGACCCGAAGGCGCTGATTGAGTCATATGA
>JAEEGH010027354.1_pt1 | contig 11293 bp, 8 predicted proteins | sample 9134181 | NCBI WGS metagenome assembly JAEEGH01 (sample SAMN16246544, study PRJNA631951) | gut metagenome | biome: gut microbiome; feature: rumen; material: DP-attached | host: Bos | place: Iran: Karaj | collected 2018-10 | reverse complement strand
GTCGTATTCTCCTTCCTCTTCTACTGCCTCTATGAGCTGATCTCGTCGAGAAAGATGAAAAAGGTCGTAAAAGCCATGCCCGCGTTCGGATTCTGCATTCTGCTTGCGCTGTTCTTCATCTTTGTACCGAACTGGGTCTCGAAGCTGCACACCCAGAAGGTCGTCAGCGCGGAGGACGTCCGGTATTACGAGATCAGCAACGAATCGACGCTGATCATGCCGAACAAAATTCTCGGCAGCGATACCTATCCGGATTATCTCTTAAAGCATTACCGGTTCACCGACGAAGCGGGCAAAAAGCTCGTTGCGAACGCGTCGAAGGATTCCGCCGCATATGATGAGGATTACTTCTTCGACGGTCTTTCGTCGGACATCGCGATCGTGAAAGACGGCGGGCTGTTCAAAAAGACGGTCGCTTTGAGAGACAAGAGTTATTTCGTGCGTCAGGGAACGCAGCTCATGCGCGCGTGCCTCAACGAGAAGGCGTTTGCCGACATGCTGTACGCGTACCCGAAGGGACATATCACCTATTACGCAAAGGGTCTGACGCCTGCGGAAGCGCGCGAGGTCGGGCGGCTGTTCCGCGCGGATTTTGAAAAGCTGACGAACGAGCAGCGAAAATCGCTGATCGCATCAAACAATTCGCTGTTCAATGCCGAAAAGTACGCCGGAGCGCTCAACCTCGGGATCGCTCTTTACGGCTCTTACGGCGCCGAAAACTACACGATGCAGTACCGCATCAATGAGCTGACGCCGAACGCGGCGAAGGCGATGCTGGGCTATCTGAACGCGCGGAACGCGAAGGAAGTGCAGAAGCAGATCAAGGCGCTTGTCACCTGGATGGAGCATCCGAACGAAGAGCTCGATTTCTATAATTTCTCGATCGGAAGTCTTTCGCAGAACATCTACGGCGATCTGTGGTACGACAAAGAGCCCCAGCCCGTGACCCCGCGTGACGCGCATCCGCAGGAATATGCGATCCTGAAAGCGCTGAGCAATGCGCCGCTTTCGGACGATCCGGACCGGGCGGTCACGTTCGAGTTCTCTACCTACAACTACAGCAGCTTCTCCGCATCGTATGATTTCATACGCGCCGGTTTCGCGGTCGACGACGAGACCCGCGCGCTGATCGAACAATGGATCAGCGAGAAGCTGTCCGATTCCGACTTCGTCACATCGTTCTACGATCTTTGATCCGACGGCAAAAGAGCTTCCGCACTTAATGCGGAAGCTCTTTTTTCGTTTCCCTATTCTTCGGATATTCTGCGTTTGCCGATGGCGGCGAGGAACACAAGGTACGCGCCGGCAAGAACGAGGATCCCGGCGACGATGTAATAGTAGGTCGAGGAGACCTTCGGCGCCGGATCGATGAGCTCGGATACGTCCGTCAGTCCCATATAACGGTCCTCGAATACGGCTTCATAGCGTCCGTCGACCGGATAGACGTAGACGTAGCGCCGTATCGTGGACTGCTTTGTGCGCTCGTCGTTCTCCTCCGGCACCTCGCTCTGCGCCGCGGCTTCCGCGCGCATCCGGTCGTACTGGTAGGAATAGAAATCCTCGTCGCCGACTGCGTTTGCAAAGACGATCTCGCCGTACTTCGGGTCGATATAGCGATAGTAGATCGTGTACGGCTCATCCTCGTCGTTCTGCCCCTCGCGCGCGTCGAACGCTTCCAGCGTCAGCTCGCCGAGCGACGTCAGCCCCGGGACCACCGCGGGACGCAGCGTTGCGCGGACGCCGATATAGACCAGCACGACCGCCGCCGCAAAGCACAAGATTGAAAGGATGATATAGAAGGTTTTCCGTTTCATCTGCCTGTTCCTCCATGCGGATCTCGCCGCATAATCCGTTTCTGTTTACGATTTCAGCGTGACCACCGTGACGCCCGCGTCGCCTTCGCCGTACGCGCCGATGCGGAAGCTCTTCACGCGCGGATGCGTTTTAAGGTAATTCTGTACGCCCGCGCGCAACGCGCCGGTGCCCTTGCCGTGGATGATGTTGAACTCCGTCCGCCCCGTGCGGATGCAGTCGTCGATGAACGCGTCGATCTCCAGGATCGCGTCGTCCACCAGGAATCCTCTGAGATCGAGCTCGTACTTGACCGTCTTGATGTCGGTCATGATCTCTCTGGGACGCGTTGCGACGCGCTGCGGTTCCTGCTTCTGCGCAATGATGCGCAGGTCGGAGAGCGGTACAAAGACCTTGATCGGTCCCGCCTGCACCTGCACCTGCCCTTTTGCGTCCTGCGGCTTCAGAACCGTCGCCTTGTTATTGAGACTGACCACATGCACGGTCTGTCCGCGGATGACCGAGGTCGGGATCTCGCCCTCCGCCGTGCCCGGTTCCGGATTGTCCGAAAGCCTGTTCCCGGATTCGCGCAGCTTATCGCGCGAGGACTGGATCGCGCGTTCGAGCGTTCTCGTGTCGATGTTCTTGACCTGCCGGAGCTCGGAAATCAGCGCGTCCATTTCGTGCTTGGTGGCGGCGACGACGGATCGCGCCTCCTCCCTTGCCTTTTCGCGGATCGCGGCGCGGTCCTCCTTGAGCTTCTTCCGCTCGGCTTCGAGCGCGACGCGTTCGGCTCTCGCCTTTTCGAGCTCCTCGGTGAGCTCGTTTGCCTGCTGCTCGGCAAGCTTGCGCTGCTGCTCCGCGCCGGAAAGCACGTCCTCGAACGCGACGTCCTCGCGTTTCAGATACTCCCGCGCCTGGTCGATGATCGATTCGTCGAGCCCGAGCCGCTTGCTGATCTCGAATGCGTTGGACTTGCCGGGGATGCCGATATAGAGCTTGTAGGTCGGGCAGAGCTTGTCGACGTCAAACTCCATCGACGCGTTCTGCATGCCCTCGTGCGTCAGCGCGAACGCCTTGATCTCGGAATAATGTGTGGTCGCGAACGTCGTTGCGCCCGCTTCCGGCAGGTGCTTCAGAATCGCCTGCGCCAGCGCCGCGCCCTCGTTCGGGTCGGTGCCCGCGCCGAGCTCGTCCAAAAGCACGAGCGTGTCGCTGCCGGCTTCCTTGAGGATGCCGACAAGGTTCGTCATATGCGCCGAGAACGTGGACAGCGACTGTTCGATCGACTGCTCGTCGCCGATGTCCGCGAATACCTCGCGGAACACCGCGATCTCGCTCGATTCGTCGGCGGGGATGAACATGCCGGCGCTTGCCATCAGCGTGAACAGTCCGACGGTTTTCAGCGTGACCGTTTTGCCGCCGGTGTTCGGACCGGTGACGATCAGCGTGTCGTAACCGTCGCCGATCCACACGGAGATCGGCACGACGGTGTTTTTGTCGATCAGCGGATGCCGTCCGTTCTTGATGCGGATCAGGCTCCTGTCGTTCAGCTTCGGGCAGTACGCGCGCATGTCGCGGGCAAGGATCGCCCGGGCGAAGATGCAGTCCAGATTGCCCAGAAGCATCAGGCTCTGATAGAGCTCGTCCGCGTACGGCGCGATCAGCGCTGTCAGTCCCGCAAGGATGCGCTCGATCTCGCGCTTCTCCTCCGCCTGAAGCTGCTTATAGACGTTCCCGAGCTCGACGACCGCGGCGGGCTCGATGAACACCGTCTGCCCGCTGCCGCTCTGATCGTGCACCAGACCGCCGATCTGCGCGCGGTGCTCCGCCTTCACCGGGATCGCGTAGCGTCCGTTGCGGACCGTCACGATCGGTTCCTGCAGATACTTCTGGTACTGCGGGCTTTTGATGATGCTGTTGAGCTTGTCCTTGACGCGTTCCGCCGTGATGCGCATCTGCCGGCGGATCCGGTTCAGCTCCGGCGAGGCGTTGTCGAAGATCTCGTCCTCCGAAAGGATGCAGCGCGCGATCTCGCTTTCGATCTCGCTGTGCGAGGAGAGCGGGTTTGCAAGCCGGTGCAGCTCGATCTCTTCTTCGCCCGCAAGCAGACGTTCGCGCGCTCTGCGGCTTGCTTTGAGGCACTGCGCAAGGTTCAATAGCTCCGCCGGCGAAAGCGCGTAGGACGCCTTCACGCGGCTCAGGGTCGATCTTGCGTCCGGGAACGTGTCGATCGGAGATCCGCCGATCCTGCGGCAGATCCCGTCCGCCTCCCACGTCTGCCGAAGCAGCATTTCCGCGCGTTCGAGATCGTCGGTCGGGACGAGCTGCGCAACGAATTCGCGCCCGATGTCGGACGCCGTATGGGCCGCACATTGGGCGCGGATCTTATCAAATTCTAAACTTTTTAATGCTCTTTCGTTCATTTCCGCATTTGATTCATATCACCGACGATCACGGTGATGTCCTGTCTGACGCCGTTGCGCTCAATGGTCAGAACGATCGAATCGCCGACGTTCTTTTTCCGGATCGCTTCCACAAACTCATCCTGCGTCATTTCCTTGCCGTCGAGCGCGACAAGACGGTCACCGACTTTCACGCCCGCCGCTTCCGCGGGACCGCCTTCGGTGATCCCGTAGATATAGACGCCGGCGACCGGAACGGTTTCGGTCGGTTCCAGATAGCTCACGATCGTGACGCCGATGCCCGGACGCACGGTCGAGCCGTTCTGAATGATCGACTGCGCGATCTCAATCACGTTGTTGATCGGCAGCGCAAAGCCGATGCCCTCGGAGGAAATGTTCTGACCGTTTTCGTCGATGCCCGCAGAGGTATACTTCGCGCTCGTGACGCCGATGACTTCGCCGCGCATGTTGATGAGCGGACCGCCGCTGTTGCCGGGATTGACCGCCGCGTCGGTCTGCAGATATTCGTTCACGAAGCCCTCGATATTGATATCGCGCGAGAGCGCGGAAACGATGCCGAACGTGACCGAGCCGGAAAGCTCGTCCGCGCTGATCGGGTCACCGATTGCAAGCACGAACTCGCCGACGCGCGCCTTCTTGGAATCGCCGATCGGAAGCGCTTTCAGGTCCTCCGCTTCAACGTACAGGACCGCGACGTCCGTCTGCACGTCGCCGCCGATCAGGATCGCATCAAGCGTTCTGCCGTCCGCAAGCGAGACCTTGAGCTTTTCGGCGCCTTCAACGACATGATGGTTCGTGATGATGTAGCCGTTTTCGGTATAGATGAAGCCCGAGCCGCTGCCCGCAAGAACGGGTTCCGCCTTGCCCGCTTTTTTCTGATAATTCAGGATACCGACGACGCCGGGCGTGACCGCGTCGACAACGTCCGGAATGCTCGTGAGCGAGGTGGGATCAAACGGCATGGCGAGGTGTTCTTCGATTTCCGGATCGGGATGAAACACCGGTTCAGGCGTTTCTTCCGGCACGGGTGTTGCCGGGGTTTCCGCAGGCGCTTCCGTCGCGGGGACTTCCGCCGCGGGCTGCTGCTCTGCAGGGCTCTGCGTTGCAGGCTGCTCCGCCGCAGGCTGCGTTTCCCCGCACACGGGACAGCCGCGCGCGATAAGATCCGTCAGCCGGTCCCAGCCGCGCATGTCGTCCGTGAACGCAAAGAATGCGCCGGCGCCGAGCAGCAGCGCAATCAGAATAACAAGGATCAGCGTAAAGACGTTGCCGCCGCGGCGCGCGCGCCGCAGAGACGTCGTATTCTGGTAATCCGCCGGATACGGATAGAACTTATGAGACATTGCGTTTACCTCCGTCAGTTACTCGTTTCGAAGCGCTTGCGCGCTCCAGTGTAAAGGTGAATTGCGTGCCGCGGTTTCTTGCGCTGCGCACGGTGATGGATTGTCCGTGGCTTTCAATGATGCGCTTGACGATCGAAAGCCCGAGACCGGAGCCCATCTGCGGCGCGGGCGTGTGCGCCTTTTCGACCTTGTAGAAGCGGTCGAAGACGTGCGGCACGTCCTCCTGCGGAATGCCGATGCCGGTATCGCGCACGGTGACATAGACCGTTTTGCGCATCGAATATGTTGAGACGAACAGCGAACGTCCTTTCGGCGAATACTTGATCGCGTTGTCGATCAGGTTTCTCAGGACCTGTCCGATCTGCGTCGGATCCGCGTAAACGGTGCACTGCTCCTGCGCAAAGCGCACCTCCATCTCCATTTCGTTTTCAAGCAGCCGCGCCTCGAACGTCAGAAGCGTTCTGCGGATCAGCTCGTTGATATCGAAGACCTCGAAATTCAGCTGGATCGTGCCGGACTCGATGCGGGCAAGATCCAGTAGGTCGTTGACCAGCGTGACCATGCGGCGCGTTTCATTCAGAACGATCTCGATGTATTCCGGATAGTTTTCCGGCGGGATCGTGCCGTCCTGCATCGCTTCCAAAAAGCCTTTCATCGACGTCAGCGGCGATCTGAGTTCGTGGCTGACGTTCGCTACAAAACTCCGGCGCGTGTCCTCAAGCCCGCGGAGCTGCTCCGCCATCTCGTTGAGGCTTTTGCCGAGCTGCGCCGCCTCGTCCTTTCCTTCGACCGGAATGCGCGTCGAAAAATCCCCGCGCGAATAGCACAGCACCGCATGGTTCATTTCGATGAACGGATTGATGACGCGATAGGCGGTATAGTAGGAGACGACGCCGGTACCGATCAGCGCGAACGCCGCTATGAGAACCGTCCAGAGGATCATGTTTCCGAGCGAAGCGCGCAGAGGCGTCATGTCCCCGCATACGAGAAGAAGCCCGCTGCCGATATCGTTTCCCACGGTGCAGTATGCGGTCAGCACCGGAAACTCTTTCCGCTGAAAATAGCCGCGCGTCGTGCCGCCGACCGGATCGGCGATGCTCTGAATGCTGCTGTACTGCGTATCCGCAAGCGGCATCGCCGCGTACGCGTCCCAGCGTTTGTCGCCGTAATACGCGGTCACGTCGTCATGCGCGCCGATGCGTTCGATGAGAACGCCGTTGTCGGCGGCAAGATATTTCAGATGCGCTTCCGTGTCGGCTGCTCCGGATGCGATGACGCTGCGGGCGTTTTGCGCGTAGCGGTTCAACTGTGTTCCGTACTCCCCGATCCTTCCCGCATAAACGATCACTGCCAGCACAATGCCGATCAGCAGTTCTGCGACCGCGACGGTCATGCACTGCATGAACATCATCCGGGAAAAGATGCTGCGGAACCGATTCTTACGCATGAAGCACCTTAACTCTTGACGTCGAACTTATACCCTACGCCCCAGACCGTGCGCAGCTGCCAACTTTCACGCTCGCCGAGCTTTTCGCGGATGCGCTTGACATGGACGTCGACCGTGCGGGAATCGCCGAAAAAGTCGAATCCCCATACCTGCTCCAGAAGCTGTTCGCGCGTGAACACGCGGCCGCTGTGGGACGCGAGGAAATACAGCAGCTCGATCTCCTTGGGCGGCATTTCAAGCGTTTCGCCGTCCAGCGTGACCGAGTAGTTTTCAAGGGAGATGGTCAGATCCGGAAGAACGATCGTCCGCTCGCTCTCCGCCGCCGGTGCAAACCGCCGGAGCACCGCCTTGATGCGCGCGACGAGCTCGTTGGAATCGAAGGGCTTTGCGATATAATCGTCCGCGCCGAGCTCCAGACCGCGTACGCGTTCGCCCGTATCGCCCTTTGCCGTCAGCATGATGACCGGCGTGGTGCTTTCCTGGCGAATGTCGTGCAGGATCGTCCAGCCGTCCTTCCCGGGCAGCATGACGTCGAGAACGACAAGTGTCGGCTTGGTGTTGCGGAACGCCTGCATCGCCTCATACCCGGTGGTGCAGGTCGCGACCGAAAAGCCCGCCTTCTTAAGATATAGCTCGATGATCGCCAGAATGTTTCTGTCGTCGTCGATGACCAGAATCGTATTGTTGTCCATGAGTACCTCCGTCAATCTTTCACTGTTACCGAAATGCCGTTTTCCATGAGCAACTCCGCCGCCGTGCCGAAGCCCTCGCGCAGCGTGCCCGAAAACGACCCGTCATAGATCAGCCCGCACCCGCAGGAGGGGCTTCTGGCTTTCAGGATCGCGCGATCGCATCCGTAAAGCCTTGCCATGCGGAGCGCTTCTTCCGCGCCCAAACGGTACGCTTCCGTCACGTCTCCGCCGTCTTTTGTGACAACATGCATGCCGTCCGCCATGCGTTCCGCCGGGACGCGCGGACACGGAAGTCCGCCCATCATTTCCGGGCATATGGGGATTGCTTCCCCGCGTTTCACAAGCGCGACGATCTCCGCATCAGGAACGGTTTTACCGTCATACCTGCATCGGTATCCGGCAAGGCAAGCGCTGACGACAATCATGACATGTTACCTTTCTATAGATAGATTCATATTAACACAACATTCAAAAATTGTCCATACTTTGCCGGCAAAAAGAGACAAAAAAGGGACCGGCAGACGGAACCGGGTCCCAAATCCTTCCATTTTTGTCAGCGGTTCTCCCGCTTTTTGCGTTCGATCAATGCGGCATAGCGATCCAGGACCTGCTTTGCGACGCCGTTCCACGGGATCGGGATCGTTTCCCTTGCCCGCTCCCCGACCTGCTTTGCAGTCAAAAGCGCGCGCGCCATGCACTTTGCGATATCCTCGGGCGTGTTCTCGCAGAGAAAGCCGTTCACGCCGTCGGTCACGCCGTCCGCCGCGCAAGACCCGCGGATCAGAAGGCTCGGTGTACCGGACGCCGCCGCTTCGCGCACGACCATCGGCGCGTTGTCGTACAGTGACGGAAACACGAACAGATCCGCCCGCGCGTAAAGCCCTTTCAGGATCTCGCGGTCGGCGATGTGTCCCGTAAAGACGGTCTGTTCGGCAAGACCCAGCTCCTCCGAAAGCGTCTGCATCTGCTTTGCGTCCGGTCCCTGTCCCGCAAAGACGATGCGAAAGTCCGCACCGGTCTGTTTGTACAGCGCCGCCGCTTTCAGAATGCTGTCGGTGTTCTTCTTGAAATTCTGTTGCCCGACAAACAGGAACACGTTTCCTCTGCCGAGATCATAGCGCAGCTCGGCCTTCTTTGCGTCCTCGCGCGTCGGATACCAAAGGTTCGTGCCGTTCGGCATCACGACGATCTCGCCCCGAAAACCGTAGCCGCGCAAGACCTCCGCCGTGGCGTCGTTGACCGTCCAGACCTCGTCGCACTTCTCGAAGAACTGTACGACGCGCTGTACGACCGCGTCCGCGATCACTTCACTGTGGGTCTTGCTGAGGATGTCGTCATAATACTTTGAATGCAGCGTCGCGACCAGCGGGATCCTCCGCACCCTTGCGATGCGCAGCGATTCGATCGCCGAAACGAACGGCGTATGCGCATGCACGACGTCGAACGGAATGCGGTTCAGATCGTACAGAAATGCCAGATCGAACGCGGGCAGACCGACGCTGTATGCCTCGTTCGGGATCGGCAGACTTGCGTATTTCATCACGGGGAAGGTCTCCGGCGCCGCGTTCTCGTACTGTCTGCCGGCGTTTTTCGGCGCGATGTAATAGCAGGTGTGACCGAGCGCGGAAAGCTCCTCGCAGTAGGAACGCACGACCATACCGACGCCGTCGATGTGCGGCGGGTAGCTTTCGCTGAATTCACCGATGATCATGTCGCTGTCCTTTCTTAATTTTTTCTGAATTATAACACAAGCGGAACCGTATTACAACCGGTTCCGCATTGTTTCACAGAAATTCCCAAATCTCGACACGCGTCAGTTTCGGACGACCTGGAACAGATAGAACTTGAGATAATCCGTCTCCGGCACGTTCCAGAGGATCGGATGGTCCGGCGCCTGCTGCCGCTGCTCTATCTGCCGGAGCTGTACGCCCGCGTCAAAGGCCGCGCGCACGAGCATCTTCTCGAACAGCTCGGTCGGCATGAAATGGCTGCACGACGCCGTCGCAAAATACCCGCCGGGCGGCAGGAGCTTCAGCGCCGCGGAGTTGATCTCGCGGTAGCCGCGCTCGGCGCTGTTTACCGTTTTACGCGATTTGGTGAACGCCGGAGGGTCGAGAATGATCAGGTCGTACGGCTTTTTGCCCTCCGAAAGCAGCTGTGTGAGCAGGTCGAACACGTCCGCGGTGACGAATTTCATGCGGTCTGACAGCCCGTTGCGCTCGGCGTTCGCCTTTGCCATCGCGATCGCCGTTTCGGAGATATCGACCGCCGTGACCTCCGCCGCGCCGCCCATCGCCGCGTTCAGCGCAAAGGAGCCGGTGTGTGTGAAGCAGTCGAGCACTCTGCGGTCTTTTGCGATCCTTCTTACGGCAAGGCGGTTGTATTTCTGATCGAGGAAGAATCCGGTCTTCTGTCCGTTTTCCACGTCGACGAGGTATTCGATCCCGTTTTCGACGATCGCGGTGACCGCGCTCTCCGGCGTCGGAAGCCCATCGATCGAAAACCAGCCCTTCCCCTGCTCCATGCCCTCAAGCGAGCGGATCGCGACGTCGTTGCGCTCATATACGCCTCTGATCCCTGCGCCGTCGGCGTTGAGCACCGCAACGATCAGCGGAAACAGGATATGCTTGATGCGTTCGATCCCGATCGACAGCGTCTGCGTGACGAGGATATCGCCGAACCGGTCGACGGTGAGCCCCGGGAACGCGTCCGCTTCGCCGAAGATCACGCGACAGCAGGAAACTTCGTCGCCCATGACCGCTTTGCGGTAGTCCCATGCGTATTGGATGCGGCGGCGCCAGAAGCTTTCGTCGAACCGGTCGTTGGCGTTTCTGGAAACGAGCCGGATACGGATCTTGGAGCGCAGGCTCAGAAAGCCCGTCCCCAGATACTTGCCCTTTTCGGAGACCGCGTCGACGAGCGCGCCGTTTTCCGGATCGCCTTCGATCGACAGTACCTCGGCTTCATAGATCCACGGATGTCCGCCTTCGACCCAGCGCGTGCCCTTTGCCGTGATCGTGCATTTCGGAAACGCCCGTTGTGTTTTCATGCCTCTGCCCGCCTTTGTCTATTATTTTGTTAGTATACCACATCCGCACGCGTTTCTCAATCCGTTTTTTGCGGAAGTCCGTCAAAAAAAGGATCCCCTCCCGTTTGCGGGCGGAGATCCTTTCGGGGTTGCCGTACGCGCGATCGATGCGCGCCGGTCTTCCGTATGGGAGTTTACTTGAATGCGATCATCGTATTCGCGATCGTCATCGTGGTCATGAGAAGCGCGTTCAGCACGGCGGGCAGCCAGATGCTGCCGGTCTTCTTGTAGAGGTTGCGCGAGATGATCGCCGCTATCGACAGCGTCGGGATCATCGCAACGAGAACGATGCCCGAAAGCGCCGAGCCGGGATGCGCCGCAACGCCGGTCGTGAACAGCGTGCCGTACTGATGTATGAGCCACAGGAGTCCGCCGCCCGCATTCAGCGCGATCGCAAGGAGATATCCCTTGACGCCCTGCATCTTCTCGGTGTTCGTGTTGATCGTGATCGCCGCCGTGGAAACGACGTAGTACGCAAGGAACGTCGGGAAATACTTCAGGATCGT
>JAEEGH010027351.1_pt1 | contig 11294 bp, 9 predicted proteins | sample 9134181 | NCBI WGS metagenome assembly JAEEGH01 (sample SAMN16246544, study PRJNA631951) | gut metagenome | biome: gut microbiome; feature: rumen; material: DP-attached | host: Bos | place: Iran: Karaj | collected 2018-10 | reverse complement strand
AAGTTAGTTTTTACTACAAGAAGGCGGAAAAACAATGTTAATAGGATTTTCAGTTTCAAATTTTCGTTCCTTTAATTCACCACAATCCATTTCCTTTAAGCCATCTAAAATTTCCCGCCACAAAAAACATGTATGTGAAATAGCTGGAAAGAAAGTTCTAAAGAGCGCTGTCATATATGGCGCAAACGCCGGAGGAAAAAGCAATCTCATCAAAGCTATAGATTTTTCAAGAAACATCATATTAAACGGTGTCGACAGTGCCAGTCTCAGCAAGATGAATTTCCGAATTTCCTCTAAAACATTTACTATCCCGGGAACATTCCAGTATCAGCTCATAGCCGGAGAATATGAGTATTCGTATGGTATTGCTATTTCATACTCCAAATCAGAAATAATATCAGAATGGTTGGTAAGAATTGATAAAAACAAGAATGAGTTTGTTATATTTGATAGAAATGTAAATGAAGATCAAAAAAGCATTGTAGAAACAGATATCAGCGCCAAACAGTTTAAGGATTCAGAACGAATAAGAATTTATTTTGAAGATTTCAGCGAAAATATATCCGACACACTACGTAAAAAGACTATGCTTTCAGATCTTGCAACTCGAGGAAGCCATAAAGATACCATATTGAACGAAATAGTTGCTGTATATGAATGGTTTAAAAAAATTTTGATTCTTTTTCCTGAATCTAAATATATCCGTATTAACGATATGGCAAATGATTCACAGAGAGATTTCTTTCGTAATGTCCTTCAATATTTCGACACAGGAATTGATGAATTAAAATCGCAACAGAGAGGCATGGATCTTGACAAACTTTTTGAAAATATCCCTCACGCCAATGCAGAACAGTTAAAAGTTCAGATTTCAAATACTGCAGGACAGCATCCATTTGATATAAGGATCGATAACCAGCTTGTAACCTTAAGAAAAGACGAAACAGGAAATATCGTATACAACAAGCTTATGTTTGACCACGGAAACCCTGACGATCCTTTTGATTTGACAGACGAATCTGATGGCACCAGACGTTTATTCGATTTCATTCCACTTCTTCATGAGATAGGTAGCAATCATGTTATCTTAATCGACGAGATTGACCGCAGTCTTCATACTTCACTCGTCAGGAAATTTTTTGAAATATTTTTTGAAAAAACAGAAAGAAATAACAGTCAGATTATTGCGACAACTCACGATGACAACATTATGGATCTTGATTTGTTCAGACAGGATGAGATCTGGTTCGTAGAAAGACAGCCGGATCACAGTTCCTATCTTTATTCGCTCAACAAATATAAAGCAAGATTTGACAAAAAGGTCAATAACGATTATCTTCTCGGGAAATATGGCGCCATTCCGCAGTTTCAGAAAAAACAAGAACTTGAGGTTATAAATGGTTAACAAATACCGGCTATCATCAAAAAGCTATGACCGCGAAACACCAAATGAACAAATAACACCCAGGAAGATTTATTTCATTTCTGTCGAAGGAGTTGCCACAGAAGTTGAATATCTTCAAGGATTATCAGATTACCGAACGGAGCTGGGTATCAACGCTCTTGTCAATATTGAAGTTCTGAGACGAAAAACCAAAGATGGATACAGCGCACCGGAACAAGTAATAGAGTTACTCGAAGAATACCTAAGTCTTCGTGAGGCTGGAAATAATATTTTTCCTGATATACCAGATGAGATCAAAAACAACTTCTCTCCGGATTTTATCCAACTCTATATTGAAACTCCGGAATCTATCAGTCCTAAAGAACGGAATAGATTTGAACTGGCATTAAGAAAAACAGGTTATGATCTGGCATACAGAAAATATCTATCAAAATATACCAGTAATTTGGATGAATTCTGTATTTTGATAGATAGGGATGCAGGTTCTCATTCTTCGGAAGATATGAACTTTATTCTGCAATATTGCAAAGAAAAAAATTACCGCTGTTTTATTACAAATCCGTGTTTTGAGTTTTGGCTGTTGCTCCATTTTTCCGATGTTTACGAGGAATATTCAGATCAGCTTGACTTGATTCGGGAAAACAAAAAAGTTTCAAATGCTCATACATTTGTGAGCAACGAGCTGTCCGTAAAAGCTCATCACGGAAAGAAAGGTATAGCTTTTAAAGAAAAGTACCTTCCACATATCGAAGAAGCAATTATCAGAGCATCCAAATTTGCAAGTGATAACGAAGCATTAATAACAGATATTGGCTGTAATATTTGGATCCTCATTAAAGAAATGCAGTCTTTTGATAGGTGAACAATTCCGGCTCCCATAGAAAACGGGACCACAGCGTTGGCAACAGTGCTGCATAACTCAATGCAATAACTATCCTAATAAACTTTCTTCAGCAACTCAAACAGTTCACACATTTGACAATTTTCCCAGGGAACTGCCTTAACCATGGAATCAAGAGTGACAAAAGCTCTATCAGGATAGATCACCGAGATCACAACTCCTAGTTTAGCCTTAATCTTCTCTCTTGTCTTTTGCAAATAACATTCTGATTTAAACTCGTCAATGAAGATTCTAGACTGCTCAACAACCGATTCTTGCTCCCTACTCTGCTTTGCAATTTCATCAACAATAAACGTTTCTAAAGTTCCAAAGCTATCCATGGGGGCCAGCAGATATGCCACCTGTACTTTTACAGCATTAGCAAAATCACTGTTAAATTCAACCATGGACCATTGATTGGCAGTCAGAGATTCAGCGAGTAACCGTTTACCCAGGGCTGAACCGATAGCACTCTTAATTCCTCTTAACCTATCGCCGGCCGCTGACTCATCGTCGTAATCGGTCAGGACAACCACACTGTCGATCAAATGTTCTCTTGTTTCTCTGTCAAAGATACGGGAAATTGCTTTAGCAAAATTATCGAAACCTCTGACCTGCTGTAGTTCGTCAAATTATTTGATCTTTTATTCTTCAAATTATTAGGATGCAAAATCATCATATTTACGGCATGCTTCTGTTCACTGTTGTTGAGCTTATATTCTTCACTTTATCAGCACTAAAAATCATCAAATTCTTTGTACGTTTCTGTGCAGTATTGGAGATTGTTTTTTCTTCAATTTATCTGCTCTTCATACATATTCCCGCCCAAATCAGCTATAATCTCTAAAAAATAAATATCGAGTTCCTCACAAAATGATTTCAGTAATCGTTCCCATATACAATGTAGAAAAATATCTGCCTAAATGCCTGAACAGTCTCATAAATCAAACCTGCACAGACGTTGAATTTATTCTTATCGATGATGGCTCCACCGACAGCAGCGGCAAACTAGCCGACAGTTATAAAGATAGAGATCCAAGATTCCGGGTTTTTCATACCGATAATCACGGTCTTTCCGCCGCCCGAAATTATGGAATCGAACATTCCAAGGGCGAATGGCTGATGTTCATCGACAGCGACGACTGGGTATCGCCTTCATTCTGCGAAACACCGATGAAAGCGGCAATTGAATACAATGCAGATCTGATAGATTTCAGAGTTAACTCGGTAAAAAACGGTAAAATCCACCCGGATGAAACAGACAAAATTCCGATAGGTATTATTACTTTTGAACAGGCAATGATCCATGCCAACATTTCAACCTGGAACAAACTCTACCGGAGGAAATTATTTGAAAATGTCAGATTCCCGGAAGGCATGGTATACGAAGATGTCGCAACCACCCACCGTCTGCTCCACAACGCCGGCCGGATCGCACTGCTCCACGATCATCTGTATTACTATGTATTCAGGGAAAACAGCATCTCTCACGTCCGCTCTCTAAAAAATAAACGGGACGGTTTTCTCACCTGTCTGCAAAGGTATAACGATTTAATCAGCTACGGCTATTCCGGGTATGACAATGAACTTCTGCTGTGGTCACGGACCATCAGTTACCTTATAGCTGCAGAACCGGACAAAGATCAAACATACCGGAAAGCGGAGGATGTTCTAGCCTCCTTCAGTAAAATTCCGAAAACTCATGAAATAGGCAAGAAAATAATGTTTGCAGTCTGGAAAACAGATAAAAGACTCTTCAACTGGATCTGCAGAGTTTTTGCCCGGAGAACCTCACAATAACCGCTCTTTCAACGCAGTCACAGCTGATCTTTTTCGCCGAACTGCGCTGCAAGATCAGCATCCACAATTTCCTCGCCGGTTCTGTGTTTAAGCTGCGCCTTTGAAGCATCACTCAATCCGTTGGCAATCACGGCATTGCGATCACAGGTACTGCAGCGATCCAGTTCATCCCCGGTTACTTTCCCGTCCCGGTAATCACAGCAAATTTTATTTTCATACATACTGTAGGGTCTGGAGCAGAACAGACCTTTGAATTTATGTTTTATAACCCACCAGGCAGGTTTCCATATATATTTGCGCATGGCAGGACTTGCAGATCCGATCATCCAGCACTGCCGGCCGCAGTGTCTTACCTTTGCTCTTACGCAGTCGGCCTCGGGACTGTTCCACAGTTCATCCCAACTCTGGGTATTCAGATTTCCCATGACTTCCTTGTCTTTGGTTCCGTTACAGGGCATGACATCACCATACGGATCAATAAAAAAGGTATCAAAGGACATATTGCATGGAAGCAGTCGCGGCTGACCGTATATATAATTGATCAACCCGTGATTAAAATATGCCCGGAACCATTTTTTCGGACTTCTGCTCTTGAGCTGTCGGTTGATCAGATCCTCAAAGTCTTTAGCCACTTTCGGCCGATCATGAATTATATTTTTCGCTTCAACGAAATAAAATGAATTATGCACACTCGCCGTTGCGAACTCCATATTCATCCTATCCGATAGATCATAAAGCGCAACCAGTTCAGCGGAATTTCGATCCTGTACTGTCATTCCGAACCCGACATCCTTCAATCCCATTTCCCGAAGTTTTTTCAGAGTCTGATATCCCCGCTGATACCCGTTTTCAAGTCCCCTTATTTCATTATTGGTCTGCTCAAGACCTTCAATGGATATACGGATGCCGATCTGCGGAAACTGCTCTGCAAGAGCAACAATGCGTTCGGTAAAAAAACCGTTGGTGGAAATTACAATGCGATCAGACAGTTTGTACAGCTCCCGTACAATATCCGGCAGATCTGATCTGATGAAAGGCTCCCCTCCGGTGATATTGGTAAAATACATCCTCGGCAGTTTTCTGATGGTTTCTATACTAATCTCTTCATCCGGCTTTGATGGCGCCTTGTACCGGTTGCACATGGAACAGCGGGCATTACAACGGTATGTAACAATCACAGTGCCGTTTAACTTCTGATCTTTACGAGCCATAGCTTTTCTATTCCCCTTTCACATATTCTCCAATTCTTTTACCCATGCTTTCACGGGAAAAACAGGATAAAAAACTCTCCCTTGCCTGCGGGATAATATAATCAAATCTGCCCTCTATCACAGCAGAAACCGTTTTTCTGAAATCATCCTCATTCTTATCCACTGCTATTGCGTTTACCTGATCTTCGATATACATTTCCGCCAGCGTACTCGGTCTGGATACAATGTTGATCTTTGAAAGTGACATCGCAGTAAGAAGAACTGTATCACCTGAAGCAATATTGCCATCATCAAGACACAGTATATTTGCACGGCAGTTGCTGATCCAGCCGTACTGTTCATCCGCGCCGACATCATTTCTAATCACAACATTTGGATTGTCTGTCTTTTTCAAATAAACATCACTGATGATCACCAGCGGATAATCAATCCCCTTCCATACCTCAAGCAGAAAATCATAATCACGGTTTGAGCGGCCGATAGCCAGAAAATATCCGTTTTTATTAAATCCTGCCGGTGTTTCAAGAGAGGCACAGCGGCTCATTTCATCCGTGTTCCCGAAGGGTACCGTAATCACCCGGCTTCTGTCGAATCCAAGTTCGCTGCAGACCCTGTCGGCATACTTCGATGAGGGAATATGAATATAGTCTATCACCCCTCCGGCCAGGCATTTTTTCATAAACCGCAAATAAATTTTTCCGATCAATCCCTGCTTTTTCTTATAGGTATAGTTGCAGACTATTATTCTGCATCTGCTCTTAACATGAAAAAGATTGCAGAAAAAACCGAAGGTCAGGCCGTAGAACTGCTGCCAGCAGATTATATTTGCAAATCTGTTCCGGTGAAGAAAAAGACTGAATCCGCCTTTGAAATAATTAATAACTCTTCTCAGATCTCCAAATTTACCGTTTCTATGTAAATTAAACCTTATGTTTTCGCGACGCTGAACCAGTTCAAACGGGACTGCTGAAGTATGATTCACTCCGTTTTGAAATGGAATAATTTCCTCATTCTGCGCATCATGAACTATTATATTTTTTTTCAATTCCATATTTTACTCTTCCCCGAGTGCATGCAGCATACAGTCCCTTTCCTTTACGTTTGTCGGGCCGATCACATGATTGCTCGGTAACGCGCCGTTGTAACCAGGCGTATCCGGCCTTTCACCATCAGATGAATACCTTCTGCTGTACTTTTCTACCGGTTTAAAATCAGCAGAACCCAGCAGCATGCCCAGCCAGATGGCAAAAGGCAGTGCCGATGGATGAACAAAAGCTGACGCGGCACATGATTCAATCAGAAGAAAGCCCATAACTCCGAGTGCTGACGAATAAAAATGAGGACGGGATGATTTCAGTAATCCGATCTCTTTAAACAGTTGCAGGATCGCGGCTGCATACAGCAGCAGCCCCGGATAACCGGCCTGCCCCAGGATCATCGGCCAGAAGGAGTCAAACATAAAATCATAAAAATCCTCACTCAACCCGTATACCGTATTCAGTCCGTATTCATAGTACAGAGGGGAATAATAAACTGAAGAAAAGAAAGAGCCGTAGGTACCCGAACCGGCCCCGAACGGGAAATGATCATTTGCAATCTGAAAACTCTTCAACAGCAGCATAGATCTCGCCGAGTCACCTTCAAGTTCAATAAAGTAGAATTCAATCTGCCACCAGCCTGCCAAAACAACAGGAGGGATCAGCAGGAGCATATGTTTAACAGACAGTCTGTTCCTCTTTCCTGAGGAAAGAAAGCAGATTGCTGCAAAAATGATCACATCCGCAACCGCCTTGCTGCGCAGTGACGTACACAAGGTGATCATCAGAAGCACCATATAAAACAAACTTCCTCTGACAAACGGTCTTATTGCAATCAGCATAACCGCCAGCAGTGAGCAGCACCCGACCAGCACCGTCGGATGGGCGTAGAACAGCGAGTTAGAGCCGATCCCGAATCTGTAGTCATAGTAATGAAAAATACCGGCCGTCATATTCAGCACAGATAATATAAAGAAAGACCAGGTTATTATCTTGATCTGAAGATACAGTTTCCCCGCATATTCTGCTATATCAAAATTTCTGAACACCCTCATACCGAAATAAAGGCACAGCCAGAATTTGGCACACAGAAGTAAATCAGGCAGTGCCGCTTCAAAAAACGGCTGATAGCTGTATATGCAGGTTCCGGCAAGACAGCAGCACAGAAAACCGAAAATATAAATATATACTCCGGCATACTTCAGAGCGGTTTTTCTGCGTTTCAACAAGTTCAGCACCCACAGCGGCAGCGCAGTCAGAGCAATGAATTCATCTGCATATTTCCAGAAGGGAACAGCCGTGGTGATCTGATCACCGAACAGAAAGGTGTAAAACAGAAAAATAAAAACTAAATATTTCCCGCACATTTTACCGTGCAGTTTTTGATCTCCGCCTGCCACTCTCTGTCTGCTCACCTGTACAATCTCCTGATACCCGCATTCAGCACTCAGGCTCTGATCTTCGTGCGTCTTTGCACATACCGGTGATACAGTCCGGCAAGTGTCGGGATCCAGTGATTTCGTCCCATGACGGCATAAAAAAAGAGCAGCAGAATCTGGACTGTCAGACCTGCGTAACCGTCAGTGTATGCAAGCAGTGAAACCGTTATCATAACTGCACATCCTGAAATGAATTCTCCGGAAAAAATCCGGTACCTGAGGTATTTTCCCGTATGATACAGTCGAAACAGAAACATCCCGAAGAAACTCAAACCGGTGGCAAATGCCGCACCGTGAATTCCCCACTGCGGGATCAGTAACAGATTTAAACTGACATTGACAGCAGCCCCGAATATACTGGAAAACAGATATCCCAGACTGTCCTTGTGAAGCATATAACTGGTGCCCATAAAACCCGACAGTGCCAGAAAAACAAGCCCTGCCGTTAAACAAGGAACATATTTCCAGGCCTCATAATACTCTTCAGCCACATAAAACCTGAGAAAATATTTGGAAAAGGTAATAATCACAATTGCAACCAGCAGGACAAAGAAGGCAAGCTTCTTCAGCACTGAATTGTTGTATTCTGATTCATCCCCCGCCCCGCTGGCGCGGATCGCCGAATACCCCCAGGCCTGATTGAAGATCCCTGTGAAGATCGATACCAGTGTTGGCAGTTTATAGGAAACCGCATATATGGCATTTGCTGAAACTCCAATCATTCCGGCAACCATCACCCTGTCAGAGGAATTCATGATCCACCAGGTAAAGGAACTCGGCATTAACACCACAGAATACCTGAGCATCTGTTTTGCCAGCTCTGTATTTAGATGAAACCTCTTCGGGAACACCCGCCAGGCACCGCTTACAGTCACACTGTATATTGAGGTAATCAGATAGGAGACACTGAATGCAGCAAGATAACCGGCAATTCCTCCCTTGAACACAACCAGAAATATCACGCTTGAAACCGCTATCAGTACCGTCTGCAGTATACTTGCTGTTGAGTACTGCAGTAGCATTTCCCTACCCCGCAAATAATACAGGGACAGATGACTGAATCCCATTGTCACAGCATAGAAGAAGATATACAGAGCATACTCCGACAGGGGTTCAGATGCCCGTGCCGTCAGTGCCAGCAGAGCCCCCGTAATAACAGAAAAAATCAGGGCACAGCATCCTACGGACACGATCCCGTCGAGATCCGCCCCCTGATCCAGCGGAAATCTCAGCATGGATTCATACATATTAAGAGTGATGATCGGCAGGGCAATCATCATAATATTAAAAATCAAATCTATAATTCCGTACTGCTCTGTAGTCAGAACCGCCGTATACAGAGGAATAAGCAGGAATATAATGAGCTTGGATCCGATATTTCCCAGAAAAATAAGCAAGGTGTTTTTTAATAAATATTTATTTCGGTTCATTCAATTATTCCAAAGAAACTGCTCTGCAGTGTTCCCGCCTGTAAAGTTCTGTTACCCGCATGTGTTTGACCGCATGAATTTGATAATCAGTGCAAATAAAGTCTGGAATTCTGCACACCTGATAATAAAGTCAAATATTATACCCCTAACTTCTTCTAATTTTATAGGCTCGTAGGAGCCTTATTAACCTAGTAACTTGATTCTATCATCAATGTGATTCTCATCAATTTTCCACTGTTTCAAAATATTATTCTGCATTTTTGTAATCTTGTATCGACGTTTGTATTTTCCTGTTTTTAGATCTTTATCGGCCTTAATCGCTTCAAGTTGATCTACCATTGCGGGAACCGTGTAGCGTTTTTTATCAGATGTACGCAACGATTTTGTTCCTATAAATAGAGAGGCATGAATGATAGACGCTACAAACCAAATAAATCCTTTACCATGCATAGCATTTTCTGTTGCCACTCCAATTTTATCCATGCCCATATGACTTTTTAACGCTTCAAAAACTTTTTCTACGCAGTCTCTCTTATTATATTCGTTGATCGTTTCCTGCACTGTTAGTTTATCTTTGGTAACCAGGATTATTATGCCTCCTTTTTGATACTCTCGGTTAATTTCTGATTCGATATCATCATATCCAAGAATTCTTACTGTTGGAATTTCAACTGTTTTTGTAGAATTTTCACGCCCCAGTTTTTGTCGTTCCTCTTTTTGGGGAGTGCCTTGCTCTGTTTTTAGTTTGAAGTAACAAGGAAACTTTGGAACATCTTTTTCATTTATGAAGTTCCCTTTGTTTTCCTCAATAAATTTTTCAATTCTTCTCCTTTCCGCTTCTATTATTCTTCCAATCTCTCTTCGGTTTGAAAGGTATTTGTTGTTGCTCCATATTATTTGAGCATAACACTCCGGTCCATTTTCATACAGAGTACATTCACGGGTTATCCCATACAATTCTTCGCCTTCATCGCAGTTCAATTCATTTTTATATGTCTTAATTTGATCGATGGTTTCGTCTGTCAAATCTCTATACAGACAAAAATTTGTTCTAAGCATCAGAAGATAAGATATTCCAAAATTGTCCATCATTCTGACATTCTTCTCAGAAATATATCCGCGATCGCAGATCATGCTGATATTCAGTTCCTTTCCTGTTAATTTCTTTCCTTTGTTGATAAAGTCAATCATTTCCTGTGCCTGTGCTATATCAGTAACAGATCCTGGAGAATGAAGGTATGTCAACGGCAATCCATCCTGCTGCCTTACAACATAGTCAGTATTCACCTGAGGAAGGGTGTCATCATCTTTGGCATACCCCATTTGCACTATAGATACACCCCTTGCCTGACAGTTTACATTGGTGGAATCATAGCAGAGGTATATTTTCCCTTCTCCTATATTGCGCTTGAACCAAAGATCACGAAATAAATTAATTTTGGAAACAGTTACATCGTTTTTAAGAAACTTACCGATTTGTGTATCATTGCGGATCTCCTCTGAAAAAATCATATGTTCTCTGGCCCAGGCAGGAAAGTGTTGCATTACTGCTGATTCTCTCGAAATCATGTAAGAAGCAAGATCAAGAATTAGCCTTGAATCAGCCACATCAAACACACTATTGAGATCTTCTATCAAACCAGATAATTCCGCAAACTGAGACAGCCAGTCATTAAAGCCTACAGCGATGCTGTCTGCAAAAAACGGTGGTTCTGGTAGTTCGGATTTCAAATAAAGTTCTTTGTATGTTTCATTGGCAAAAAATTTTTTTTTTCGTTCATGTTGTTCTTATCCACTAAAACACCTATGCATACACTGTCATGTCCAGTATATCCTTTTCCTCCATTTTTCCGATTGGCAGCAGAAATATATCGGTTGGATGTATTGACATAAACGTATACTCCATTACGCAAAAAAGCACCCTTTGGAAGGTCAAACATGTTGTCTTCAGATCTAGAAATTCTACCCATAAACGTCTCTCCTACGAGCCTATAATATAGGCTCATAAACAAAAATTCAAGCGTAATCGCAAAATTATATGGAATCGATAATAAAAAATGCAAAACCCTCTGCAACACAAGAGTTTCAAAGG